>OOAY01000017.1_pt1 | contig 161333 bp, 139 predicted proteins | sample 1670961 | NCBI WGS metagenome assembly OOAY01 (sample SAMN06348108, study PRJEB24527) | human gut metagenome | biome: human gut; feature: ankylosing spondylitis patient; material: feces | host: Homo sapiens | place: China | collected 2015-10
TAAATTTTATCATATATTCTTTAAAATTACAATCTTATTAAACAATTTTATCAAATATTTTTTGTCCATCCAATATTTTTTTGTTATTTTTATATCGTGCATGTGATTATATCATCAATATAAATCTTTTTATACAGTCAAAGCTTCTGATTGGTTTATATTTTTATTTCAAAGAAGAAGAGATATAAATAAGGAGCCTGCCCGGAGAGCTTTTTTGTGTCATAGAACATTACGGAGTAATATTCTATAACACAAAAAAAGCACGAAAACAACTCATCACTGTTTTCATGCTTCTTCTTTCGTATATAATTCTGCTTTATATATAAGTTCTGTATTACCGGTCTGTCCCAGCAGACACATTCCTCTTATAGAAAATCCTCTTAATTAATGCATTTGAGACCCTGTACATCCTCCCGGAGCATTTATCTTTAATTCTTATTCTGTATATAAATATCCACTGTAGTCCGGATCATCCAGACAGTCTGCATCGATCCATGCCGGATTGCTCAGTACATTTTTCTCGATCACAACAGATTTCTTCGGTGCCGTTGTTTCAACTGCTGCCCAGATTGTCTGGTATCCCATAGCATAAGGCTGCTGAGAAACACAGCCAATCTCTTCTCCATTACGGATTGCTTCCTGCTGCTTAGTAGTTGCATCAACCCCTACCAGAGCCGGTGCATCATGCTCATCACTCTTCTCCAGATTCAGATACATCTCTGTAATATCTGCATTGGTGCAGAATACACCATCCAGTGTGGGATATTTTTCCAGAACTTCCTTCATGGAAGCCTCCATATCATCTACCTGATCAGAATAAATAGTTTCCACAACTTCAATGTCTCCGTACTTCCCGATATTATTCATGAATCCTTCTACACGATCCTGAACACTCTTTGTCTTCTGCTGTGCGGAAAAAACCGCAACCTTTCCCATCTTTCCGAGTGCACTGCCAAGCTGATAAGCAGCCATCTTTCCTACCTGCACATTATCGGTTCCCCGATATGCCTTCACCAGTTTTTTCTCGGCTACATTAGAATCAAATGCTATAACCGGAATTCCATTTTCCTTTGCAGCTTCAAGCTGTGCCTCACAGGAATCCATGTCACTTGCCGAAATACAAAGAACATCCGGATTCTCTGCGATAACAGCATCTATTGTATTGATCTGAGTTTCTACGTCCTCTTCATTATCAGGGCCTTCAAAAGTCATGGTAATCTGGTCATCTTTTTTATAACCATATGCTTTATTAATTTCCTTTACTGCATCTTCCATGCCTTTCTTAACCATCTTCCAGTATTCGCCCTTGACACATTTGCTTACCACTGCGATCCTTGAACCGGCATGGATTTTTATATCTGTATCAATCTCCGGAATCAGCGGACTCTCATCCTCTTCCTTCACTGCTTCTGCCTCTGAATCGGATTCTTCGATAGCGTCTGCCACCAACGGCTGGATTGTCTCTTCCACCTCCGCTCTGCTGCATCCTGTCAGCATTGCCAGTCCTGTCATTAAACTTATCGCTGCTGCCGCCGCTCTTTTCATTTTAATTTCCTCTTCCTTTCAGTGCTATACTGCACATTACAGCAATTTCATAAAATAATGTATAATTTCTGTCAACTAAAAAATCGATATCTGCTCAGTACTCTCACAGAATAATTAACATCGAACAATTACCTGTAGCGATCCTCTTAAATACATTATTTACGAGAATTGCTATAAACCTTATAACTGCATATTACTTTCTACATTATACACACTTTACGAAATTCGTCCAGAGATTTTACACATTTTTCACTTTTATACATCAAAAATTGCGCTATATCAATGTCTTTTGAATGCCATACCTGCAGGCTGCACCTGAAACTCCAACTGTTTCTTTGTCACCGGATGCTGAAATCCCAGTTTTGCAGAACAGAGAGCCAGCGGTTCCTGACTATTCTGACCGGGATTATACTTTCTGTCACCAACCAAAGGCATTCCGGCATGCGCCATCTGCACACGAATCTGATGATGCCTGCCTGTATCCAGATCGATCCGGATCAGGTTTCTTTCGCCACAATCCTGTGCATCTTCCTTATTTTTCCAGGTTTCCAGAACTTCATAGGACAATATCGCCTTTTTTGCTCCGGAAGTTCCTCCCTCAACCACTGCAGAGCTGTTGGTCCTGCCATCCTTCTTCAGCCAGTCCACCAGTTTTGCACTCTTCACTTTCACTGTTCCTTCTGTAACTGCAAGATAAGTCTTCTTTATTTTTCCCGCTGTCATCTGTCTGCTGAGATCTGCTGCTGCCTTCGGATTCAGGGCAAATACAAGAACCCCCTCCACCGGCTGATCCAGACGATGGATAATACCCAGATACGGCATCTTACCCGGCACCTTCTGAGCAATATAATTCTTCAAGAGGCTCTCCATATCCATACTGCCAACCTGCGCATTCTGAACTGCAAGCCCTGCCGGTTTGTGACAGACCAGAATATCTTTATCTTCATATAAAATATAATCTCTGATATCTTTTATCCACATAAAAAACTCTCCTTTTCATGGAGAGTATATCCTAAAATTCCATTTCACGCAATAAACGAATATATATATGAATACAATTTGAAAACGGTCATCACTTTTTACTTTTCCTGATTTCAAAAATGATGACCGCTTCAATGTTCTTCGTTATTCAATTTATTTTCCTCTTAGTATTCTTTCTATAATAAAATAATATGTTATTTACAAACTACTTTATAAGTTCACTATTAAATTTTTCTATGTTTATTTAAAATTCCTATTCTGTTTCCTGCTCATAATCCATATGTACTGTTTATAATCTGATCCATTCCTGCTTTTATGCTTTTATGATATCAGTTATTCAGTTCATCGGAACTTACTTAGAAAGTTTTATAGATTTTAAATTATAATTTCACGTATTATAATTTATTTTTCATTTATGAAATATCGGATACACTTTTTCATTATTTTTCGTGCTAAGCAATCATAAACCTAACTTCTTAAATTCACAACTGTTTAATTTCCTTATGTGCTTTTCATATTTATCGAACATTAATGGCAGATGTTCTGAATTATGTAAAGTATCACTGAAAAAGTACCTTAATATTTCTCTCAATATCCTGTAATTTTATATACCGGATATTCTTCTGATGCAGGATTTCAAACCATATACTTAAACTTCTATATGCCTCTCAAAACATCGTTCTTACCTTCAGTTTATCTGTTACCTGAACCTCTGCTTTCAGGCTAACTACTGAGATAAGGGTTATGCTCTTCCGGTAAATATTTCTTTACACATTTACCAAAATCCCTGTATCAGGTCTGCAACAGATATTCAATATAAGTTATCGCTTCTATAATACCTTTGATACATTCCTTCCTTATTAATCAGACTGTGCGTATGCTCTTATATTATATAAGGAAAATACTTTTTTATAATCTCCGTATCAGGTCTTTCTTGCAGGAAATGCGATACCCGTCACTCTCATATTGATGGAGTTATAAATTCTTTCCCAATGGAATCACCCGAACCTTTCTTTTATTTTCATCCTTTTCATTGGAACATTTATATATGCTATGAATTGAATGAATTTCTTTGATTGTTTAATTCGTTTTCTTGTTTCTTTTGATGGTGTTATAATAACACTCTCGTTATTATTTGTCAATACATTTTTACATTTTATTTTAATATTTTCTGTTTATCTTTGTCTTATTTGCACTAATTTTACAATATTTTTATTTATTTGATAATTTTCAGACTATTTATCTTTCTCCGCCGCAGTACATTCTGCCCGGAGGGCTCTATTATATCTATAGCAATCCTCGTAAATAATGCATTTAAGACAGTTCGGCAGAGTGCGAAAGACAAGGAAGATATCTGCAGGCGTGCTGACGCACGGCAAAGATATCTGACGCAGGATTTCACACTCTGATGGGCTGGATTAAGATGCATTATTTTAGAGAATTGCTATAATAAAGATGCAGCCACTCTCAACATAAAGAGAGGATAGCTGCATCTTCATCACTTCCTATTTTCGATTATAATTAATCAGGCATCCCTTAAGGATAATCTCACGCTCATCATCCGTAAGCTCCCCAAGAGCCACTTCAAACTCCTTCAGTCCCTCAGCACCGACAACATATCCCTGGATCACATCATCCTTTTCTTCCACTGCCTTACGAATCTGTGGGAAGAACAGATAATCTCCGTTTGCAAACGGAAGCTCCCCTTCTTTAATCAGGAATGGAAGCATACCCCAGTTGATCAGATTGGAACGGTACCTCTTTGTCGCATACTCATTGGCGATATTTGCCCATCCACCAAGCACTTTCTGACAGGAAGCAGCCTGCTCACGCGCAGAACCATCACCTGGTTTCACTGCAAAGATCGTACTTCCCACACCAAGATTTTCCTTGCTTACATTCGGATAATCCTTTTTGATCACATCCATTACAGGTTTCATTTCCGGTAATGCCTCAACCGGACATTTTCCTTCCTGAATAGCCTTCTGAGCTTTCTGAACTTCTTTCGCACGTCCTACATAAGCAGGATCTTTTCTGGAAAGTGTAAACTCAGCCAGTCCAAGTGGATTGGAACGATAAGAAGATGTCTCACCGGACGGGATCAGTTCATCTGTTGTAGTAACCGGATCATGGATCTCAGAAACAACCTTCACGATCAGATTCTCCGGAAGTGCAGCCATCTCCGGCCAGTCCTTAATATTCGGACCAAACTGGATCTCTACACCCGGATCAGCTATACCCTTGCTGTCAAATACACGATTGTCATAAATTGTCTTATCAAAGAAATATTTCTGTCCTGTATAACCACCCGTATAATCCTCTGCTGAAGTCAGGAAACCTTTGTTTGCTGCAGTTGCCGCAATAGAACGTGCGTCCATAAGTGCAACAGAAGAAATCTGGCCATTCTGGATTTTGGAACCTTCGCGGTTCGGGAAGTTTCTGGTCGTATGACGGATACTGAATGCATTATTTGCAGGAGTATCCCCTGCACCAAAGCAAGGTCCGCAAAAAGCAGTCTTCACAACAGCTCCCGTTTCAAGAAGTCCTGCCAGAACGCCATTCTTAGCCAGTTCCATATAAATCGGAGTACTTGCCGGATATACACTCAATGTGAAGGCATCTGCACCAATGCTCTTGCCTTTAAGGATATCAGCTGCTGCACAGATATTTTCAAATCCACCACCTGCACATCCTGCGATGATTCCCTGTTCTACATAAAGTTTACCATCAATTACTTTGTCTCTTAATGTATATGGAACTTTTCCATCAAGGCTGATCTGTGCTTTTTTCTCAACATCTGCCAGAATATCATCCAGATTTGCTTTCAGTTCATCAATTGTATATGTATTGCTTGGATGGAACGGCATAGCGATCATTGGTCTGATCTCACTCAGATCAATCTCTACACAGCCATCATAGTATGCTGTTTCACCTGGTTTCAGTTCTTTGTAATCTTCACTTCTGCCATGGATCTCATAGAATTCCTGAATCTTCTCATCTGTCTGCCAGATAGAGGAAAGACAGGTGGTCTCTGTTGTCATTACATCTACGCCAATTCGGAAATCAGCACTTAAATTTGCAACACCAGGTCCTACAAATTCCATAACTTTATTCTTCACATATCCGTTTGCAAAAACCTTGCCGATAATCGCAAGCGCAACGTCCTGAGGACCTACGCCCGGGCGTGGAGAACCTGTAAGATAAATGGCAACTACACCTGGCATATTGATATCATAAGTCTGGGAAAGAAGCTGCTTTACAAGCTCCGGTCCGCCCTCACCCATTGCCATGGTTCCCAGTGCGCCATATCGTGTATGGCTGTCTGAACCAAGGATCATTTTACCGCCTGCTGCAAGCATTTCTCTTGCAAACTGATGGATAACCGCCTGATGGGGCGGTACATATACGCCGCCATATTTCTTGGCACAGGTAAGTCCAAACATATGATCATCTTCATTAATAGTTCCGCCTACTGCACAGAGTGAATTATGGCAGTTTGTCAGTACATATGGCACCGGAAATTTTTCAAGGCCTGAAGCACGTGCAGTCTGGATAATTCCGACAAAAGTGATATCATGAGAAGTCAGTTTATCAAATTTAATCTGGAGTTTCTCCATATTTCCAGAAGTATTGTGTGCTTTCAGAATTGAATAGGCAATTGTACTCTTTGCAGCTTCCTCTTTGGAAACAGAAAAATCTGCCTGATTCTCCGGAACAATCTTCTGACCATTCAGCAAATACACACCGGTATCGTATAATTTCATAATGTCTCCTCCATTCTGTTTTTTTGCATATCACAAATGCAGTTATGGAACTCACCTTATCCACACCAGTCTTCAAATTTCCAGATGAAAACTGATTTTCTCCTGAACCGGCACTTTGACACGCTAATTTATGGAAATTTAGGTTTTATTATAGAATATTCCACCGGAATAATCAAGCCTAAGACTATAAGTATTTTAGTTACTACAAGCAGTAGCATTTTTTTACTTTCTTTACTTTCCTACCAAAATCCGCTATACTGGGAATCACTTAGACAATGAGATTTCTGCCGCCTGTGGCAGTTCTGACAGGGAGGTATTACCGATATGTTCCGTTTATGGGGAAAAATATGGAAAGATAATCATTTACTGAAAGATACTGTAATCTGCGATGACTCCGAAGATACGCGGACCCACAAGATTTTTCGTGGTCTGGAAAGTATCTGTTATGAAATGGATCTGGGAAACCCAATCTGGCTGGAATCTACAGTCAGACATTTTAAGAAACATGGAAAAGCCAGATTTTATCAGGATAATTTTATAGAGCAGATTGATTTTGATTATCTGGAGATTCAGGTAATTGAAGAGGATGACAAATAATAAATTATTCTGTCTTAAAATGTGTACAGGATCAGAAACTTTACATTGCCATATTGTTTCTGATCCTGTGTATCTCATTTGCAGTGAATTTTCATGTCTTTATTTCATAAATTCTCTTATGATTTCTCTCATAATCTCATCTTCCTCGGGTGTAAGCATTCCGCTGAAATGGCTTCCTGCTGCTGCAGTCTGGCGGATACTGTCCGCAATATGTTCAACGATTTCCTCTTTTACAGCTTCGTCAGCCTTCTCCGGCACCGGCACTTCTTCTACCCATGTGCGGGCATGTTCCACATAATCAGAAAAAGAATTCATCAGAAGTTCTTCTCTGTATGTAAAATCCAGCGCCTGTCTCAGCAAAAGCAATGCTGTCGGAATGATCGCAGCCACATAAAGATATGCCAGCGGCATTCCGTCCCATCGTGCATCTTTGGAATACAGAAAAAAAGCCAGTCCAAGAAAAGCGATACAGAAAAGTGACGGATACCAGACAAACCGGTTCATACGGTTCAACAGCCTGTCTCTTGTTTTCCAAAGATTTGTCCATTTCTCTTTGAGATTTGATTTAACCTCTGTATTTTTTCTGATCATTCTTCGGTAGGTAAGATGTGTGGTCAGCATCCCCAGTGCTCCCAGTCCGCCCATTAACATCATGGCATACAGCAGGAAATGCAGTTCCATAACTTTCTCCAGCATAACATCCTCCTCACTTGAACAGATAAGACTATCTGCTTCGCTGCCTGCTCATAAACTGACAGGATTATTATACTGCTGTTTCCGGTATCATGGAACTAAAATCGCTCATCAAATTCTCTCATAAAAAGACAAAAATGCCTCGAAGTGTTTACATATTTTCCAGTTTCGTAACTACCTCTTCAAACTTCATAAAATGGGAAGCTTTCACAAGAATAGTGTCACCATCCTGTACATAACCTTCCAGATGCTCCAGCAGACTTTCTCTGTCCGGCTCATAGATTACTTTCAGGTCCGGATTTGTCCGCTGTGCTCTCTCTGCCATATTTCTGCACAGTTTACCTGTACAGATAAGAACATCAATATCACATTTTCCGGCATGCTCTCCTACCTCCTCATGAAGCTGAACTTCATTCTCTCCAAGTTCACCCATATCGCCAAGGACTGCTATTCTGCGTCCTGCACCATCCTGCAGAACATCCAGAGAGGCTTTCATGGACATGGGATTTGCATTATAGCAGTCATCTACGATCAGAAATTTATCTGTTTCGATCATTCTGAAACGACCGCTGATCGGCTCCAGGCTCTCGATTCCGGCTTTGATCTGCTCAGTTGTAAGTCCGTAAATATTTCCAACTGCAGCTGCTGCCAGCGCATTATATACCATATGGCGCCCCGGCATCGGGATATCAACTGTAAATGCAGTATCCCCCAGATGAATGGTGCAGGTCATTCCCTTTAAACCTCTGCTTACAATCTTATCACCGTAAACCTGATATTCATTACTCATTCCGAAAAATACAGGTTTTATCTTTTCATATTCTTTTACTGTGATAAGCTTGTCATCATCGCCATTTAATACAATATGTCCCTCCGGTCTGAGGAATTTAAAAATCTCTGTCTTTGCTTTCAGAACACCATTTCTGTCTCCCAGATTCTCCAGATGGCAGGTACCGATATTCGTGATCACGCAGGTGTCCGGTCTTGCAATCTGCGCAAGTCTGGTCATCTCACCGAAATCACTGATTCCCATTTCCAGAACTGCAATTTCATCTCCATCACGCAGACGAAAAACTGTGAGAGGCAGACCAAGTTCATTGTTAAAGTTGCCCTGTGTTTTCAGAGTATGGTATTTCTGGTTCAGAACAGATGCGATCACTTCTTTTGTACTTGTCTTACCAACACTTCCTGTAATTCCCACAACCGGGATCTGAAGCTGCTTTAAATAAAACTCTGCAATATCTTTCACTGCCTGAAGAGAAGATTCTACTGCGATATAAGGAAAATCAGCGTTATCAAGTACCCGTTCCGACAAGGTTGCCAGTGCCCCTGCTTCCATTACCTGTGGGATAAATTTATGGGCATCTACACGTTCCCCCACAATAGGTACAAACAGACATCCTTCTTCTGCTTTTCTGCTGTCTGTGATAACAGACATTACTTCTTCCTGTAATTTATCAGCCGGACCATAATAAGTACCGCCGCATACACGGGCGATATTTTCAAGAGTTAAGTTTTTCATAATATTTTTTATATCTTCTTTCCTGTTATAGCAATTCTCTTAATAATGCATCTATAACAATTCTATAAATTACTGCAGACACGCTCTATAATGTGAAATCCTGCGTCGGATATTTTTTCATGGAAACTTCAATCAATTTCTCACATAAAGTCGGATAGTCGATTCCCAGAACTTTTGCCTCCTGCGGAATCAGACTGGTTGGTGTCATTCCGGGAAGAGTATTTGCTTCCAGACAATACATATCTCCATTCTCCTTCATCATGAAATCAAGACGGCAGTATCCTTCCATAAACAGAGCTTTGGCTCCTGCTTCCGCATAATGCTGCATTTTCTCTGTGAGTTCCGGTGAAATTTCGGCAGGACAGGTCTCAATCGTAGAGCCGGCCTGATATTTATTCTTATAATCATAGAATCCCTGAAGCGGAGCAATTTCGATGATCGGATAAGCTTTTCCGTCCACAACCGCTACTGAAAATTCACGTCCTTTTATATATTCTTCGACCACGACTTCATTTTCATAAGAATAAGCGTCTTTGAGAGCCTGCTCATATTCGGCCTGATCATTCACAATATAAACACCTACACTGGAACCGCCACAGCAGGTTTTTACAACTACAGGAAATTCCATTCCAAGTGCTTTCAGATCTGTGGTCATTTCTTCTTTTACCATAGACACTCCCCGCGGTGTTGGTACATTATTCATCAGGAACATCTGCTTGGTGATTCCCTTATCCATTGCCAGGGCACTGCTTAAATATCCGGTTCCTGTGTATTTGATTCCCATCAGGTCAAATGTTGCCTGTACTTTTCCATCTTCTCCGTTCGCACCATGAAGTCCCAGGAAAACAATGTCAGCCGCCTCGCAGAGTTTCAGCACGTTTGGTCCGAAGAAGCTTCTTCTCTCTTTTTTCATCTGTTCAATCCTGTCGTTAAATGCTGACATATATTCTGATGCTGCGTCCACATCATACTCTGACGGAAACGGATTCTCCCGGTCCACATTCTCAATGCCGCAGAAAATATCCACAAGAATCGCCTGATGTCCTTTCTGTCGTAATGCCTTACATATTCCTGTTCCTGATGTAATGGAGACAGTACGTTCTGTACTTGTTCCCCCCGCTAATACTACAATCTTCATCATTTTTCTCCTTTATTCATAAATAACAATCGGTGTGTTCTTCTCAACATTGCTGAAAATGATCTGCACCTGATCGGATGGTGCACAGATGCTTCCATGTGTGCCTTCAAATTCATAAAGCTGTCCTCCGAAATCCATTCTCCATGGAGCATCACTGATCCCCAGATTTCCATCGAATGGGATCCAGTAATTTACAGCAGAAGGATAGTCCTCTCCGTTCACTGTACATCCGCTCTTCATTTCACCTGTTGTATAACATCCCACAGGAGTTGCACAGTTGGGCACGAATGGATTTCCGGATACGATCTGCGCATCCGCAGTCGGCGTTCCATCTTTATAGAATACCATTCTCTGGGCCGTCAGGTCAATCTCTATATACGTATATCCGATATCATTTGTTTTCCTGACCAGACCTTCATGGGAATAAACAGGTTCTCTGACCTGGGTTTCTCCGTTTTTTATCAGTTCTGTAAGTTCTTTCAGCTCCGCTTTCTGATCGATCTGCCAGCCATAATTCCCTCCGCTGACAGTAATCTCACGACCATCATATGTATTAAATGTTCTCTCTGTTCCAACCGTATCATATTTAGCCGCCAGTTCACTGATATATGCTTCTATCTGTTTTTTGTCAAGTGTATAAAGACCGTTTTCATCTGTTGTGAGCCAGTTTTTGATCATATCTCTGTCTACTGTCTCTGTGCAATCGTCAAAATCATAGGTTATCACTACATCCGTAAGTTTGTTTATCAGGTCACAATTCTTCGTCAAAGTTTCATCACTCTGATAAACTTTCGGTTCTTTGTAGCATCCATCTGTTTCCAGATCAACCGGCGTTCGTCCTGTGACAAGAGCATCTATAATATCCTGACTTGTTTTTTCTGGTTTCAGTGCAGTTCCCTCCTGCTCAGGAACAATTACAAACTTATCGTCTTTCTCTTCTATATGAGCATCCGAAGGCTCTGTCATATTCTCCTGTTGCATACATTTCAGTTCGGAAATGGCAGCCTCTGTCTTCTGCTCATCATATTTAATGGAGGAGGACACTTCATAATTCCTGTGCTGATTAAAAGCAAGAAACCATGTAAAACGATCCTGATTTCTGATCAGTTTATCAACACTTCCATCTGAGTCATAGGAAAGTCCCGCCTGTTTTGCTGTGATACTTTCCTGTCCGTTATTTCTGGTGTCAATAGTAAGAACATATGCTCCCACCTTCTGCGTAAGCAATTCTTCTGACTGGGATACTGTCATATAGGAACAGTTGAATCCGTTTACCATTGATCCCGGTAAGAAATGCTCTGTGAAATAGTATACACCATATCCATATACTCCGGCAGTCAGCAGGAGCAAGATTATGATCAGGGTGATCATGATTTTCTTTCTGCTGCTCACGACATCCTCTCCTTTCTTTTTTATAAACAGCAACCGCCCGGCAAGAAGTTATGCCGGGCAGTTTTATTATCACATTATTTATCCAGAAAGTAAATACGATTATTCTCTTTTATGCGTTTTCCAGTAATTTCTCTACACTTGTAAGTTTAACACAGAGTACGAACACTTCTGCTGCTTTTCCAAGATCCTCAGGAGTCGGGAAGCTTGGTGCAATACGGATATTGGAGTCTTTCGGATCTTTTCCATATGGATAAGTTGCACCTGCTCCTGTAAGTACAACACCTGCTTCTTTTGCCTTGGCAACAATAGCTTTTGCACATCCTTCCATTGAATCAAAGGAAATGAAGTATCCACCATGTGGTTTTGTCCACTCGCCGATTCCAAGACCGCCAAGTTCTCTGTCCAGTGTGTTAAGGACCATTTCAAATTTCGGACGGAGAATTGCCGCATGTTTTCTCATGTGTTCATGAAGACCGTCGATATTTTTAAAGAATTTTACATGACGTAACTGGTTTAATTTGTCATGTCCGATTGTCTGGATCTGCATGTAGCTGCGGAAATCTTCCAGGTTTGCTTTGGAAGCTGCAACTGCTGCAATACCGGAACCCGGGAAGCTGACTTTTGATGTTGATGTAAATTTATATACAAGATCAGGATTTCCTGCTTTTGCACATGCTTCAAGGATTTCTACAAGGAAGTCCTGATTGTCATCATAGAGATGATGAATGCTGTATGCGTTATCCCAGTAGATACGGAAATCAGGTGCTGCCGGTTTCAGATGCGCAAAGCGCTCTACTGTTTCTGCTGAATAAGTATATCCCTGTGGGTTGGAGTATTTCGGCACACACCAGATTCCTTTGATGGATGCGTCTTCACTGACAAGCTTCTCTACCATATCCATGTCTGGTCCCTGTGGTGTCATTGGCACGTTGATCATTTCGATTCCGAAGAATTCTGTGATCTTGAAATGGCGGTCATATCCCGGTACAGGACAGAGGAATTTTACCTTATCAAGTTTGCACCATGGGGTATTTCCCATTACACCCTGTGTCATAGAACGTGCAATGCTGTCAAACATAACGTTTAAGCTTGAATTTCCGTAGATGATGATGTGGTCCGGATCTACTTCGGACATTTCTCCAAGGAGGCGTTTAGCTTCCGGGATTCCGTCGATAACACCGTAGTTACGGCAGTCTACTCCTGTTTCGCACTTGAGGTCTGAATCGCTGCTTAATACGTTCATTAATCCCATTGAGAGATTGAGCTGGTCTGCTGACGGTTTTCCACGTGACATATCGAGAGCTAAGCCCTTTGCTTTGATATCTGCGTATTCTTTATCCAGCTGTGCTTTGAGTGTAAGCAGTTCTTCTTTGCTCATGTCGCTGTATTTTTTCATAATATTCCTCCTTGTTCTGCCATGGAAGGATGTCCCTTTTTCCGTATAGGGCAATCATTTGTTTTTCCTACGGCAACAGTTTTTTTGCTTTTTACATTTTAGTATGGTAAAGTAGGGTTGTCAAGTGTTTTTATGGAATTGTTAATATTTTACCAAAACAATCGTTACTGTTCCCTCTGTTCTCAGTAACGTAACCCAAATTCATTCCGGATTGCCGTAACATCTTTCTCTGATACTTATAACAAGCCTCGTAAATAATTAGCCAAAAAGCAAGTCGAAATTCCTCGAAAGTTTCGGCTTGCTTTTTTGAGTGTGACAGCGTATATTTAAATCAGTTAACAGATCTTTTAACTGTCTTAATTGTTCTTGTCAGGTCATCCTGATATCTTTTTATTACTCCTTATACAACATCCATTTTTATCCAAGTCAGTGAATGAGACAAGTCAGGCGGATAAAATCATCTGCTTCGCTGCTCAGTTCATAACCGAATGACTGTGAAAGGAGGTCATCCATGTCTATGTTTATCCACGCAATTATCGTAATCCTGCTTGCTGTGCTGGCTATGGGGATCGGGCTGCTGATTCTTGTGTGCTGGGCTTTGGCAGCATGTGCAAGCAGACGGGATTCTTATCTGGAAAAGGATTATCGGGTGAAATAAAGGAAGTCTGCGCATGGACGCTGAGTATTGCCGATAAGTTTATTCATTACTTTTCCATTAAAGTACAGGGTTGCAGAACCGCCTCCATCCAGGTTGTAAGCATAAGTACAGCCGTAGGATTTGAAAATATTCACCATATCCCAGTGATTAAGACCATTATAGCTGCCGGTATCTGTTACAAGGAGTACATAATCGTTGGGCTTTACCATTCCTACCGCTGTACGTGGATAATATTTTTCTGTTTCAGCCCATGGAAGCTGGGCTTCGCCATCTTTAATAAGAACCGGACCAAAATTATATGTATCTTTTACACCGGCTGCAAGAAGATTTTTTCCCATAAGTCCCTGTGCCGGAGTATAGATGGTTCCGTCTTTCTTTACTGCCATGACTGAATAACTGGTCATGTAATCACCATAGATAATCCCGTTTTTGATGCACATGCCAAGGGGGGATGGTTTTCCTGTACCATAGTCGAAAGCACTGCCGTTTACTCCGATAATGCCTCCATTTGAGGATACTGCATCAGAAGTTGTCTGTCGGGATCCGCCATAAGTTCCGTTGGAGAGGGCGGATTTCAGCTGTTTGGCATTGGATGTCTTTATATGCGCTGCCCAGTAGGAAATTCCATGGACTGATTTGCGTTCAAGTTTAATATTAAGAGTGCTGCTTTTGTATTCGTAAGTATTGCCGCTTTGAGTGACTGTTGGTTTAGTATTTGTCGGTTTAGTATCTGAAGATTTTACACGCTGCCCTTTGCTGTTTACATAATATTTACCTATCCAGGTATTTTTTGCCATCACTCCTGTTTTCTTGCTGAAATAGTAATAATATTTTCCTATCTTCTGCCAACCCTTTGCCATGGTGGAATTGCTAAGGAAATAGTATTTTTTTCCATCCTGGGTGAGCCATTGACTGGCGATCGCCACGCCGGATTTATTAAAGTAATAGGTATATTTATCTCCTGTAGCCCAGCGATTACGGAACATGGCACCATTTTTACGATTATAATAGTATTTGTTGCCGGAACGTTTCATCCACCCGGTGAAACGTTTGCCGTTGGCAATACTGTAGTAATAATAACCTTTATACTTAAAAGAACCGCAGATCAGACGCCCCTTTGAATTATAAAAATAGTAATCTCCGTTTATTTTCTGCCATCCCGTTTTCTTCGATGTGATGCTGACGGAGGTTCTGTCCTGTTTCACATATGTAGCTGCATTTACGGTAACTGCACGCATACTGATGCCTGCTGTCAGAAATAATGCCAGTATCAGAAATACCGCCACTTTTCTGAATGGTAATTTTCTTTTCATGTCTTTCATCTGCCTTTCCATGATGTCTGATATGCCCATATAAGGGAATTGCTATAAATATATTACCGATATGTCCCCTGCGATTTCTTTACCCGACAATTCGACAGACCGAGCGTTGTCAGATAATATTCCATGTCTCTCTCTGACATCAGACACTTTGGCCCTATAACGAGTTCCTTTATCAGCCGGTCAAGGCAATCTGAAAAATCAAAATCCACATAAGATATCAGCTGACTTTCTTTTACATAGTAGGAATAGTTATATAAACGTGCACCGAGAGAAAGTTCAACTTCTCTTCCCATCAGAAACTGTTTCGGCGAAAACTCACACAATCGGATTTCGCTTTCTTCTCTGAAAAACGGATTTTTCATGTAAACAGATTCCTGAAATAATTTCAAAAACTTTTTCTCAAAACAGTTCATGACTTTATCCAGTACTTCTATTTCATAATCCTGCTTCTTCTCAATGCTTTCCCGACATTGTTCTTCTTTCTGTAATATCTTCTCGATTTCATCAACCAATTCTTGCACTATCTGATGTACAACTTCTCTCTGCTCTGCTTCAGAATAACTGATCTTATGTAATGACACAATTGACGGCTTTGAAATCTCCGGAGAAACCGTTACAACTTCTTTTAATACATCCAGGTCAAATCCGATGGCAGCTCCGCGCCCGTCATCCGCATATCCCCGCCACTGACTGAGCAGATCATTCTGATACGAAAAACAGGTTACATAATATCTGAAGTCTGCATGATTTTCATTGAAAAATTCATCTGTAAACAGTTTCACATATCCCATCAATCTCTCTGATGAAATCTTTGATCTGAATAAATCTGAAGCATTTTCATAAGCTCTTTTAAATTCTACGTCATAATACCTGCAGATCCAGCTGATCTCCATGGAATCATTGGATTTCAGGATATTTGTCAGACGGAGGGAACGATTTTTCAAAATAGAATTCAATGATTCTAAACTGCAATAGTGATATACGATCATATTTTTTTCTTCTCCTGTAAATAATTGTTCTTTTGTAACCATTCAACATTCTGCCATCCTCAAAAAAATCCTATAGCAAAGTTCATCAGCAAAAGAACTTACGGAAAGTTTATATCAGTAAGTAACAGAATTATTATATCAGATACATCTTATGAATCTGTAAACTTATAGCAACCCTCGTAAATAATGCATATTGATTAAGAGGCTTGCTATAGAAAAACATTGCTTATACTTATAATATAATAACTGTTTTTTATAAAGAAATCCCCATCCACTGTTTATTATTTTGCAGCAGATAGGGATATGTTGAGGTTAATAGTTATATGCTCCCTCATAGGCATTGCACCTGTCTAATTTCCGTGACTGATTCTGACAGGAACTGCATCTGTCGCAGAACTCCTGCTCATAACAGGTGGAACAGGCGCATGTCCTGCAGGCTTTGCGGTCATAGCCTGAGGTATTGCCGTGAGGAAGTGTGCTTTCTGTTGCATTACCCATATATATCACCCTCCTTGTGTGCCGGTTACTGTTCATCCAATTTTAAGTACAAACTCCATGAACGAACAGATTCCTTATATCCTGTATTATACGCTCACAGAAAGGGAATACAAGTAATTAATAATCTGTTTTCTGGTAAAATCTTCCGTTTATGTAATCGGTTTTGATAATATTTACAAAAGCCTTCGGATCGATCTCATGTACCTTCTTTACCAGATATTTTGCTTCTTCTGTAGAGACTACAGAATAGATCATACTGGTCTTCTCGTCTGTGTAACATCCGGTACCTTCAAAACGTGTCGCCGTATGATTGGTAAGTTTGAAAATCTCCTCATAAATCTGATACGGCTCCTTCGTGATAATGAACAGCGTATGCTTCTTATATCTCTGATGCAGCATCTGAATCACCTGAGTAGAAGTAAACTGGAAGATAATAGAGTAAAGCGCTCTGTCCCATCCAAAGAGCAAACCTGCCACTGTCAGGATCACTGCATTTCCACACAGGATATAATTCCAGATATCCCTGCCATTTTTCTCGGAAAAATAAATCGCAATAAAGTCCGTTCCACCTGTACTGGTATTACCGATCAGACAGAGACTGATACATAAGCCATTGATCAGACCGCCAAAGATACTGATCAGCAATGTATCATAAGTGATCGGCTGACTGGGAATAATATCTGTAAGCAAACCGGAAAGCACGATCACACAGACAGAACTGATGGTAAATTTCTTTCCAATAAACTTCAGACCAATAAATACAGGAATAGAGTTCAGTAGTACATTGATCAGCGTATACGGAACTGCAATCCCCATAAATGTCTGAAAAATATTCTGGAGCAGCAGAGTAAGTCCTGTAAATCCTCCCGGAAAAAGACCGCCTGCACGAACAAATGTCTTAATATTCAACGCCATGATCGTTGCAGCCAGAACCGCACAGCCGTAACGCTTGGCTTCATGTTTTAAATTAAGTTCCTTCATAATCACGTTTCCTCCCATCTCGCCAAACAGTTCAAATTGAACTCATGTGAAATTGCTTTTCACAATCTCTGCAGGAGACTTAACTGATTCGGCTAAAAAGCAGTTTTCCGTCAATGACAAACAAAAGGAAACCTTTCTACGCCTCCCATCTTCCAGAAGCACCACAAGGCAGAACCAGCCCGTTAGAACTTACAGGAAGCCCGATTTCCTGAGAGTCTACATGTCCACCAAACTTCTTGAGCTCAGTAGAAAGCATATAGGTAAGAACTGCAGGTGCCAGACCTGTTGTATAGGAATTGATCAGGAAAAACAGAGGCTCATCACTGAGGATCTTTGTGCACAGTTTGATCAGATCATGGATACAGTCCTCTATCTTCCAGATTTCCCCCTTCGGTCCACGTCCATAAGAAGGCGGATCCATAATGATTGCATCATAATGATTCCCTCTGCGGATCTCACGCTCAACAAACTTCACACAGTCATCTACCAGCCATCGTATCGGTGCATCTCCCAGTCCGGAAGCAACCGCATTCTCCTTCGCCCAGGTAACCATACCCTTAGAAGCATCCACATGAGTAACAGAAGCTCCCGCTGCTGCTGCTGCCAAAGTCGCACCACCTGTATATGCAAAAAGATTCAGTACCTTCACCGGACGTCCCGCATTGCGGATCTTATTGCCAAACCAGTCCCAATTCACCGCCTGCTCCGGAAAAAGCCCGGTATGCTTAAAACTAAATGGTTTCAAATTAAAGGTAAGTCCCTTATAATGAATATCCCACTGCTCGGGCAGATCAAAAAACTCCCATTCACCGCCGCCCTTCTTACTTCTGTGATAATGCCCGTTCATATGCTTCCAGCCCTTATTCACCTTCGGCGTATCCCATATAACCTGCGGATCCGGTCTCACCAGAAGATAATCCCCCCAACGCTCCAGCTTCTCCCCACAGGAAGTATCAATAACCTCATAATCTTTCCATCCATCTGCGATCCACATCGTATCATAATCCTCCTAAAATAAACGCATAATAAGTTACGATTGTACTACACATCCAACCATTAGTAAAGCCATATTTCTCACATAACTTCAATAATATCAAGATTAAAATCCCCTTTAACCTCAACATCATTCATTGTTTAAAGTATAAAATAAAACTCACCCCATGGCAAGCAAACCATCATAATTCACAGTTATAAACAAATAAAGTTTACTGTTCACGTTCAACTTAACTCATAACCAGTACCCAGCGCGAAACAGCATCTCTCTGTGGGTGAATCTGGAGGGGGCTTAGTAACTCTTAGGCGGAGAAAATCCGCGTTATGAAGAAAAGCAGCAACCTGTCTGAGCGAAGTTGGCAACGGAGCGAGTTTTGCGTTTTTCTTCATGCTTTTAGCGGATTTTCTCCACCTTAGAGTTACTTAGCTCCCGGAACTGAACCCACAGAGAGATGCTGTTTCGCGCGTCCCCTCTGTAAGAACAAAAAACAAGCCAGAACCCATCCAAGTCCCAGCTTGTTTCATAATACAATCACTTATTTCGCTTTCTTCTTCATAGAAGCAATCACTGACTGAATTACAATAAAGAAACACAGTAACAGTGAAAGAATAATTCTTACCCACCAGCTTGATAACGTACCCTGAGTAGTAATCAAACTGGAAATGGTACCCTTGATCAGAACACCAAACAAAGTACCAATCGGTGTACCAACACCACCAGAAAGAAGTGTACCACCGATAACTGCTGAAGAAATCGCATCCATCTCAAGACCTTTCGCCTGCTCAACGAAACCAGCACAGCTGTTTAAGCAAAACAGGAAACCACCAAGTCCAGCAAGAAAGCCATCCAGCACATAAGCCTGGAACATTGTTCTCTTAACATTCAGGCCCATCATTAATGCACTCTGACGGTTGCCGCCGATCGCATACAGCTTACGTCCGAATTTACGGTATTTCAGAAGAACTGCAATGATAATAACAACGATCACCGCAATCACTACTGTAGGAGGAATATAAGCCGGAATGAATTTTCCCTTCTTATTCGTAGAACCAAAAGGCATATAAAAACGGAAGTTTGCCCACTTCAGGAATAACTCATTCTTAATAGAAATCATATCAGTACTGATGATAGCTGTCATGCCACGTCCAAAGAACATACCAGCCAGAGTAACGATAAACGGCTGAATATCAAGGTAAGCTACCAGAAAGCCCTGAACAATACCAAATGCAACACCAATGAGCAGTGCGATCAAAACTGCCACATATGTATTTACACCCTTGTTCTCCATCAGATCTGCAAGAACCATACAAACAAGAGCTGTTACAGAACCAACAGAAATATCAATACCTCCGGTGATCATAACGATTGTAAGACCACACGCAATAACCAGAAGTCCCGCATTGGATACAAACAGATTCAGAAACATCTGCGGTTTTGCGAAACCTTTATCAGCAAAGATGATCATACCTGCAATATACATTACTGCAAATAAAGCGATTGTTATCAGAAGCAGGAAGCCGTTTCCTGTCATTTTCTTTTTCTGCATTCCATTTGCTTTCATTACTTCTGACCTCCTTCTGCTGCCACACTCTTTTTAGCTTTTAAGCCGGCAATATATTTTTTAAATACATCACTCTGCAGAGTAACGATAATGACTACCACGATTGCCTTATAAACAGGAAGCTGGTCAGCCTTTACGTTCATTGCATAAAGTGTTGTGGTCAGAGCCTGAATCGTATAAGCACCGATTACGGAACCGATCAGACTGAATTTACCACCGCCAAGGAAGTTTCCGCCAAGTGCTACTGCAAGGATGGCATCCATTTCCAGGTTAAGACCGATGTTGTTTGCATCTGCGGAATAGATACGGCTGGATGCTACGATTCCGGCAATACCAGCCAGCACACCACAAATAACATAAGTAAGGAATTTGATCATTGTGGAATTTAATCCAACAAGGCGGGCTGCTTTTCCATTAATACCAACGCTTTCAATGTAAAGGCCAAGTGCTGTTTTCTTCAGGATCAGATAAACAATTAAAACTGTGATGATCGCAAAGAAAATAGGAGTTGGGATCGGACACTTTCCAATGTAACCACCTGCCATCTTAAAAGAATCCACACGAATATAAGTAATCTGTCCATTTGTTACAAGCTGTGCGATACCACGTCCGGCTGTGTAAAGGATCAGAGTTGCAACCATCGGCTGAATATTCAGCCTGGCAACCAGAAATCCATTGAATGCACCACATAATGCAGATGCAAGAAGCGCTGCAATCACTGCAATAATAATCGAGTTCTGATACTCATTTACAGAAACCTGTCCACCGGAAAGGATCTGACAGCAAACAGCAGCTGCTACAGCCATAACCGCACCCACACTGATATCCTGTCCACCAGATGCCGCTGTTACCAGTGTCATACCGATTGCAAGGATAACCAACTCTGAAGCACGATTGATAACATCAATGATATAACCGTAAAGTACGCCGTTTCGGATCGATACATTAAAGAAGTCCGGTGTCTTGATCACATTGAGCAAAAGTACGGCGATGAGACACACGATGGGAAGAAACAGACGCGCACTTGTTATTTTCTTTAATTTACTCTTATTCATTATTTATCGTCACCTCCGGCAATAGCTTTCATAACTCCGCTCTGGGAAAGTTCATTCTCTTCCAGCTCGCCTACCTTCTGACCGTCACGAAGAACTGCCATACGGGAGCAGGTACGGAGCATTTCCTCAACCTCTGAGGAGATAAATGTAACTGCCATTCCCTGATCCGCAAGATCAAGAACCAGTTTCTGAATCTCTGTTTTAGTACCGATATCAATACCTCTGGTCGGCTCATCCAGAATCAGGTAATCTGGATTTGTCAAAAGCCATCTTCCAAGAATAACCTTCTGCTGATTTCCACCGGACAGACTCTTAATCGGGGTTTCACGGCTTGCTGTCTTAATCTGCAGCAGTTTAATATACTTATCGGCTGCTTCTTCCATTTCTTTCTTGCTTAATGGATGGAACATACCGCGTTTAGCCTGGAGCGCTATAATAATATTTTCTCTTACAGAAAGATCTGCAATGATACCTTCTGCTTTTCTGTCTTCCGGAAGGTACGCCATACCAAGCTTCATAGCATCCAGAGGACTGTTGATCTTTGCTTCTTTGCCTTTTACCTTAAGGGTTCCAGTCTCAGCCTTGTCTGCACCGTAAATGGCACGTACAAGTTCAGAACGTCCGGAACCGAGAAGTCCGGTAAGACCGATAACCTCTCCTTTATTAATGGTAAGGTCAAATGGCTTAATTGTTCCCTTGTGGGAGATTCCTTTTGCTTCGATAACAGGTTCAGGTTTTGCTTTTTTCTTATCTTTGTGCTCGCCTTTAATATCAGCAAGATCATCAAAATCTTTACCCATCATCTTGGCAACCAGCATAACTCTCGGAAGATCCTTTGTCTCATATTCTCCTACCAGTTCGCCGTTACGAAGAACTGTAATTCTGTCGCAGACTGCATATACCTGTTCAAGGAAATGGGTGACAAAGATAATACCTACTCCTTCGTCACGAAGTCTTCTCATAAGTACAAACAGCTTCTCAACTTCATCGTCATCCAGTGATGAGGTTGGCTCATCCAGGATCAGCACACGGCATTTCATATCAACTGCACGTGCAATTGCGATCATCTGCTGAATAGCGATGGAACATTCTTCCAGCATCTGTGTTGGCGGCACATGAATGTCCAGGCTCTCAAGAAGCTTTCCTGAACGCTCATTCATCTGCTTCCAATCAATCATTCCCATCTTTCTCGGCTCTCTACCGATAAATAAATTCTCGGCTACAGTCAGGTTCGGGCAAAGGTTTACTTCCTGGTACACTGTACTGATACCGTTTGCCTGTGCCTCCTGCGGAGAATGATTTACAATTGCATTGCTGTTTCCGGCCATATGAATAGAACCGCTTTCAAATTCGTGAACACCGGTCAGCACCTTGATCAGAGTTGATTTACCTGCACCGTTCTCACCCATCAGTGCGTGGATCTCACCTTTACGAAGGGTAAAGTCCACATGGGAAAGGGCACGAACGCCAGTGAAATTTTTGGAAATATCACGCATCTCCAATACTACATTTTGTTCCATAATCTTTCCACCTGCTTTCTATACTGGTTTTTACCCCTCATCGCTGAATTTTTTTCAGCAAAGCGGGTTAATTCATGGCATAAAGGTAGCGTGGTCCGCAACCCGGGTTTCTCCGAATTATGAACCACGCTCCGGATTTACACTAATAATTAGTATGCACGTCCATCAATGATGTCCTGTGTAATAGTTGTTACTTCATAGTCAGCGTCGTCAACTTTGATAGATGTAACTGTATCATCAGCTGCAAACATTTCTTCATCTACATAAGCCTGTTTGTCAACCTCTTCGCCAGCTTCAAGTTTCTCGATGATTTCCTGTACACGTGGTCCGTGTAATGGGTTACACTCTGTATCCAGTGTAATCTTTCCGCTTAATGTATCTGTAAGACCAGCGTTTGTTGTATCGAAGGACATTACAAGAATCTGGCCTTCTTCTCCACCAACTTCGTAGCCTGCTGCTTCGATCGCATCAATTGCACCAAATGCCTCGTTATCATTCTCACAGTAAACAACATCAATGTCATCACCGCTCTGTTTCAGGATAGATTCCATAACTTCCTGACCTTTGGCCTGTGTAAATTCACCTGACTGCTGTGCAAGTGTTGTCCAGTTGTCATGAGCCTCTACTGCATCGTCAAATCCCTGTGTACGTCCGATCTGAGCAGATGCACCGATAGTTCCCTGAATGTCAACAAGATTGATTTCTTCATCTCCACGTCCCTTTGCTTCCAGATATGCATCCAGCCATGCCATAGCTTTCTGGCCTTCAAGTTTGAAGTTTGATCCAACCCATGCAGTGTAAAGGCTGTCATCAGATACATCAACCATACGGTCTACGATAATTACAGGGATTCCTGCGTCTTTTGCTTCCTGGAGAACTGTATCCCAACCTGTCTCTGTTACAGGAGCAAGTACGATGTAATCAACTTCCTGCTGGATGAAGTTACGGATTGCTGTTAACTGGTTTTCCTGTTTCTGCTGTGCATCGTCGAAGATTAATTCATATCCGTTCTCTTCGCTGAATGTGGATTTCATGGATTCTGTATTAGCTGTACGCCAGTCAGATTCAGCACCTACCTGTGAGAAACCAACTGTGATTGTGTCGTCCGCTGCTGCTACACCCACTGCCGGAACAACGCTCATACCGCATACCATTGTTGCTGTTAATAAAGCTGACACGATTTTTTTCTTCATTTTGTAAATCCTCCCGATTCATTTAAGATGTCTTTATTATAGTAAAAATCCAGGAAAATTCCATAGAATATTTTCCGCAAAAAGTTTATTCTTCTATCATATTTTGTTCATAATTTATACAAAGTTTATTTTTTTATTGCGGAAGTTGGATTTTTTATTGTGCATTATAAATACAGAAATAAATTATCAACTTTCTTTTATATTCACTTTGCACAATTCAGCATTAGTCGACATAATTCATACATTCCATTATTTGGCAGACCTTCGTAAGTCTCTATCAGCAGGCCATAAAACTGTTCTTGAATTGTTATCCAGGTTAATTTTTTTCGCCATATACACTTCCATAACCGTACCTTCTCCCTCTGTAGAAGAAATCTTCAGTCCATAACCCGGACCATAATAAAGTGCAATTCTCTCTGACACCGCAGCAAGTCCGAACCCGGCACGTTCACCGGTGCGGATGGCTTCCTGTACTTCATAAAGACGTTCCGGTGTCATTCCCTGACCATTGTCAGTCACTCTCAGCATCATATCATCTCCCAGATTGAATCCTTCAATAAGAATCTTACCTTTTCCACGCTTATTCTTAATTCCATGATAAAGAGCATTCTCCGCTAACGGCTGCAAAGTAAGCTTCGGCACCATCACTTCATCCAGTTCCGGCGGAATATTAATCTCAAATTCCATAATATCCCTGTATCTTGACTGCTGAATCTCCAGATAACTCAATGTGTGGCGTTTCTCTTCCGACAGCGGAATGATATCCTTCCCCTTCGAAAGCGAAGTGCGGAAAAAAACAGACAGACTTGTGATCATATCCACTGCATCCTGCTGCATACCACCCTCCACCAGCCACACAATAGTGTCCAGTGTATTATACAGAAAATGCGGATTTACCTGTGCCTGGATCAGCTGCAGCTCCGTCATATGCTGTACCTCCTGCTCCTTACGCACATTCTCAAGAAGCCCTTCAATCCTTCCTGCCATCTTTCTGGTACCGGCATCAAGCTCCTGGATTTCAACACTGTCGGCAGATACTGCATTAATAGTTTTGTACTCTCCTTTTCCAACCTTCTTAATATTATGGAGAATTTCAGAAATCGGTTTGGTAATGCTGTATGTCAGACGGAAAGAACGCCGCAGCAGAATAGCCGTAGCAACCAAAATCGCCGCACACATAGTGATGATCGTCAGACGTACATTTCCAGCCAGTTGAGACTCTATCTGCACCAGTTCCGTCGCCTCCTGATAAATATAATTCTGCATTTCTTTCTCAAAGAGCGTGGTCAGGATTTCTGTATTATTTGCCACAAATTCCTGTCGTTCCTGATAATTCTTTATCTCAAGAAGCTGATTCATCCGTTTCTTAAGATTCTCCAGATAGTTAGTCAGATATTTCAGAGAACGCAGGCTTTCCTTCTTTGATGTGGTTTTCTTCAGACTCTCCACAGTACTGATTGCCTTGTCTACCTGCTCTGTCGGCAGCCCGTCCTTACCTTTTCGCCCGATAGTCACATAATAGATATCCATATCCACTTCATCTTTAAAGCTCATATCATTATTGGAATTTCTATAGTTTGCATTATATTCCGAACTCACCGCCAGATTATTAGACAACTGATTATATTCATTTGTATAATGCCAGAAAAAAACAAGAAGCACTATGATCAGAATTGTCATAGGGATCATAGTGCTCAGAAGCATCCACTTCATCTTTGTTTCCAGCTTCTCCTGTTTCTGCTTCATGAATCAGACTTCTCCTCTCGTCTTACGATACTCACTCGGAGTCATTCCCTGAGTTTTCTTAAAAAGATAGCTGAAGTAATGCGCATCCTTATATCCCACTTCCCCTGCAATCTCACTGGAACGTTTGGAAGTACAGCGAAGCAGCTCCTTTGCCTTGTCCATGCGAAGCGAAGTCAGATACTCAATAAATGTCTGTCCCATATTCTGGCTGAAAAGCGCACTGAAATGATTGGCACTCACATTCGCCGCATGCGCCACTCTATTCAGAGAAATCTCTTCATCCATATAATGTCCATCTATAAAATCTATTGCCTGCTTCAACACACTTCTGTTCTGACTGCCTGCATTTTCATCACGGATTGCAATGGCCCGTTTCAGGATTTCCTCTGCATATGCAACAGAAGCTTCCGTGGACTGACTTGTCTCCTCCACAATATCATCTGTTTCTTCTCTGGACAATTCCGTATCATCATATCCAATTTTCTTAAGAAATGACAATACAGAAAAACGCACATTCAAAACAACATAGTTACGGAACACCAGTGATTCCATCGGTTCCCTGCCAATAGCATGGAAATAATCATGGACAAAACTGTCCACCTCATCTTCCAGACCGCTACTTAAAAACTTCTGAAGGATTTCCGGATTCAGGGCATTGATATTCACATTCTTAAGCTGAACAGCTTCTGTTTTTGAAGTGTCTGCTGAATTCTCCTTTACCTGCTCAAGCATATTGTAATAAAGGATATGCCCGTCATACAGATAACGGAATGCATAAGTTCTTGCAGCCGTGTGATAACTCTGCTTAATTCTGCTCAGACGGTCTGCCTCCTCGCCGACTGCCACAAACCAGTCCACATTTGCTCTGGTTTCTTCCATGATCTTCTGAATTGTTTCCACACATTCGCATGTATTCTTCTTTATCGTATCTCGCTGCCCCTTGACCAGAATCGCATAACTGAACACCTGATGTCTGAAAAGCATCGCAACCGGATGACTTAGGAAATAATTCTCAATCTTCTTATGTACTTCTGCCTCCCAGTCTGAATATCCTTCCGACGAATTATAACTGCTGTCTGAAGCATCCGGTGTAAAAATCAGAATATTATAAGCCTCTGCCACAATATCAAGATTCAAACGATCTGCTCTCCGATAAATCTCTTCCAGATCAAAGTCCGCTCTCACCAGAGATTCAAAGAAATCACGGCTCGCATTCCTCTCATACTCCTGCATCTCCAGTTTGAATTTCTCATAATATTCCTTCTGCGTCTTCTCATGTTCATAACGATTATGAATCTCCTCCAGACGCTCAATAAATGCATTCTTAGTAATTGGCTTCAGCAGATAATCCTCCACACCAATATTGATCGCCTGCTTCGCATAGTTAAAGTCATCATAGCCACTAAGAATCACAATCTTAATGTCCGGCAACTCCTTCTTCACCAATTTACATAATGTCAGACCATCCATAAACGGCATCTTAATATCAGTGATCAGAAGATCCGGTTTGCTCTTTAATATCAACGGCAGTGCCATCTCCCCATCAGATGCTTCTCCTGCCAGTTCAAACCCATACTGCTCCCAGGGAATCATCTTCTTAATCATCTCCCTGATCACAACTTCATCCTCTACTAAAAAAGTTTTTAACATCCCTACCACTCTCTCATACTAAAAAATCTACAGCCATCCTCTTAAATACATTATTTACGAGAACTTCTACATATCCATCATACAGGTTAACACCATAACTTTAATACATGTCGCACACTCAGGCAAGTTATTTTTAACAATAAAATGCTTCACACACTTCCTTCCACAATCAATCAACAGCGCGAAACAGCATCTCTCTGTGGGTGAATCTGGAGGGGGCTTAGTAACTCTTAGGCGGAGAAAATCCGCGTTATGAAGAAAAGCAGCAACCTGTCTGAGCGAAGTTGGCAACGGAGCGAGTTTTGCGTTTTTCTTCATGCTTTTAGCGGATTTTCTCCACCTTAGAGTTACTTAGCCCCCGGAACTGAACCCACAGAGAGATGCTGTTTCGCGCGTCCCCTTATTCAAAGACGAGAAAATCCCCCATCCGGACAGGGGATGACCGGACAGGGAACTTTCTCTGATAACTTTAGCTAAGTTTTGAGTTAATGTTTTTTCTTATTAATAGGCTACTTATTTTTTTACAGGAAATAATTCCTCAGCTTTCGGTGCCCAATGTTCTGCATAAGCATCACACTTCGCACAAAGATGCTCCACAGACTCCGGAGACTGCAAATCTGTAGACTTCGCACCGGATTCTTCAACCATCTTACGAAGCTTCTGCGGATTCTCAAGCATCGGGCATGGACGAAGCATATTTTCATTAAACGGCTGACCGTCATGATATGCCATGAAGATCGGACTCTTCAATGCTTCCAGCAGAGTATTTTCATAAATATTTGCATTAGAATAATGGATAAATACACATGGGTCTACATCACCATTCGCATTAATATGAAGGTAACGTCTTCCTCCTGCAATACATCCTCCTACATACTGCGCATCATTCTGGAAATCCATTCCAAAAATAGCTTTTGTAGAACGATACTCTCTGATCTTGTGATACATCTTCTCACGCTGCTGTGGATTCGGCATTAATTCTACTACAGCGTCATTACCTGTCGGCATATAATGGAAAAACCATACAAATAATGCACCACAGTCAATAATGTGATCAAAAAATTCCTCGCTGCTTACACTGTCCACATTTGCAGAAGTATAACAGGTAGATACACCAAACGGAAGTTTATGAGCTTTCAGAAGTTCCATTGCATGCATAACTTTCTGATATACACCTTCTCCACGGCGTCCGTCGTTTGCTTCCTCAGAACCTTCCAGGCTGATCGCCGGAACAAAGTTCTTAACACGAAGCATTTCCTGGCAGAACTCTTCGTCGATCAGTGTACCATTTGTAAAGGAAAGGAACTCGCAGTCCGGATATTTCTCGCAGATACGCATCAGGTCTTTCTTACGTACCAGCGGTTCACCACCTGTATATATGTACATATAAGTTCCCATTTTTCTGCCCTGCTCTACGATAGAACAGATGGTGTCAAAATCAAGATTCAGTTTGTGACCATACTCTGCTGCCCAGCATCCTGTGCAGTGCAGATTACAGGCACTTGTAGGATCAAGAAGGATTGCCCATGGAACATTACAGTTGTTCTCTTCTGCTGTTTCTTCCTGAAGTGCACTTCCCTTTAAGCTGGCATTGATAATAAAGTTTGTAAAGAATGCTTCACGTACTCCTGGATCCAGCTCATAAATCCTCAGGATCAGTTTATACCAGTTGCTGTCCTTATCCTGGATTGCATTACGGATTGCATTTCTCTGTGACTCATACCAGCCATCCGGTACAAATTTATCTACAAGTTCCATCAGTTTCGGTATATTTACTTCCGGATCCTTCTCCAGATAACTCAGACCTGTCTTAACTGCTGCTGCAAGTGCGGCCTGTTTTGCTTTGTCCATTAATTTCATGTGATTGCTCCTCCTTGTTGTAATGTGATATATATAAACACCTGTGTATCAGGTATATTTTTATTATTTTATCAATATTCATCCATATCTATGATATCCTGTTTCTGGTTTTTAATAATTTTTACAGTGTAAATCGCCACACAAAGATTCAGAATTCCCTCAAACAGAACCGAAACACCAACCAGGATCATCATGATCTCTGCTGCCTCAAACGGCCTTATCAAAAGTAAAAATCCCAGAACACCGGTCAGAATCGCTACCAGGAGAATCCTCCACCAGAGATTCAGCCCGAATTTCTTTGCATCTATCGACATCTGAATTTTAAATAATGCATCCGCAAGGATCAGAAGTCCAAAGATTCCAAAGATCAGATTCACCACTACGTTCCTGCGTACTATAATAATAATTCCTACTGCTGCCATCAGCACTCCAAAGGCAAGATCAAACTGAAACGCCAGACAATAGATATCTCTGGAAAAATATCCCAGAATCTTTATCAATCCGTATACAATAAGCATAATCCCTACTGCTGTACAGAAAACTGCCATCGAACAATCCGGCCAGATAATCAGACAGGCACCCAGAACCATAAATAATACAGACATAATAATATAACCATTCTTGGCTAATTTTAACTGCTTCAGTGCATCCATCCTATTGCTCCTCCCTTCTGAAATATACCCGAACCTGTGACTGTCAGGCTCTTGTTTTCATCTCTTTATGGCTGCTATTATAGCTGTGATTTTTTTAACAATAAATAGACAAAAAAAAGCCCATGTCCAAAAAACAGACATAAGCTTAATTTTGTATAATATGAAAATTAAAGGAATTACCTATAACGCTTCTCTCAGATAATACATTTAAGAGAATTGCTATAATAAATATCAGGAACAACAGGTATTTTCACTCTATTCTGATCTGTTCAATATCGCATGTAGCTCCGGGTGCTTTTCAAAAAGCCGGGAAGCCTGACGCATTTCTTCTCCAAAATCAGATTTCAGATTATTATCCAGCCATTCCATCAGAAATCCCATAAACAGACACTTATAATATTGAATCAGAATCCGGATTTCTCCCTCATCAAGATCAAACTGATCTGCATTTTTCCGAAAATATTCCATAATAATATAGTTGGAAATCTCATTCATATAAAAAAGGAACGTATCTTTTTTCACTGATCTGTAAACATTAAGCATAACCTTTCTGTTATTTTTCACCAGATCTGCCATTTCTTCCATACATTCCAGAATAGAGGCTCTGTCCTGTGGGTGTTCCAGAATCTCATCCCACTTCTTTTTCAAAATAAACTCCACTACATCCGGAATATCCTTAAAATGATAATAAAAAGTATTTCTGTTTACACCACATCGTTCCACGATATCCTTCACCGTAATCTTAGACATGGGCTTTTCATCCAGCAATTCTGTAAAAGTCTTTGCAATAATTTCCTTTGTAAAACCTGACATATTATCTTTTCCTCATCACTCTTAACACTGTTCTAATCATCAGTAACACTTTTCCTCTGAACAGCCCGCTCCGCATTAAAAAAGTCCACAGATAACCACTTTTATAAAGCAATTATCACTCATCTTTCGCAGGTTCTGAGTATTTTCATAATTATGCCATAAAGGATATAGTTTTGCAAGCGTTCCTAAAATTGGTCTTACCTATTCGGAATCAGCACAATTTCTTTAATTTCAAGATTATCCGCACCATAATAAAATTTGATATAGTGATTATGACCAAATCCCATATTCAGGATGCGGCTTTCTTCTACCCATTTTCCATTGGTTCCCTGTACTGAAACAGTCATCTTATGAATATTATCCAAAAATACAGAAACTGGAAGCTGAGCCAGCTCACCAAGATCAGATTTCAAAGTAAACTTCATTGTGAAATCACCCATGAACTCGTTAGTCACAGCAATCACATCTGCCTTTCCCTTTGCAGGATGTAATAATGCACCTTCAATTACAATTTTCTGTGTCACCGAATCACTTTCAATACTTACCAGACTTCCGGCATCCACATCGTCCTCTTCCTTTGTATTCATAGCCTCCAGTTCTTCTTTACATATTCTGTCTGTCAACAATAAAACAGAAGGACTTTTTAACAGAAATCCCAGGATATTGGCAGCATTCCTCTGCAATTCTCCCACAGTAATTTTTCCTGCATGAAGCATTTCCTCCACATCGTCATTCTCCGGATTGGACTTCGCATCACTCACTACCATATAAATATCATTCTGGGCAGCTACCATAGGAGCTTTCGCAGTTACCTCTGCCTGATGACCCTCATAATTGGACTTCGCCCACCAGTCAGTCATGACAATACCCTGAAATCCCCACTCTTTTCTCAGAATGGTTGTACACAGATCATAGCTACCTGCAGTCCAGAGCCCATTTACACTTCCATAAGTAGTCATTACAGAACGTGCACCACCCTCCTTTACTGCAATCTCAAATCCCTTCAGATAGATCTCTCTCAGACATCTCTCAGACATAACAGAATCAGAAGTACTTCGTCCCACTTCCTGATTATTTCCACAGAAATGCTTAATCGTACTTCCAATTCCGGATTTAGCCATTGCCTTCACCTGAGCCGCACAAATTCTTCCTGTGAGAAGCGGATCCTCAGAAATATATTCAAAATTTCGACCATTCAGTGGATTCCTGTGAATATTCATACCTGGTCCCAGCAGGGAATCAATCTTATTCAGTCGAAGTTCCCTCCCTGTCATTTCATACAGCTCACCCACAAGCTCCGTATTAAAAGTACAGCCCAGCAAAGTTCCATTTGGCAGAGAAAACGCTTTCGTACCGCAATCCATACGAATCCCTGACGGCCCATCCGCGCAACATCCCACCGGGATTCCAAGAGCCTTCAAAGACTCTGTCACACCGCCAAATGCAGCTGCAGTTCCAGCAGTGACCTTGGGACTGCACATTCCTTCACCGCGGAACATGGCAATCAGATCCGCCTCACTGATCTGTGCCACAAACTCATCCATAGAAACTTTTTTATCCAGTACATCTGCCAGCTTATAGCCTTTATCTCCCGTATACTCCAGAGTCTTCGGCATTCTTTCCTCTCTGCGTTTATGTGGATCTGCTGTGCGGACAGGAACCTCTTCTGTTACTGCCTGATAAGTTCCATCCGCTCTCAGAACGGCTTTCATTCTCCGGAATTTCTCAATCGGTGCATATGCCTCCTGTAACTGTTCTATTACACGTAATTCTTCTTCGTAAATTCCTGCTGATTTCGCACTTCTTACATCACTGCCTGCAAAAATTTCATAAGTTCCCTCTTCCAGAACATAACAGGATTTGTGTCCTGTCACTCCACTGTCATCATAAGAGGCCATATCATATTTGGGAATGATGATAACAAGTTCTTCTTTTTCACCCGGTGCCAGTTCCCGGGTTTTTGCAAATCCGATCAGCTTTCTTGCCGGATTTCCAAGTTTACCCTGCGGTGCTTTTACATAAACCTGTACAACCTCTTTGCCCCCCACATCACCGATATTGGTAACCGTCGCAGCCACTGTGAGTTCATCCTCAGTATTCTTAAAAATCTCCGCCTTTGTCTCAAAATTCGTATAGGACAAACCATATCCGAATGGATACAGCACCTTATCCTTCGCAAATGTCTCAAAATAACGATAACCCACATAAATATCTTCCTTATAATAATTCTTATATGGATCACCAAAATTCTCCGTAGACGGATAATCCTCAATCCTCTCAGCAATGGTATCTGTCAGCTTCCCACATGCACACACCTTACCGGTCAGCACATCAGCCACACCATTGCCACCTTCCTGACCACCCTGCCATGCATACAGAACAGCCTGAGGATGATACTTCTCTACCCAGCTCATATCAATAATATTTCCAACATTCAGCACCACAACTGTGCGCTTACTCACCTCACAGACCCGGCAGATCAAATCCTCCTCCGTCTCCGTCAGACAATAGCTTCCCGGATTCGTATTATTATCCTGATCTTCACCTGCAGTTCTTCCTATAATAACAAGCGAAACATCGTTGCTACGTGCGCAGTCCAGCATTTCCTCTGTAACTTCCATCTCTTTCTGAGACCACGGAACACAGCCCCATCCCTGACCTTCATCATAAGGATTCTCTTTAATCCAGTCTGCATAAATACCCATCAGTTTCTCATCCAGTTGAATCTCTTTACACTCCTTCAGCGCATCCAGAATTCCCACTACATATCTCGTATTTACCAGACCGCCGGAACCGAGTCCGCTCTTATAATAATGAAATGCCATACGGCCAAAAACAGCCACACTCTCTCCCTCTCTCAAAGGAAGTGCCTGCTTCTCATTCTCCAGAAGTACACATCCCTCTGCGGCTGCCTGTCTCGCCAGTGTTGCATATTTCTCTAAATCCAATTTATAATCGTTCATGTTTTATCCTTTCTTTCTGAGAATAACATCTCTCAAGCGATGCAATGATCGTTCCGACCGTTTTTCCCCAATACTTTCTATTCCCCATCTTATCAGAAAAAATCTTTGCTGAAAACACTAAATATTTACAGGAAAATAATCCACCTTTCCTTCAAAACATCCTCAGCCTTTTACGGCACCAAGCGCGATACCTTTGGTAAAATATTTCTGTAAAAATGGATACAGGCATAAAATCGGTAGCATTGCAACAAACGCTATTGCCATTCTGACAGATGCAGATGGAATATCTGCAATTGCAACAGTTGACGCACCAGAAGCATTCTGTGTCAGTGCTGTCAAATCTGAAATCATCTTATTCAGAAGGTTCTGAATGCCATATAACTTCGTATCTCTAATATAGTACAGACCATTTGTCCAGTCATTCCAGTATCCTAATCCGGAAAGCAGACCCATGGCAATAAGAATGGGTTTACCCAGTGGCAATACAATTTTGAAAAAAATCTGAAACTGACTTGCACCGTCAATCTGCGCTGCTTCAAAAAGTGCATCCGGAATACTGGTTGCAAAGAATGTACGAATCAGCATAACATTCATGGCACTCATCAGAAGTCCCGGCACAATATATGCAAGCAGTGTGTTATTGATATGGAAAATTCCTGTATACATGAGATATGTAGGAACCAGTCCACCATTAAATAACATGGTAAAAAATATGTAGAAATTCAGGATTCTTTTTCCTGGAAGATTTTTCAGGGAAAGCGGATACGCCAACAATGCAGACATTGCCACATTAATACTGGTTCCTATTACAGTGACCAATATTGTAATTCCATATGCCCTGAATACATTTGCAGCATTATCCCAGATAAACTTATAGGCATGAGTGCTGAACTCTTTTGGAAAAAAGGAATATCCATCTCTGACCAGAGCACTTTCAGAGGTAATAGATGACATAAATAACAGGATAAACGGCAATACAATACAGATTGTAACCAGTATCATGACCGTATGTGCCAATCGTTCAAATCTTTTTGCACTTTTGCTTCTAACCATTTTTTACCTCCTAGAACATTGCATTTTCAGGGCTTAATTTGCGCACAACCACATTTGCCAGCAGCACACAGGCAAATCCGACAATGGACTGATAAAAGCCTGCTGCTGAAGCCATTCCGATATTTCCGGACTGAAGCAGTGCCCTGTATACATAAGTGTCGATTACATTGGTGGTATCATAAAGCTGACCGGAATTCTGTGTAACCTGATAGAATAATCCAAAATCAGAATAGAAAATTCGTCCAATGTTTAACAGTGTCAAAGTGATCACAGACGGCATGATTGATGGAAGTGTAATGTATCGGATCTGTTTCCACTTTGAAGCTCCATCCAGTTCTGCTGCCTCATAAAAAGAAGGATCAATTCCGGAAATACTGGAGATATAAATCAGACATCCATATCCCACACCTTTCCATGTATTTACGATAACCAGGATCACCGGCCAATATTTGGATTCCGAATACCAATTAATTGCTTCTTTCCCCAAAAACGGAAGAATTGTCTTATTCAGCATTCCATTGTCCCCACTGAAAAAGGCAAAAGTGATATAGCTTACAATTACAATAGACATAAGAAACGGCAGTAAAATTGCACTCTGATAAATTGTTTTGCATGCCTTGCTCCGAATATCACAGATAAAGATGGCAAATGCAATTCCCAGAACCAGGTTGATGATAATAAATACAATATTATAAAGCAACGTATTTCTTGTAATCGTCCACGCATCATTAAACAGATAAGTAAAATTGCTGAGACCGGCCCATGGGCTGCCAAAGATTCCATCTACCACGTTGTAATTTTTGAAAGCAACCACAAGTCCTGCCATCGGCATATAATTATTGATAAAAAGATAAATCAGCCCCGGTGCCATCATCAGATAAAGCGGTGCCCATCTTTTAAATTTTGCTTTTTTCATAAATTTTTCCTTTCAATCATCCGGAATATAACAGGGGATGCATAGCGGCATCCCCTGTCTGTGTTATTTATTCTCTTCCAGCCACTTGTCCAGCTGTTCCTGTTTGGTGCTGATCACTTTCTCAATTCCTGCTTTCTTCAGTTCCTCAATAAATTTCGGAAGTGTTTCTTCAGGATCTACTGTACCAGAACCAAGAGCAGCTGCATATTTTGCTTTTACATTACTCAGTGCAGCCAGTTCGTTTGCAACACTTGTAGAATCATAGGTAAATCCGAATGCTTTTGATTTGATTGCACTCTCATTCAGTGTCTTTGTTTCATCCCAGATATCTGGTGAATCACCCTCCCAGATATGCATTTTAAACTGGTCAAATAACTGCCATCCTTCTGCCAGATGATAAGTGTTGCTGTCATCTTTTCCATCCGGATAGTTGATGATATTATTTTCAGCATCTACAACTTCGTAATCAACACCTTCTTCGCCCCAGTTCAACAGATTCAGAATATCTGCATTTCCATATAAATAATCCAGACACTGCATCGTTTTATCTTTATCAGCAGAACTTGAACTGATGCCATAAGTCAGGAAAGAAATTTGTGCAGTTCCGGCCCATGGTTCGGAAATCGGAGCAATCTCCATCTCTGTTCCGCAAAGTAAAGCGGCACGGGTATCATATCCCGGTTTGTTTGGTGCAAGGTAAGAAAAAGCGGCACCTGCTTTTACCTGATTCTCCACACCCTCTGTTGTGGTTGCAGCATCTTTTGACAAATAGCCTTTTTGCTGCCAGTCATACATTGTTTCTACAAACTCTTTATATTCATCTGTTTCATAATAATCTACAACTGTCGTATCCTGACCATGATCCATCAATACACCAAATCCATCAGTAAGTGTATCATTCATTTCATATTTGGTATCTGGTGTTGTACTGTTATTGCTTGCCATCATGACCATATTCGGGTATTTTTCTTTCACGATTGCATAAACATCAGTCAAATCTTTATAATCTGTAATAGAAGATGCATCAATTCCACATTCATCCAGAATATCTTTTCGCATAATAACAGATGACTGGCAGAACCATTCGCGCCCTGTTGTCACACCGTATACATAATTTCCGATATTTGCCGCTTTCGCAGTATCACCAAGCAGTTCTTTAATATTATCGCCATATTTGTCGATATATTCGGACATGTCAATAACCTGCTTCGCATTCACCATGGAATTAGCCTGATCCACCAGGATTGGTACAATGTCCATCTTTTCTCCACCGGACAGAATCAGCTTCATTGTTTCCGCATAGGCACCCCAGCTGATCGGTTCGATATCAAGTTCCATATTGATATCTTTCTTCATAATCTCATTGATTTTCTTCTCAATACGGTCTGTATCTTCCTTCTTATCTCCAATATAAGCCATTGTAACTGTATAAGTCTCATCAGGAGAATCTTTAGCCTCTTTTGAACCGGAACCACTGCAGGCAGCCAGCCCTATAGAAGCCAGTACCATAGCCATTCCCGCTGCAATCACTTTCTTATTCATCTTTTTACCTCATTCTTTTCCTTTTTAGTTTTTGATGTATACATCTCTCTGTCTGATGTTTCTCATTATACAGATTTTCCATTATTTTAATAGAAAAATAACGACCTCACACTTTCCGAAATCCGATTTCTTTTTTCATAGTTTGTCTCTTTTGTTGTATCAAAAGGTCGGAATATTATTATCTTTTTATCGGATTTTTGTTATAATTGTTTTCATCATAACATTTTTATAATATTTCAGGAGGTATTTATATGTATTCCAGACATCGTGCTGCCGGATATTCCATTGATCATGTCATAAAATTTTTGTTTTTTCTGCTGGTTCCGGTTGTAATCCTGGATATCATGATCAGCTGTTTTGTCATTTTTTCCATGCGTTCCCAAAGTATTCAGTCCCTGCAGGATACAACATCCCTTTATGCTTCGCAGATCGACACCGCACATATTTCCATCAACCGCTATTTAATCCGGCTCCTGACTGAAAATAACGATGCAGATACTCTGTTGGAAACACAGGACAAACTGGAATTCATTTCATCCGCAGAACGAGTTCATAATAATATTGATATTTTTCTGGAATCTTTTGAAAAAGGATATCAGATTTTTTTATATAATTCAGAGAATGAACGAATGTACCGTCCTACAGAAATTTTTCAGACCATTACTCAGGATCAGCTCGCACTGCTGAACAAACATCTGCTTCAAAAAATAACTATACCCAAAACAAGTTCCTACACGGATGCCTGGGAAGTACTAATGCTCGGAAAGAACGTATATTTTTACAAATCCTTTCATACAGGCTCCCACTACGCCTGCTGTTTTATTCCCGCTGACAATATCATTCAGCCACTAAAAAACATAATCAAAGAAAAAGACGGTTTCATTTCTCTTACCTCGCAAAACGGAACCGTACTTACCAATAAAGAACTGCTGAAGCAACACCATATTGAATTTTCAGGCAAAAACAATTCCGATTCTTACGAGACCTATAATAAGGGAAATAACCTGATCATCAGCGGTGCTCTGGTTATGGGCGCTTTTTATCCCCAGATTGTCCTCAGCAAATTCAGGGCTTATGAAAAAGTAATCCTACTTCAGTTTATTCTTGCACTGGCAGTCTTTCTGGTCGCGGTTATCCTGTTCACTTCCATTTACTATATGAAGAAACACGTTCTGACTCCGATCAAGCTCTTTTCAGAAAATCTGGAACATCTGGATGATTCTGCAGAAACCATCAGTTTAAAAGACACCAATCTTCTCGAACTTGAGCAGGCGAACTCCCAGTTCAAAAATCTGATGCGCCAGATCAAAAAACTGAAAATTGACATTTACGAAAAAGAACTGGAAAAGCAAAAAACAATGATGAATTATCTTCAGCTACAGATCCGTCCTCACTTTTTTCTGAACTGTCTGAATACCATTTACAGTATGGCGCAGACGCAGCTTTACGAAGAGATTATGAAAATGTCTATGATCACTTCCAACTATTTTCGATATATTTTCCAGAACACTCAGGATCTTGTTCCTGTAAAAAATGAACTGGAACACATAAAAAATTATATGGAAATCCAAAAGATGCGTTACGGAGATACGTTCTCCTATGAAATTCACGCAGAGGAAGGTACAGAAAACATACGAATCCCACCAATTCTGATTCAGACCTTTATAGAAAACGCCATCAAACACTCCAATACTTTTGATGACCCCATAATCATACGCACAGACATCGCCTGGATGACTGCCGGCGGAAATTCCCATGAAAATATTCAGATTCAGATCATGGACACCGGATGCGGATTCTCGAAAGACATCCTGCAATCTCTAAATTCTGCTATTCCTCTGGAACCTCAAAATGGTCACCGTATTGGAATTACCAATGCCATCCAACGTCTGAATCTTCTGTACGGTCAGGGAGAAGCGGCCATTACTTTTTCAAATCTCCCGTCTGGGGGTGCGTGCGTAACCATCCTTCTCCCTGCAGTCTGATCCAATTCTCTGCCTAATTTATGAAAGGAAAGTTTTATGAACGTATTATTAGTTGATGATGACCGCTTTGTTGTAGCGGCCCTTGAGAAAAAAATAAACTGGGAGCAACTGACAGTCACAGAAGTACTCACTGCTTTCAATATCCGTCAGGCTCAGAAAATCATAGAAAAAAACTCCATCGATATCTGTGTTTGCGATATCGAAATGCCCGGCGGTTCTGGTCTTGATCTTCTTTCCTGGGTCCGGGAATCCGGAAAAGAAATACAATTTATTTTCCTGACCAGCTATGCGGATTTTGATTACGCAAGAAAAGCTATCGAACTGTCCTCCCTCGATTACCAGCTAAAACCCATAGACTTTGATACTTTATCCCATATTCTGGAAAAAGCAGTTTCTAAAGTCAGAAAGAATGCTGCGCTCACCCAGACAAAAGCAGACAGTCAGAAATGGAAAGATAATTACCGCCATATTGTAGATTTATTCTGGAAAGAACTTTTTACCACCACTCTGTTTCGTGAGCCTTCTCTTCTTGAAACAGAATTAAGAAAAAAAGATCTTTCCTATACAGCAGATGACCGCTTCATTCCTGTTTTGTTCCGGCTTTATCCATTCTCCGGCCAGATAATGTCCATGGAGTCTTCCATGGTAGATTTTTCTTTCCAGAATATTACAGCTGAAACCTTTCAGAAATCCTGCATCCTCTATGAGTCTATAGTGATACTGAACACCTTTGAATACGTTGTCATACTTTCCGGGTTGCAACTGGAACAAATTCGCCAGCCATTTACAGAAAATCTACTGACACTGTTCAAAAATCTTCAGAGTTTTCTGCACTGTGAAATTGCATGCGGCATTGCACCAGAGGTTTCCCTGACAGAACTGCCTGAAACTCTTACCAGACTCCGTGAAATGAGAGAATCCAACCTTAACTCCGTAAATAAACCACTTTTTCTGCAAGATTTTGTTCCCAGCACAACTTCCTACATCCCTCCATCACTGGAAGTAATCAATACTTTTCTGGAACAAAAACAGGCAGACGCAGCTTTACAGAATATCGAAAATTACCTGTCCAAATACATTCAGGCCAGTGGTATCACCAAAAATTTTCTTCTGCATCTGAGACTTGATATCGAACAAATTGTTTTCTCTTATCTACAGAAAAATGGAATCGAAGCACACACTCTATTTTCTTCAGAAGAAAAGGACGAACTGATCACCAAATCTCTGGACTCTGTACCATATATGCTCAATTATCTGCACTACCTGATACAACGCGCCGTAGAATATAATGACTTTGTCAACGAAAAAGACTCCGTCGTTGATATTGTACTCAACTATATCCATCAGCACTACTCTGAAGATATCTCACGTACCATGCTGGCTGATATGGTTTATCTCAATCCAGATTATCTGGCACGACTTTTCAAAAAACAAACGCAGACCTCCATCATCAATTACATAACCACCTATCGGCTGGAAAAAGCAAAAGAGCTTCTGCTCAACCCCGACATCCCAGTGGGAACAGTTGCTGTGAAAGTCGGATATGGAAATTATTCCTACTTTTCCAAACTGTTTAAAGATGTAATCGGCTGCACTCCAAATGAATATCGAAAAAATAAAAGGGGTTCTTTCTGAGGAATAATTTAGAGGGACGGTTTTGCACGTCCCTCTGTATCTATTCTAGTCTATTCCTTATGCACTTTTGGAAATTTCACAGTGATCTCCGTTCCGCACCCTTCTTCACTTCGCAGGGTAACACTACCCTTCAAAGTGCCAACTGCATGCTTCACAATAGAAAGTCCAAGGCCGGTACCTCCAATCTCTTTGGAATGACTTTTATCCACTCTGTAAAATCTTTCAAACACTCTATCCTGATCTTCCCTGGGAATTCCCACACCTGTATCCTTAACCACAATCTGTATCTCATGTGCAGTCTGGGTCAGAAAAACGCTTACACTTCCGTCATTCCGGTTATACTTGATGGCATTATCGCAAACATTATAAACTGTCTCTTCCAGAAGTGTCCGGATTGCTTCCATCTTCATACTGTCTCCACAGATATAAAGATGTACATTCATTCTCTGCGCTTTCTCCTTCAGACTTTCAAAGGCATTCTTACAAACCTGATAAACATCCACAGGCTCCCAGATGTAGGATGTTTTTTCCTCATCAAGCTGGGAAATCTGGATCACATCCTCAACCAGCTGCAATAATCTCTGGGACTCCTTATAAATACGTCCTGCAAATTTGGGAATATCCTCCGCCTTCACCAGACCATCCTGCATGATCTCTGCAAACCCCGAAATAGAAGTCAGCGGAGTTTTCAGCTCATGAGAAACATTGGCTGAAAATTCTCTCCGCAGATTCTCCCTCTCCAGCTTTTCTGTCACATTTACAAGGAGAATCACAGCACCTTCTGTTTTCTGTCCACGTACCACAGGATTGGCGATCAGCTGAATATCGCTTCCATTTAATTTCAGTATCATTTCCGCATGTTCTCCGCCAAGTACCTGCTCGATTGCATGTCTGAAATCTTCTGCACGATCCAGACAATAAACACTTTCTCCCTGACTCACCTTATCCACGCGGAACAGACTCCAGGCACTGGAATTGGCCGAAAGAATCATAGTATATTTATCAATCACGATCAGGCCTTCCTGCATATTTTCTGTAATCAGCGAAAATTCTGCCTGCTGCTGTTTTGCCAGCTCCAGCTGATTCTGAATTTCCCGGTTCTGTCTGTGTATCTTACTTAAAAGGGGAGAAAGTTCCTCATAAATCTGATTTTCCTCCGGATGCTCCAAATCCAGTTCATTTACAGGCTTTACAATTCTTTTTGATATCACTGACGCCATAATTCCGGATAAAATCAGCATCAGAACTAAAATCAGAACTAAAGGAAGTACAAGATTCTCAACTAATGCAAGCACAGAATCCTGCGTGCCGGAGACTCTCAGTACTGTACCGTCTTTTAGTCGCTGTGCATAATAAATGGTTTTTTCAGAAAGTGTATCCGAATATCTGGCAGATTCTCCTACCCCATATTTCTCTGCCTTTTGAAACTCTTTCCTGTCACTGTGGTTTTCCATCTCAGCAGCATCTGCTTTATTATCATAAAGGACTGTTCCATCCTGAGCAATGTAAGTAATTCTTGCATTTTTATCCTTTATATTTTTAAGATAATCTACTCCCTGCTGTTCTACTCCATATGCCAGATAAAGAGCTTCCTTTGACAGTTCTTTGCGCATCTGCCCGTCAAAATCATTGTACAAAATCCCCATAACAGCAGCCAGCCCTACTGCCAGAACCAGTGCGCAGACCAGCATGGTAGACTTAAATATTTTTTTTGTCAATTTTTTCACTTCCCTTTCCTGTTAATCGTTAAACAGATAAAATCATCTGAGTCCACTGCTCTCTGATCATTATATCTGATATACTCAAATATCCGCAAGCGATTCCCGCCTGCGGATATAACCTGTCCCTGTTATCATTGATAGGATCCCTGATAAGGAACTCTGTTTTTAATTATTCTGATGCTCGTTATTTCTGTGCTGTCCGGTAATAGAATATTCCACCCATTCTGCAATATTCACTGCATGATCTCCGATACGTTCAAAATACTTGGCAGTCATAAGAAGATCCAGCCCTGTCTTGGCATCCAGATTTCCTCCGTAAATCATATCTGCAAGCTTCTCTTTAATCTCATTAAATGCATCATCCACCACATCATCTCGGTCAATGACATTTCTGCACAGTTCCAGATCACTCTTTACAAAAGCATCCACACTCTCAGTTACCATACGCACAGTGTCCTCCGCCATCTGTGTGATAGTCTCAGGAATCACAGTGGTATTCTTTGCAACATACAGGGACAGATCTGCAATATCTGCTGCCTGGTCACCGATACGTTCCATATCAGAAACCATCTTCAATGCTGCAGATATCTCTCTTAAATCTCTTGCAACCGGATGCTGATGAAGCAGAAGACTCAGGCACAGATTCTCAATCTCTCTTTCCTTTGCATCAATATCTCTGTCCGTCTCAAAAACCTGGCGGGCAATCTCTTCATTCTGCACCTTCTGGATTGCTTTTGCAGAGAATGAAATTGCTTTCTCACAATAGCTTCCCAGTGTGATAAGCTGAACGTGCAGTTCCTCCAGCTGTCTTTCGAAATACTTTGACATAATCAACCAAACCTTCCTGTAATGTAATCCTCTGTACGCTTGTCAGAAGGCATAGAGAACAGTTTATCAGTATCATCAAATTCAACTACTTCTCCCAGAAGGAAGAAAGCTGTTTTATCAGAAATACGTGTAGCCTGCTGCATATTATGAGTTACCATAACAATGGTATAATCCTTCTTTAACTCCATCGCCAGCTCCTCGATCTTGGAAGTTGAGATAGGGTCAAGTGCGGATGTAGGCTCATCCATCAGAAGTACCTCCGGCTGAACTGCCAGTGCTCTGGCAATGCAAAGCCTCTGCTGCTGACCACCGGACATACCCAGTGCGCTTTTCTTTAATCTGTCTTTTACTTCATCCCAGATTGCCGCATCGCGGAGAGATTTTTCTACAATATCATCCAGCTTAGACTTGGAACGGATTCCATGGGTTCTCGGTCCATATGCAATGTTATCATAAATGCTCATAGGGAAAGGATTAGGCTTCTGGAATACCATTCCCACTCTTTTTCTCAGAAGATTCACATCCATATCTCCGTAAATGTCTTCACCGTCAAGCTGTACCTTACCGGTGATTACACATCCCTCAACCAAATCATTCATACGGTTTAAAGACTTCAGAAGTGTAGATTTACCGCAGCCACTCGGTCCGATAAAAGCTGTGATTTCTTTCTCCGGAATTGCCATGTTTATATTCTTCAGCGCATGGAACTTTCCGTAATGTAAATTCATATTTTCAACTGTTATTTTTTCATTACCACTCATTTTTCTTATCCTTTCGCAATTCGTTTGGCAACTGCTCCGGACAGGAAATTGATTACAAGAACAAATGCCAGAATAACAACTGCTGTCGCAGATGCCTGATTCATATGAAGACCCTCACCTGACAGCACATACATATGAAGTGCCAGTGTACGTCCGGATCCCATCAGGTTCTTCGGAACCTCTGCAACTGTACCTGCTGTATAGATCAGGGCTGCTGTTTCACCGATCACACGTCCGATGGCCAGGATCACACCTGCCAGAATACCAGGTACTGCTGACGGTAGAACAATAGTGAAGATGGTACGAAGTTTACCTGCTCCAAGTCCGAAGCTGGCTTCACGATAAGAATCAGGAACAGATTTCAGGGCTTCTTCCGCAGTACGCATGATCAGAGGAAGTATCATGATCACCAGCGTGAAGGCACCGGACAGAAGAGAAAGTCCCCAATGCAGTGCTGTTACGAAAAACAGCATACCGAAAAGACCATATACAATAGAAGGAATTCCTGAAAGTGTTTCTGCTGTAATACGGATCACATTTACAAGCTTGCTTCCTTTTTTCGCATATTCTACCAGATAGATTGCTGCAAAAATTCCCAACGGTGCCGCGATCACAAGAGAAACGACAGTCAGGATAAATGTATTAATCAGAGAAGGAAGTAAGGAAAGATTCTCTGAATTGTAAGTTAAACTGAATAAGTCTGTTGACAGATACGGTACACCCTTGACCAGAATATATCCAATCAGAAAGAACAGTAATGCAAATGTCAGGACTGCACCCAAAAGGGTAAGCAATGCAAGAACACCTGATCCCGGATGCTTAATATATGCCTTCATCTGATCTGAGAACGAAGACTCATTCTGCTTTTTTTCTTTGGACAAATCAATTGCCGCTGCTGTATCAATTTGCATGTTCTGCCCTCCTGTTCAGTAAAGAAAGACTCAGGTTAATGATAAGGATAAAGATAAATAACACAACTGCTGTTGCAATCAGAGCTTCTCTGTGAAGACCTGTTGCATAACCCATCTCAGTAACAATGTTTGCAGTCATGGTACGGACACCTTTCAGGATTCCCTGTGGCATTCTCGGCTGGTTACCTGCAACCATTACAACTGCCATTGTCTCACCGATCGCACGACCGATTCCAAGCACTACAGCTGCCAGAATGCCTGACTTTGCTGCCGGAAGCATTACACAGAAGATACTTCTCTCCTTGGTCGCTCCCAGTGCCAGTGAACCTTCATAATAGCTCTCAGGCACGCTGCGGATCGCAGATTCCGTAACTCCGATGATAGTCGGCAGGATCATCATTCCAAGCAGAACACAGGCTGCCAGCATACTGGTTCCTGTTCCGCCGAAAAGTTGTCTGATCAGAGGAACAATAAGAATCAGTCCAAAGAAACCATATACAATAGAAGGTACACCTGCCATCAGTTCAATTCCTGATTTCAATGGTCTGTAAATTTTCTTCGGACAGTAACGTGCCATAAAAACAGAAGTAAAGAGTGCAATCGGCACACCCAGGAGAATGGCACCTGCAGTTACATAAATACTTGCTACGATCATTGGAAGGATTCCAAAAATATCATTTGACGGCTTCCACTTCGTTCCCAGCAGGAACTTCAGCGGACCGATTTTCCCGATAGCCGGGACACCATTTGCAAACAGAAATGCACAGATCAGAAACACTGCCAGCACTGAAGTACAGGCTGCGATCAGAAATACACATTTCATTGCTTTTTCTTTAAAGTGGTTCATTCATTACACCTTTCTTTCCCTGTATCAAAAATCATAACCTGTCACTTCTACAGTAATTCTTAAAATATGATTTTCGACATACAAACAGCCCGCCTGCTGTACTATTTCATTCACAGGCGAACTGCTCTGAAACTAAATCGCTACTTTCTCATGTTTGGCGGGTCCCAGGTTCAAGCGCCTTGTCGTGCAAGCACGAACGGCTTTTTGACCTTTGTACCCTGATATTGATCATATTATTTAGCAAGGTCTTCCCATGTAGTAGTCTCGCCTGTGTATACAGCCTTTACCTGATCGCTTGTAAGTTCATCAACATCATTGTCTTTGTTTACGATAACTGCGATACCATCTCTTGCGATAACTGTAGCTGTAAGACCAAGGTCTTTCTCTTCATCTTTCAGGTCACGGGATGCCATACCGATATCTGCTGTTCCTTCTGCTGCCATGTTTACCCCTGTTGTGGAATCACTCTGCTGAACTTCTACAGTTACGTCTTTGTTTACTGCTTCATAGCCTTCTGCAAGTTTCTCCATAACCGGTGTTACTGAAGAAGAACCTGCAACTACTACTTTACCGGAAACTCCGTCTGCTGCTTCATAAGCCTTAGCATCTGCTGCTTCTTTGATATATCCGTTGTCCTCTACGATTTTCTGTCCGTCAGAGCTCATAATGTAGTTTACGAAATCCTTTGCTGCATCGCTTTCTTTATCAGATGTAAGGATGTTGAATGGACGTGCGATCTTGTAAGAATCATTGGAAACATTATCTACAGTAGCTTCTACGCCATCAATCTTAACTGCCTTGACTGTATCATCCAGAGAACCAAGTGAGATATAACCGATTGCATTTTCATCACCTGCAACAGTTGTCATCATAACAGATGTGCTGTTTGTTACACTTGCTTCATCTGTAGTCATATCTACTTTCTCACCGTCTTTTTCTTCTTCAATTCCAAACAGTTCTACGAATGCTCCACGTGTACCGGAACCATCCTCACGGGATACAACTGTGATATCTCCGCTTGCTGCACTTACGATTGTTGTGAAAGCTGTTGCTCCGATAACTGCTGCTGTAAGGATTGTTGCGATTTTTTTCTTCATGATAATTTTCTCCTCTTCCCATGAGCCATGTTTTTAATATAAAGTGAAAGGCTCATTTCCTTTTTAATATCTTTATGTTTTATAACTTGTTGCCTCATTTACAAGTGCTATTATAGAAATCCAAAGTTAAATGTAAAACCACGCTAAAGTAAAATCTTTGTAAATTGAAAATTTTTGTGAAGGTTGTAAAAACAGGCGTCAGGTGCTATCATAAACTATATCTTCAAGTCCCCACCCACTGCTTATTGCTCTTCGCAAGTCAAGCAGGGGACTTACTTGATTCGGTTAAATCAGGGGACTTACTTGATTCGGTTAAAATTTATACACAGGAGGATTTTATATATGGAAAATTTAAGATGTGAAAAAGCAGTAGAAAAGAAACATAACGGCTATAACTGTGCACAGGCTGTGGCCTGTTCTTTCTGTAAAGAGGCATCTATGGATGAGGAGACACTCAAAAAGATCACACAGGGATTCGGTGCAGGTCTTGGCACTATGGCCGGTACATGCGGAGCAATCTCCGGTGCTGCAGTTGTAGCAGGACTTATTAACCAGGACAAAGCCGGAACCTCTCAGACTGTCCGCTCTGTCATGAATCAGTTTAAACAGCAGAATGGAACTGTAATATGTAAAGACTTAAAGGGTGTGGAAACCGGAAAGGTAATCCGCTCCTGTGATGACTGTGTCAGAGATGCGGTGAAATTCCTGGAAGACGCATTAAAATCAGAAAATTGATTTCAGGCAGATATTCATGCATAAATACCAACGCAAAAGGAGCTATGCACGTACAATGTGCATAGCCTCTTTTATGATTAGCTTGATTAATGCTCCCAGTTCCCAATTAATTTTATATCTGTAATTTACTTTCACTACTTGTTCACAGTCATCTGCTGTTCCTGAACTTTTTTTATTTCTTCCAGAGGCAAGTTCAACATCTTCGAAACTTCTTCTGGAGTTTTTCCACTCATGAGAGCCCCCAGAATCATTCCCTCATGACGGCCTTGCTGTATTCCTCTTTCATAAATCATATCTCCAAATCCTGTCATTTTGCTCGCCTCCTCCTGAAATGGTTCTGACCATTCTATATGTGAATATCTTTGTATTCTCTTTATATCACCAGTAAAAAGCCCTTTCAGATAATCAAATATTCCTTTTTCTTCTGTTTCTTTTCCCAGTCGGATTATAATTACTGTTAAGAGATCATAATCCTCCTCAGGTTCATCTGCTACCCCTATAATATCCTTCTTCGAAAAAGAGTATTCCGTCAATGTATTCTGCAGTTTCTTTGGCACATCCTCCGCACAAATCCATATGGAATAACATTTTTCCAACTTTGAATAATCTGTAGTCTGCGTAATAGTACTTAACTGAGATGAAAGGTCTCTGGCCACATAATATACTGCACGTTTTAATATAGGGTATGACGGATTACTTGGACGGTAGCTTTTCTGCGCTTCCATATCAATATGTAAATTCACTCTTATTTTCTCTGTAGATAACTTTGGATTTATTATTTTAAACCGAATATCAAACCTCACCAGTTTCTCCACAAGAGATGAGAGTTCACTGTCTTCTTTTGTTAATCTCAGATCCTTTTCTACATTTGGTATATCACTTACGAAATCATCTTTTGTAATAGAAGAAATGTCTAAGCACTGTAAAATTTCTTCCTGTGAGCACGTTTTAAACTCTGGCACCGTCATCTGCAAAATGGGAACGATAATCTCCTTATTACTCATAAGCTGTTTCATTCCTGCATCATACTCTGCGCCAGTCACTCCAGACGTATATACGTCCATCTTCGTCTCATCACGCATGATTTCTCCTCTCCGGGGAACTGGGACTGTTTTTTCTTTTGTATATAGATATATTAACATGAAAATCTAAGCCTTACAATTCTTCCATAACATTCTCTTGCAAAATCGCCCTTTACAATTTATGATATATCTATCTGGAACAATAATAGAGGAAATAATTGCCTGTAAATAGTCACGATAAATCTATACGAGGAGAATGTCTATGAAAGTCTTAGTTTACCGCAAATGTAGTACCTGCATGAAAGCCCTGAAATGGCTGGACAAACACAATATCAGTTATGAAGAACGGGCTATTAAAGAAGAAAATCCTACTTACGAAGAACTGAAGGAATGGTACGCAAAAAGTGGTCTTCCACTGAAGAAATTCTTTAATACAAGTGGGATGCTCTATAAGGAAATGGGATTGAAAGATAAGTTAAAAGATATGTCTGAAGATGAACAGCTGAAGCTTCTTGCCACAGACGGAACGCTGGTGAAACGACCGCTGGTAATCGGGGATGACTTTGTACTTACCGGATTTAAAGAAAAAGAATGGATCGAGGCTATGCACGTATAATGTGTATAGCCCAATACCAAGTTTATCTACAATCTGATGGCGGGAAATCCCGCCATTTTTTATCTTTGTTCTGTTTCGTATAACTTCTTGATTTTTTCCGCTACCTGTTGCAGTTTCTGAGCACGATGACCGAAGATTCTCAATGCCAGATCTCCGGTTGTGAGACGGGTAACGCCTCCATCTATTTCCGAATCTTCATCAAGGATCTGCCAGATTTTTTCCTGAAGTTCCAGATTGATTGCTGAATCTGCTGACTTTACACTCCCGGATTCCTGACTGCAACTTTCACCATCTCTGCTGCAGATCTTAGAAAGAAACAGGTTTGCCATATGTGTGTAACCCTCGTACATTCCGATTCCTTCCATGGGCATTTTGTCCGGTTCGTAGCGGGTGTTGTCGCGATAGATGAGTTTGTTCCCTCTGTACAGCAGGACTTTTGAGGAGAATCTGCGGTACTGAAAACGTTCGTCATGAGAGTTTCGACCACAGGAGATGATCTCCAGCAGGAATAAACGGGAGGTTTCGTCTTCCAGATGGATAGTCATCTTGCTGTCAAAGGCTGACTGTGCGAAAGGAATCACCGGCTGGGGATAATAGTATAATGTAGCGTTTTTGTCTACCTGTACTTCGATGGTCCGGGTGGCTGAGCCTTCGTCCATTTTGTGGATTTTCTCAAAGGACTGGGACAGGACTTCCAGATCTGCACCTTCCTTTACATGGTAGGAAAATTCCTGGGAATCACCTGCCATAATTCCGGCGGAAGCACAGAGAGGCATGATCTGGATCCCACCGTTTTCTTTTTCGAAAGGCATCATGATCTTGTATGGCGCTGTAAAAGACAGATCTTCCAGAATAGTCCTTCCGTCTTTTAAGGCTGCGCAGGCGCTGATGCGGGATATTTTTCCGAATTTGTTATCCATAGGCATTTTCCTTTACATTCCTTCCAGGAGTACGTTTTTCTTGATCCACTCTACCACTTTATCTACGTTCTCATCTCCGCGAATATTTGTAAACTGGAATGGCCTGTCACCACGCATTTTTTTGGAGTCTCTTTCCATTACTTCGGGACTTGCACCTACATATGGAGCCAGGTCTATCTTATTAATTACAAGAAGATCAGAACGTGTGATTCCAGGACCGCCTTTACGCGGAATCTTATCTCCTTCTGCTACATCAATGACGAAGATTGTTGCATCTACCAGCTCCGGACTGAATGTTGCAGACAGGTTATCTCCGCCGCTTTCGATGAAAAGAAGTTCAATATCAGGGAAGCGTTCCATCATCTCATCTACTGCTTCCAGATTCATGGAAGCGTCTTCACGGATGGCTGTGTGAGGGCATCCACCTGTCTCTACACCAATGATCCTCTCTACAGGAAGAACGCTGTTCTTTGCAAGGAACTGGGCGTCTTCTTTTGTGTAGATATCATTTGTGATGACACCAATGCTGTAATCCTTTGCCATCTTTCTTGACAGTGCTTCAATAAGTGCTGTTTTTCCGGAACCCACAGGTCCGGCAACTCCGATTTTTACGTATGACATAACCGATTTCCTCTTTTCTACTTTACTTGTTGATAGCTTCTTATAATCTGTTTACTGACTTTCCACATATTATTTTTGAAGATTTCATATTATACACATGATTCTGTTTCTATCCACACTTGAGCCTGGAATAACCTAATACCAAATTCAAGCTACGACATATATAGCCTGGAATACAACTTCTCATGCTGGATTCCTCTGATATCAAATCCAGGTGCAGAGAGACATAAGTCCTCCTCGCTTCTGTTCATGACATCCTTTAATATCTCATCAAATTCCCCATAGCATCCGCTCAGAAGCTGCTGCCCGGATGTCTGGCTGAGGGGGATTGTTTTTACGCAGTTGGTGACGATTGCCGATGTCTGGGCATATAGATAATGTGTCAGCGCCTCTTCCAGAGGAATCTGCATTTCTGCACAGAAAACTCCGTAAATACAGCAATGATTTACTGCTTTTCCCTTTCTCGCATCCAGATATTCTCTGAAAATCCCTGTTTCACTGATGGAAAGTCCAAGCTTTTCAATGGTCTTGGCAAAACGGGAACCCATTTTTCTGGCAGCTTCTCTCTGTTCCATAGGAATTCTGGATGCTTCCAGAAGTTCTTCCAGGTACAGAAGTTCCTGCAGGTCTTTTTTCTCTGCAGCTTCGTATGCAAGTCTGGCTGCCAGAAGTTCTGTATACGCAAGATTCCATTTGATTTTGTGAGTAATATACTCTCTGGCTGTATCTACATTGTGGACAATTCCACGCTGAATATAAGTCTCAAGTCCCTGGGAGTGGGAATATCCTCCGATAGGGAACAGCGCATCATTTACCTGTAGAAGATAGAACTGTTTTTCTGACATGAAGAACCTCCGTTGTTATTAATGATGATGATTATGAATACTTGCAGAAATTCTCTTGTCAAAGTCCAGCTTCAACACTTCTTTCTCTGCCTGAACTCCATGGATTTTCTGAAGCATAACAAGCATTGGCTCGTTATAGATCGTGATAAACGTATCATTCTCTCCCCAGAAAAGCGGTGCATGTCTGTTTCCAATTTCGTAGCAGACTTTTGCAGACATTTTCTCATGTCCCGGAGTCAGAGAAACACGGATAACTTCGCATGGCGGTGTATTTACCACTACAAGCTTCTCATCATCTGCATAGATCACATCATCCTGATACAGACCTCTGGCAAGAATGGAATCATCCATGCGGATTCCCACTTCTGTTCCTTTGTCTGTTATTTTTTTATGTATTTTCTTAAATGCTTCGTGCCATTCAATATCTACATATTCTATTGTTTTTCCTGTAGTATCAAAGTCATGAAGCTTTCCCAAAACCTGTTCACACAGCATTATTTTCGACCTCCTGAATCTTACCAAATCTGAAGCAACATCATAACTCCAGGAACCCATGCAGTTACGATTCCTTCAAATACCTGAAGATATGGAACGAATTTTCCCAGTTTTTTTCCGCAGATATCTTCTACGAAAGCAGTTCCCCAGAGAATTGCCCACAGATACCAGATTGCTGCCCAACGCAGATCCGGTGTGATTCCCAGTGCAGTGCTTCCTGTAAATCCCTCGATTGTACCGAAGATCACCGCATTGATGGCTACAAAAGTAGAAAACCATGCAAATGGGATCGGGCTTGCTTTCAGGAATTTACTCAGGGCTACGAAAAGATAGGTAAAGCAAAACAGTAATCCTGTTCCTGCTGCATAATAATTGCCCTGCACCAGATTGACAAAGTTAATAAATAAAGAAAGACCACCTGTAAAGATGTTCATGATGGCGGTTGATTTTCCGTCTACATTGTATAAAGAACACATACCGTTGTTGATCAGTACGATTCCTACGAATAAAAGACAAACTCCTAACATAATATTCTCTCCTCTCCTGCTTCTTCAGTATATTTTTCTGTTAAATCTGACAGGACTGTCATTATATTGTTTGGTAAGTTCTTATAAAAGTTCTCACAAAACTCCATAAATAACAGTCCTGCGAATATCATTTTTATGATCAGATAACCAGAATGTAATGGTTTAAAGTTGTTTAGAACAGACTGTAAAGCTGTGTCAGCGGAAGCTTCTCTGCCGGTTTGGAAGTGATCTCTTCACCGTCAACAGTGACCTTATATGTCTCCGGATCTACTGTCAGTTCCGGTGTTCTGTCGTTAAATACCATATCTTTTTTGCTGATATTTCTGCATCCCTTTACAGGTACTACAGTTTTCTCAAGACCGTATTTCTCTTTTACATTCTCATCCATGGCAGCCTGGGATACAAAGGTCAGGCAGGCTTCGTTCTTAGCTTTTCCATGAGCTGCAAACATTGGCTGATAGAGAACCGGCTGTGTAGTCGGAATGGATGCATTTGCATCGCCCATCTTAGATGCAATGATCATACCGCCTTTGATGATAATATCCGGTTTTGCACCAAAAAATACAGGATTCCAGAGAACGAGGTCTGCGAATTTACCTTCTTCCACAGAGCCCACATACTGGGAAATACCGTGTGTGATCGCCGGGTTGATGGTATATTTGGAGATATAACGTTTTACACGGAAGTTGTCATTGTCATGTCCTGCATCTTCCGGAAGTGCACCTCTCTCATCTTTCATCTTACTTGCTGTCTGCCAGGTACGTGTGATAACCTCACCTACACGTCCCATAGCCTGAGAGTCAGAGCTCATCATACTGAAGATACCCATATCATGAAGAACATCCTCTGCTGCGATTGTCTCCGGACGGATTCGTGAATCTGCAAATGCAACATCTTCCGGAATTCTCTTGTCAAGGTGATGGCAGACCATCAGCATATCCAGATGCTCATCCAGAGTGTTTACTGTATATGGCATTGTAGGGTTTGTGGAGGATGGCAGTACGTTCGGAGCTGCTGCTGCGCGGATGATATCCGGTGCATGTCCACCGCCTGCACCCTCTGTATGATAAGTATGGATAGTTCTGCCGCCGATGGCTGCAAGTGTATCTTCCACGCATCCACCTTCATTTAATGTATCTGTATGGATGGCAACCTGTACATCATATTCATCTGCCACATTCAGACAGTGATTGATAACTGCAGGTGTTGCACCCCAGTCTTCGTGGATCTTCAGTCCCATAGCTCCGGCTTTTACCTGCTCAATGAGAGGAGCTTCGTCTGAGCAGTTACCTTTTCCAAGGAAGCCTAAGTTCATCGGATATTCCTCGGCTGCCTTTAACATCATTCTCAAATTCCATGGTCCTGGTGTACAGGTAGTTGCGTTTGTACCGTCTGCAGGGCCTGTACCACCTCCGATCATAGTAGTTACACCACTGTATAATGCACAATCGATCTGCTGTGGGCTGATGAAATGGATATGGGTATCAATTCCACCTGCAGTTACAATCATTCCTTCTCCTGCAAGTGCTTCTGTAGATGCGCCGACTGTCATTCCAGGTGTAACACCATCCATGATGTCCGGGTTTCCGGCTTTACCGATTCCTGCGATCTTGCCGTCTTTGATACCGATATCTGCTTTTACGATTCCTGTAGAGTCTACGATTAATGCATTTGTAATTACCAGATCCAGATCTCCGTCTTTACTGCAGGTTTTTACAGATTGTCCCATACCGTCACGGATTGTCTTGCCGCCGCCGAACTTTACTTCGTCTCCATAAGTTGTATAATCTTTTTCTACTTCAATCACAAGGCTTGTATCTGCCAGACGTACCTTATCTCCTGTAGTCGGGCCATACATTGCCGCATATTTGCTTCCGGAAATTTTTGTACTCATTGTTGTCCCTCCTTACAGAAATCCTTTTAATTTCGCAGTTTCCATGGATGCTGCTTTTGTATCGTCAGTTGCCTGTGCGCGGGTAAGGTCATTCAGTCCGAATACTCTCTGTCTGCCGCCCATTTCTGTAAGCTGAACCTCTTTTTCCTCACCCGGCTCAAATCTTACAGATGTTCCTGAAGGAATGTCCAGATGATATCCATAGGCTTTTTCCCTGTCAAAAGAAAGGCATTTATTTACTTCAAAGAAGTGAAAATGAGAACCGACCTGAACCGGTCTGTCGCCTTTATTTGCCACTGTTACTGTCACTGTTTTCTTGCCTTCATTAAGTGTGATCTCACGATCTGCGGCCATAATTTCACCGATCTTCATGCTCATTCTCCTCCTTACTGAATTGGATTATGTACTGTCACAAGCTTGGTTCCATCCGGGAATGTTGCCTCTACCTGAACTTCACCGATCATATCAGCAACACCGTCCATTACGTCATCCTTTGTAAGGATTTTGGTTCCAAGCTGCATCAGCTCTACTACTGTTTTACCATCTCTTGCAAGCTCCAGGAGTTCAGAACTGATATACGCAAGTGCCTCCACGTAATTCAGTTTCAGACCTCTTTCCTTTCTCTCTTTTGCAAGATTTCCTGCCATATGAAGCATTAATTTTTCCTGTTCTTTGGGATTCAGCCTCATGATATTCCTCCTCTCGAATTGTGCGGATTATAATATGCAAAAATCTGTTACTGTTCACTCCGTTCTCAGTAACGTAGCCAAAACACCTCGCGGAATAGTGGTGTGTGAACAGTAACAAAAATCTTCGTAGTACGCAAAAAAGAGCAGACAATGGGATTCTTTCTCAGACCCCATTGTCTGCTCTTTGCACGAAAATTTTTATATAGGGGATTATAACTTGTGTTTCTTTGATGGTCAAGATGTTTTTTGTGAACTTTTTGTTTCTTCTTCTATTTCCATTATTCTGCTACAAGTCTGACCAATTTCCCAGATATCTTTGTTTAATTCTCCCCTTGACGATAAGCGCCCCCAAAGGTGTATCATAGTTTTGTGTTAAAGGAGGTAAACTATTATGTTTGAGACATTAGGAGAAAAGGCTGAAGAAAAGGCAATGGTGCAGTTCCTTGAACGCTTTACGGACTATCCATTTCTTGTAAAGTTCAAGAATTCCGAATATCCAATCGGAGAGGGAGAACCCACATTTACAGTAAATTTTAAGGAAACAATTCCTCTGGCCGAACTGCTCAAAAGCACTTCCCTGGCATTAGGCGAGGCTTATATGCGGGGAGATCTGGATATTGAAGGAAATCTTTACGAGGCACTGGATCATTTTCTGGGACAGATGAGCAAATTTTCTACCAATGAATCTGCTCTGAAAAAGATCATGTTCAGTTCTACATCCAAAAAGAATCAGGAAAAGGAAGTCACCAGCCACTATGATATCGGAAATGATTTTTATAAATTATGGTTGGACGAAACCATGAGTTATTCCTGTGGCTACTTCATTCATGACGATGACTCTTTATATCAGGCACAGGTCAATAAAGTAGATTATATTCTGAAAAAATTGCATCTGGAAGAAGGTATGAGTCTTCTTGATATCGGCTGCGGATGGGGTTTTCTGTTGATTGAGGCTGCTAAAAAATACAAAGTACATGGTACAGGAATCACTTTAAGCCACGAACAATATACAGAATTCCAGAAGCGCATCAAAGATCAGGGCCTGGAAGATTATCTTACAGTGGAACTGATGGATTACCGTGATCTGCCGAAACATAACTATCAGTTTGACCGGGTAGTCAGTGTGGGAATGCTGGAACATGTTGGCCGTGACAATTATCAGCTCTTCCTTGACTGTGTAGAGAAAGTTCTGAAACCGGGCGGATTATTCCTGCTTCATTTTATCAGTGCACTGAAAGAACATCCGGGTGATCCATGGATCAAGAAATATATCTTTCCAGGCGGAACTGTTCCCAGTCTGAGAGAAATCCTGAATCATATGGCAGAGGACAATTTCCACACTCTGGACATTGAAAATCTGCGTCTGCATTACAATAAAACTCTGCTCCACTGGGAAAAGAATTTCCGTGAGAATATAGAAAAGGAAAAGACCATGTTTGATGAATCCTTCCTGCGTATGTGGGAACTTTACCTGTCAGCATGTGCTGCAACCTTCCATAACGGAATTATTGATCTGCACCAGATTCTGATGACTAAAGGAATCAATAATGATCTGCCAATGACACGCTGGTATTAAAATAACTGCCTGGATTTTTGTTTTTGAAATCCAGGCAGTATATATATGATATTTTTCCTGTTTTGCTTCTATAATTGTTTTCTTTATTTTTTCATATAATCAGTTGTAAGCATTCTTGTAGATTTACGGATACACCACAGACATGTCGGGAAAATATAGCAGGTTGCTGTGATCCAGGCAGTCTGGTCTGCGAAGCAGATGGCTGTGAAGCCAAAAGTTCCTACAAATCCAAGACAGACAACTGTTCTGGCGATCATTTCTGTTACGCCGGAGAAAACGGCTCTGCCTGAATATCCAAGTCCTTGAGTTACCATACGGGCGACATTGAGAATACCAAGACTCCAGTAGAAAAATCCCATACATCTGAGGTATTTGGCAGAGGCATCCAGAACTGCCACCGCACTCTTTCCAACAAACAGCATAGAAAGTGTACGCCCTGCAAAAATCAGTAAAATTCCTGCCGCAATACCATATCCTACTCCCACTGTAATACCACAGCGCAATCCTTTCTTAATCCTGTCAGACTGTCCTGCTCCAAGATTTTGGCTGCAGAATACAGAAGCAGAGGTTGCGATAGCATCAAATGGACACATGGTAAACTGCTTGATCTTCATTGCTGCAGTAAAAGCTGATACATATGTACTTCCAAGCCCGTTGTTCGCAGACTGCATAACCATACTTCCGATAGCTGTGATGGAGAACTGAAGTCCCGTAGGCATTCCCATTGCCAGAAGTTCCTTTACTGCATCCCCTTTTATTGTCCTGTTTTCTTTCTTGAGCCACAGAAGTTTCATTTTGCGGATAATAAAAATAAGGCACAAGATTCCACTGATTGCCTGTGCGGAAATGGTTGCAATGGCAGCTCCGGCACATCCAAGTTTCAGCACTACGATACAGAATAAATCCAGAAAAATGTTCAGAACAGCAGATAGTGCCAGAAATATAAACGGTGTTCTGCTGTCTCCCACTGACCTCAAAATACTGGACAGATAGTTATATAAAATCGTAAAGGGAATCCCCAGGAAAATGATTAGCAGATAACTATATGCATTGTCATAAATGTCCTCTGGTACAGATAAAATATGCAGAATCTGAGGACATAAAACACTGCATAATGCTGTCAGGATCACTGCGATTCCTGCACATAATACAGCTCCATTAAAGATATAATCCCGCATTTTTTCTATTTTCTCTGCACCGAAATATTTAGCTACAGGAACACCAAAGCCTGTACAGCTTCCCATGCAGAATCCCAGTACCAGAAACTGAATACTGCTGCTGGCTCCTACACTTGCCAGTGCTTTTGCACCAAGAATCTGGCCTACGATCGCAGCATCAATAATATTATAAGTCTGTTGCAGCAAGTTTCCTAATAATAAAGGAAACGCAAACTGTAACATCAACTTCAGCGGATTGCCCTTTATCATAGATGTAGTCATTTCTATTTATCCCCATTTCTATATTTCTTTAACAATTCCAGCCGATAAAATTATCTGCTTTACTATTGATTTGATTGAATTCCCATTAAAATACAAATATCAATTTCAACAAAATCCCTTCATTATCATAACATTCATATTTTTAGTTTCAATAAGAAATTTTGACATATTTTTACACTATTTTATCTTAAAGCCGAGTGTTTTCATAAGTCAGGCGGATATTCGCAATTGCATCAGGAGACTTAATCTATTCAATTAACAAAAAAAGCCCTACAAAACGCCATCCAAGCGCATTGTAGGACTTTATATATTGACTTAGCCTTTAATACCGGAAGATGCAATACCTTCTACATAATATTTCTGCATGAAGATGAACATGATGATCATTGGGATTGCAGAGATTACCAGTGCTGCCATGATTGCACTGTAATGTACAGGCTGTGTTCCGAAGAAGGACTGAACTGCAAGCTGGATCGTACGCTTGTCTTCACCGGTCATAACCAGGAATGGCCACATAAAGTCATTCCAGTGAGCAACGAAATCAAGGATAAATACAGTTGCATATACAGTCTTGGAAATTGGCATAACAATCTTGAAGAAAGTTCCTGCCGGACGACATCCATCAATTGCAGCCGCCTCGATCAGATCATCTGGAATATCACAGAAAAACTGACGGAACATATAGATGGAGAAACATTTTGCTACAAAAGGAATTACCAGTGCTGCAAGTGTATTTACCCAGCCAAGCTGTGACATTTCAATATATAACGGAAGCATGATTGCTTCCATCGGAAGTACCATCAGGGCTACTACCAGATTCATGATCGCGCCTTTTCCTTTGAACTCAAATTTTGCAAGCGCATAACCACACATGGAGTTTACAAGCAGATCAAGAACCAGGATGAGTGCAATGTAAAGCAAGGTGTTCTTAAATACCTGAGGAAGATTCATTCTGGTAAATACTTCTACATAGTTATTAAAAGAAGCCGATACCGGAAAGAATGTTTTCAGTGAGTTCATATTTGCAAAAATCTGAGATTCCGGTTTCAGAGACGCGGAAATCATCCAGATCAGAGGAGAAACAAAGATAATACCTATGACAATATTTCCAAAATAAAACATAAATTTGGAAAAAGCCGCAGAAAATTTCATTGATGATTTTTTCATTTTCCTGTCCTCCTTAATCAGTTGCAGTAGTTACTTTCTTCATTAACAGTGACATTGCCACAACAATAACGAAGAATACAGTTGCGATTGAGCAGGCATAACCAAAGTTACCTTTCTGGAAGCCCTGTGTATAAATGTAATATACCAGAGTTTTGGTGGAGTTCTTTGGTCCGCCCTGTGTCATGATATATGGCTGTGTGAACAGCTTCATTGCCTGGATCATAGTGATCATAATAACATATTTTATAGTTCCTTTCAGTCCCGGAAGTGTGATAAACAGGAACTGATTCCATTTGTTTGCACCATCTACAGATGCTGCCTCATACTGATCTTTCGGAATTCCCTGAAGACCTGCCAGGAAAATCATCATCTGATAACCTGCGCCCTGCCATGCAGACATGAAGATAATGGAGTTCATGGCTGTATGCTCATTGCTCAGGAAATTAATAGGATCCATTCCCAGTGATACCAGCAGAGAATTAATAAGACCAGTGCTTGGATTTGCATTGTAAAGTACTGACCACAGAACAGAGATAACAACCATGGAGGTTAACTGTGGACTAAAATACATTGTTCTGAATATTGCGACTCCGCGGAATTTCTTTGAAACCAGAAGCGCCAGTCCAAGTGCCAGTATACACTGTACAGGTACAACAACTACTGTGAAATATACAGTATTTTTCAGAGCCATCCAGAAGTTTTTATCCTGGAACAGTTTCTGATAGTTTTCAATACCAATCATCTTTATGGCATCCGGTCTCATAATCTGATATTTAAATCCGGAATAGTAAACGGTATAGATCATCGGTACAACCAGAAATGCGATCAGAAGGATAACTGCCGGAGCAGTAAATGCATATGCAGTGATTCTCTCGTCACGTTTTCTGCCTGTCAGCTTCGTCTTAGCCATAATCCTTTCCCCCTTTTAACAAACTTAAAACGGCCGCACCGCAAAAGCGATGCGGCCAGGTTTCTATCCTGATTATTCAGCGTAGTATGTTTCGTAATCTTCTGTGAATGTTTCTGCTACTGTATCAAGTTCAGACTGGATATAATCATCATCAACTTCTCCGTTTGTAGCTGCATCAGAGAGGATATTTGTCATTGCTTCAGCATATGCAGAAGAGAATGTTGCATAGGAAGGTGTTCTTGGACGCGGAACTGCTGTGTTGTTCAGCTGTTCAACCATAAGTGCACGTGCTCCTTCTTTGTAATCAGCCATTGCTTCTTCATCATAAGCAGAGTTACGTGTTGCAGGTTTTACGATTGCAGCTGCATAAGTTGCTACATTTTCGCTGTTCATCAGCCACTGAAGGAATTCGCCTGCTGCATCCGGATTCTCACAGTCCTTGCTTACTGCTGCTGCCCAGTCACCACAAGGAGAAACTGCTGTACCTGTTTCAGATACCGGATAGTATGTTACACCCCAGTCAAAATCTGCATTTGCTTCCAGAGTTGCAACTTCCCATGAACCACCAAGCATTGTTGCACATGCACCGTTTAAGAACTCGTCTGTGATCGGCTCAATGTTTGCATATCCTTTTGCAATAAGATCTGCAAGGTAAGAAGTTGTTTTTACTGCTTCTTCGCTGTTTACATATCCGTCAGCTTCCTTACCATCCTCGCTGATGTAGTCTTTTCCTTCAGAGATATACATTGGCTCTAATGCATATGGAAGACCTTCACCATGATCCATGATAATGTGTGCTCCCACATAATTATCTGTTGTACACTTTTCAGCGATCTCTGCCATCTCATCCCATGTGATCGGGTTGTCTAATGTACGGGAATCAAGGTCATCTGTATCAACACCGCACTCTTTGAGATAATCTTTATTGTAATAGAATGCTACAGAAGATTCTGTTGCACCGATTGCATATAACTGTCCGTCATAGGTATTCTGGGCAATGGATGAAGGAACGAAATCAGAAAGATCATCCTCTGTAAAATAATCACTCAGCGGAATGCTGATTCCGTTTGCTGCATAGTAGGAAACCTGCGGTCCGTCTACATAGAAGATATCCGGAAGGTCATTGGATGTTACTGCTGTAGCAATTTTGTTATCATATGCATAGGAATCGGAACGGTCGATTGCTTCACGTGAGACCTGGATATTCGGGTTTGCTTCGTTCCACTCTGCAAGCTTCTCAGTCCACCATGCCTCTACCTGTTCTCTGTCTGTCGGGCTCCAGATTGTAATGTTTACTACATCACCATCTTTTGCCATTGCCGGTACTGCACTGAACATTGTAGTTGCCGCCATTGTGAGTGCCAGAATTACGCTCATTCTTTTTTTCATGTTTCTTTCCTCCTGATAAAATATATTGGTTGTTGCGGTTACATCTCCTTAATCTCGTTCAGGAAATGCCTTTTTATGAAACCCGTTCCATGTATTTCCTTTTTTAACCACAGCTATTTTGCTGTGGTTAAAAGCTTTATTTGTCCTCTTGTGGAACCCGTTTCATATGATGGTTTTATCATAATCTCTCTTGCCTTATTTGTCAATAGATTTTAACTTAAAAATCCTGTTTTCGCATCAATTCGTATATTTTCACAATATAAGTTATCTGTTTTTATATATTTTTTACAATCATATCTGGGTTTTTTCTTTGCTATATTTATATTAAATTTCCTATATTCCGTTATTTTTTTACACGTTTCCAAAAAAGAGAGGGGGAAAATAAAATTCTCAATTTTCCCCCCTCTTCTTTCTATTTATTTTTTTATTTTTATGGAACCGTTACCATTTTTTTTACTGCCGGCAGATATATGGCACATTGCTTTAAGCAAATATCGTTACTGTTCACTCCGTTCTCAGTAACTTAGCCAAATATCTGTATTCTGCGGATTTATTTCCAGATGGATTTCATTTCACAGATTTTAACCTGCGCTTCTTTATCACTGTTCAGACAGAAGATTCCCTGGCTGCTGCTATTGTAAAACAGTCTGGTTCCTGCATCTTCTCCATCATTTAAATATACCTCAATTGTTCTTCCGTCTACAAAAATTTCTGCATTTCTGCATTTCTCCACAGAAGAAACAAACTGTACCTTATCGCTCTTCACACCTGTCATTTTGAAGAATACTTTTCCCCCTTCTGCAGTCAGACTGATGGATTTATCCCCATCCTGACCAAGAAGAATGTTGAAATCTCCTGTTTCTTCAAATGATACAGATGCATAATATCTGTTATCTGCAATGGAGCCGACTTTAATCTCACTGCCTGTGCCTTCATATACTATATCACCCAGAAGAGTATAAACTTCCTCTACAGGTTTTGTATATACATGTTCATTCTTCACATGGAGCTCTCTTGGCAGAGTCATGCTTCCATAAGCTCCCGGCTCTGTAGCAATATGCTCTCCATAGAAATCACTGATCCAACCGATCAGGATCCTACGGTCTTCATGCTGAAAGCTCTGCGCTGCATAGCAGTTGCTTCCAAAATCCACCCACTGCTGTGTATGGACATCCATTGCATCACCATTCCAGTCTCCCACATAATATCTGCACTGCTGGAATCTTCCGTATTCATCATAATGACTCATCCATGCGCCCATAGCTACATATTTATCATCCAGCGGGAAAAAGTCGGGACACTCTATGGTTCTGATCTTTGTTTCCTCTGTGATCAGAGGACATCTGTACTTCCAGTTCTCTGCATCCTCAGATTCATACAGAAGAAATGTTCCTTTTTCATCTACGCATGCACCTAATACAATATAATACTTCTCACCGATCTTAATTGCTTTCGGATCGCGGAAATCATAGTTAGTACCTTCCGGTTTCTCCCTGATAATCTCTTTTTCCGGCTCAAAATGGATCATATCGCTACTCTTTGTCATTGTCTGATACTGAATAGTGTCCCATCCGTCATCCTGCGGTCCGATATGTCTTGTGAGATAGAAGTACACCTCATCTCCCATCGGAAGTGCACTTCCGGAGAAAGCACCTCCTTTAATCGCAAGATTATCCAGAATTTCTTCCTGAGGCTCTAATACAACCGGAAGATGTGTCCAATGCACCAGATCCTTACTTGCTGCATGTCCCCAGTACATATTATTCCACTCCTGTCCAAAAGGATTCATCTGATAGAAAAGGTGATAATAGCCCTTAAACCAGCAAAGTCCGTTAGGATCATTATTCCAGTTCACAACCGGCGAAAAATGATACTGTTCTCTATATGGAGTATCTATGAAATGAAGGAACTCTTCTTTATTCATTTCTTTATAATTGTCTGTAGTATCCAGCACACAGATTCCATTTTCCATAATGTTTTCACATTCGCTTAAATAAGCAAACGTTATTGTGCAATCCTGTGTTGAGATTTCATATTCTGTATTTCTGCTTACCGGAAATTTGATCCAGTTTCCATAGATATGTTTCGGTTCTTTTGTCTCTGTTGTGCTTTCTTTTACATTTTTCAGGAGCACACTGCCTTTTTTGCCTTCATCCGGTTTTACAAATAATTCCAGACACTCATAATTTCCTGTGTACATACGTAAATCCCCTTTCTGATATTTGTCACATTTAGATGTGGTACCCGTTCCATATATTTTCAAAAAATATAACGCAGGTTTCCTACGCTTTTATATATGGTACCCGTTCCATTTATTTGGATTATATAATGAATAATACTATTTGTCAACACACTTCTGATTCTTCTCCATGTCTCACAAATATAGGAAAGCTCTTTGTACACTTTTCACATATGCCAAAGAGCTTTTCTATAATTTTTTGTATTAATGCTGTCACCTATAGATTCACAGGATATGTAGTCTGTCCCTGACGCACCTCTACCGGAATAATTTGCTTGTGAGGAACCGGACGACGTTCTTCGATAAGATCAACCACCGAGTTTGCACTGATTTCCGCAAGCATTTCTATGTTCTGGCAGATACTGGTTGCTTCCGGATAACAAAGTCTGGTGATATCTGTTCCATCATAAGTAACAACCCTAAAGTTATCCGGAACTTTTCTGCCTGCTTCCATAGCCAGATGCATATAATAAAGTGCAGGCTGATCAGTCCCAAATACACCATCTATCCCATCACACTTCTGCATCGCTTTTCTGGCTATTTCCCGGTAATCTTCATGACCAAATTTGTTCCACTCCATAATCACATCTATGACTTCCACTCCATGCTCTGTCAGAATGGTTTCAAGAATAGCATGTCGGTCATTAGCCGCAATATCAGGAGCCACACCTGAAATATTCAGGACTTTCTTACATTTATTTTTTATTAAAATATTAGCAGCCATTTCTCCTCCGGACATATGGTCCGATCCTACCATGGGAATTCCAGAACCGAAATCTCTGTCAAGGGAAACAATTGTTTTCTTTCTCTTCAGATACTCATCACCTTCCAGCGTATGTGATCCGGTAATAATACCATCTACCATATTTCGATCCAGCATATCCAGAAATTCCCGTTCTCTGTTACTTATACCTATGGTATTTCCAATCAGTGTCTTGTATCCCATTTCATAAAGAGCTGCCTCCGTTTGTCTCACATAACTAGAGAAAAACGGATGATCTACATCTGGTACAAGAATACCTACGATTCCGGTTTTATTGCGGAACAGATTTCGTGCCAGCTCATTAGGTTTATATTGTAATTCTTCAATTGCACTTTCTATCTTTTTTCTTGTATCTGCAGATACATAACCAGTTCCATTTATAACTCTGGAAACGGTTCCCACCCCTACGCCTGCTCTGCGCGCTACATCTCTTATACTCGCCATACCTACTTTTCCTGTTCTGTTATTACTTTTCACAATCACATAATAATTACTGTTCATACGCCTATCCTGCAAGGTGTTTTGACATGCATATACCAAAATTCCATTGCTGCAGGCAATCTGGAATAAATTTTAATAAGATAAGTATAGCACTGCGCATTTGTTCTTACAATTAATAAGTTGCCGAAAAGTGGCCCTTTCTTTCGTCAAACTGGAACATGTTCCAGTTATGTATCCAGACAGTCCTGCACAGACTGCCTCTTTTTTCCAACTCTTATACCATACAATTTACGTTTTATACTTATTAAACATCTCCGCTTACTTCTGTTCTTCATTTTTGTTTTATGTAAAAAGGATGCCGGGGGACAAATCCGACATCCTTTTTGCTGTTAACTTATGTTTATTTGCAGCAATCCTCATAAATAATACATTTGAGAGGTTTGCTATAGAAATGATGCAATTTATTTGTTATCCTGCTACTATTATTCGCCTCTGTGTTTACCCTGAGACAGATCCTCCACTACTTTTGCATAGTATTTATCTACGCTGAAGAATGCCATGCAGATTACCGGGAAGTATTCCTGCATTTCTGCGATGTCCTTTTTCAGCTCTTTTACATATTTCACGTACTCTTCTACAGTCTGCTGGCAGCCCTTCATTTCTGCAACCATCAGATACTGATGAATATCCAGAACTACGTTCTTGTATTTGTCTTCACGCATAAAATCTTTCCATGCTTTTAAGCAGAATGCATCATGGAATACCACATATTTGTCTTCCGACATATGTTTGCGGATTCTGTCGTATGCTTCCAGATAAAAACCACGGATGAATTCCATTGTATTTAGCTTTGTTCCTTTAGCTTTCTCAGGATCAACCGCAGGATAGCGTTCTGTATCCTTCATGGATTCCCACATATCTTCCAGTATTGGCTCGTTCAGGATCTCAATTCCCCATAATCCTTTTCTTGTTCCGTATCTCTCTGCCAGTCTTTCCAATACTGTAAGCTCGAACTCCACTTCGTCCGGCTCCTGTGACCATTTGCATACACCACTGATTCCACCGTTGTCAAATCCATTCTGGCTGTCCGGTGCTGTATGAAGATCAATCAGAATCTGCAGTCCATATTTTTCAGCCCAGTTAAATGCTTTATCCAGTTCTTCAATACATCCGATGAATGGTTCTCTGTCACCGAAAATGAAATATGGAACCAGGATTCTCACTGCATCCATTCCCATGGATTTAATTCTTGTGAAGTCTCTTTCTGTAATGTACTCAGAACGATGGATCTTGATTCTTGCTTCATAGACTTCTTTCTGATATTGCCACCAAAAATATCTGGGTGGAGCAGTCCAAAGATTACATTTTCAAACATTTACACGAAAAAATCCGCATCCAGGATATTGCAGAGTATCTGCATCTGAATGCGAATTATCTTTCTGAACTATTCAGGCAATGCGAAAACGTTACTCTTACGGATTTCATTTTACAGGAAAAGGTAAAGCTTACCAGGAATCTTCTGGCTTGTTCCCCCTATTCTTATATTGAAATCGCCACTTATCTGGGATTTTCCTCTCAGAGTCATCTGGGAATTTTCGCTGTTATGCCATTCCATTCACTGTTTTATACTTATACAGCATCTCCGCATGATTCTGCTCCTCAATCTGGATATCTGCCAGCAGCTTGCGTACACCACTGTCGCCAAAGGCAAATACATCATCATTGTATGTTCCTGACACCAGCTTCTCTGTACCAATACAGTCTGTTGCAAGAAACGCATCGTGCTCTTTGTCTTCCGGTGAACTCATAGCTGTATAGACCGCTTTTGGCTGATAATCTCTGCCTGATCTGTCATTACAGTTACATTCAGGCACACTTCCGGAAAGAATCATTGACAAAGACTCATAATGCTTCTGTTCTTCCTGCTGGATATTCCGGAAAAGATTTTTAAGCTCCGGGTCTCTGGCCTGTTCTGCGTATTTTCCATACTTTTCCACACAGCTTTTCTCTTGTGTCTGAAGATCTTCGATTACTGAACGTTCCTTTTCTTTTAAAATCATAGTCTGTTGTCTCCTTTTTTAAGAAATACTGTATTTTGTTACATGAAAATAGTATGGATAAAAAATGCTTTTTTATTCTCTGTATCATGACTTATGACAATTTCAGAGAATATTTTGTGTTACTGTTCACATGCCACTGTCCCGCGAGGTGTTTTGGCATGAATATGCCAAAATCCCGAGACATACAAGCCAAAATTCCATTGCCGCAGGCAATCTGGAATGAATTTTGGCTACGTTACTGTGAACGGAGTGAACAGTAACTATTTTGTTCCAACACCACTGTATCAGAGTGAATTTCTGTTTACTTTATGATATACTTATATGCACGATAAAAGTTTTAAACTTAGGAAGATTTATAATGAAACGAATTGATTTTGAAAACGGAACTGTGACCAACAATATATTAAGCGCTGCGCTTCCCATGCTGGTAGCGCAGATATTGAATCTTTTATACAACATTGTGGACCGTATCTATATCGCCAGGATCCATGATATAGGAACAACTGCACTTGGCGCTGTGGGCTTATGCTTTCCGATCATCATGATCATTACTGCTTTCAGTAATCTCTTTGGTTCCGGAGGTGCACCAATTTTCTCTATCAACCGCGGAAAAGGAGATTCCAGGACTGCTGACATGATCATGAATACTGCTTTCACCATGTTATGTGGAAGTGCTGCTGTGCTGATGCTGATCGGATTTCTTTTTGCCCGCCCCTTACTGACTCTGTTTGGTGCTTCAGATGATGCTCTGGTTTATGCGTATCCCTATCTGATGATTTACCTTCTGGGTACTCTCCCTTCCATGATAGCAACAGGAATGAATCCTTTTATCAATGCACAGGGATATGCCATTATCGGTATGCTGTCAGTAACAGTCGGTGCAGTGGCAAATATTATTCTTGATCCAATTTTTATTTTTGTTCTGGATATGGGGATTAAGGGTGCAGCGATTGCTACTGTCATCTCTCAGATTCTCTCTGCCTTGCTTGTATTTTATTTTCTTCATGGAAAATCAGAATTGAAGGTAAGATGGATTCATATAAATGAGATTTCTGAGTGCACCAGACATGCCAGGGATATCATCAGTCTGGGGTCTGCTGGATTTATCATGCAGCTGACTAACAGCCTGGTAAGTATCTGCTGCAATAATGTTCTTTCCGTGACAGGCGGTGATATTTATATCTCTGTCATGACTATTATATCCAGTGTTCGCCAGATGGTGGAGACGCCTATCCATGCGATCAATGAGGGAACCTCTCCTGTTCTCAGCTACAATTACGGAGCCAGACGTCCTGACAGGGTAAAGAAAGCAGGGGTTGTTCTGATCATTATGGTTCTGATCTATACAGGTATCATGTGGAGCGTCATTCTCATTGCCCCTGAATTTCTGATCGGGATCTTCAGTTCAGACAAACTGTTATTAAAGGATGCAGTTCCTGCACTGAAACTTTACTTTGCAGCCTTTATTTTTATGGATCTGCAGTATATTGGTCAGACTGTATTTAAATCATTGAATAAAAAAAAGCAGGCGATTTTTTTCTCCCTGCTTCGTAAAGTATTTATTGTGGTTCCGCTGACTTATTTCCTGCCCTATGGATTACACATGGGCACAGATGGCGTGTTTATGGCAGAGCCTGTATCCAATGTAATCGGTGGTTCTCTGTGTTTTATTACCATGCTGATCACAATATTGCCTGAATTAAATAAAATGGAAAACTCTCGATAAGCAGAAAAGTCCCCATCATTTATCCATTTTTAACTATGCATAACTTTGCAGAAATTGTAAAAAGGATAAACAATGAGGACTTTTATTTAACTGAACATGAGAGTTCTTTATATAGCTTCACATATTTCCCAATATGATATTAATCAGGTTCTTATCCAGCATGATCGTCCGGTTCCATGGGTTGAGGATGATTCCCTCAATCTCATTTACCTGTAATGCTGAATGAAAAAGCTGATCTATGTCTGTCAGAAAAGTGGATTGGACGCTTCCGCCGCCTTTCAGTTCTTCCTCAAAGCTTGTAAATGCCGCCCACCAGACTTTTCCATCTCCGGTTTTCACTGTGCCGATCCGGAGCTGGTTGTCTCCTGTGGGCGGTTCTACTGAAAGGATAAACTGGCCGTTTTCTCTCATTCGTCTACGGATTACAGTCAGTGTATGTGCCAGCATTTCCTGAGTGGCTTCCTGCTGCAGAGCAGCGATCGCCTGCTCTATTTTTTCATTTCCCTGAAGACCTTTATCCTGATTTACATTCTTATTATCGCTCATATTGTTACCTTTCATCTGTGGTGATATCACTTTTCAGACAGTGTGTAAGATCATATTTCAGGGATGTCGGCGGCAAATCTCTCATACCGCCGGCATCCTGTCATTTATTTATATTTCACAGCAGTTCCATATGCAATAACTTCTGCTGCCCCTGACATTACCTGGGAGGAGCCATATTTCACACCGATCACAGCATCCGCATTCATCTCTTTGGCTTCATCTACCATACGCTTGGTGGCAATCTGTCTTGCCTCATTGAGCATTTCCGTATAGCCTGTGATCTCTCCGCCTACCAGAGTCTTCATCCCTGCCATGAAATCTTTTCCTACATTTTTTGTCTGTACAACTGTTCCCTTTACAATTCCCAGTGCCTCAAACTCTACACCCGGAATATATTCAATACTTAGAAGCTTCATCCTCTTCTCCTCCTTCAATCTCTTTCATGCGTCCTGCAAGTGCTGCCAGGATTCCACCGATGATCACAACCGGTATGGCGATCAGGAATATCAGCAGTCCGGTCGGTATGGGATCTTGTGTATTTGCCCACAGCATAAGCCCTATCACAAATCCCATAAGCAAGATCATGACTACTGCTCCAATGATCGCTCCTGTCCTTCTTTTCTTACGGATATCTGTTTTCTTTATATCCATAAACCTTGCACCCTCTTTCTCCATCTGCTCGATTTCTTCCAGACAGTTCTCGGCATTTAAGGTATCCAGGGACTGATGCTCTGTGATCAGGCGCTCACACATTTCCTGCATTTTCACAAGGCCCTCCCTGCGGCGTTCCAGTTCTCCCAGGTGCTGTTCCAGACAGAACTGCAGGCTTTTCCTCTTTTCAAAAAGAGCTCTCATCTCTTCTATGGAAATATCCATCTTCCGGAATAATTTGATTTCCTGAAGTCTGGCAATGTCTGCCGTATGATATTCCCGGTATCCGTTCTCTGCACGCTCCACATTCAGGAGACCCTGCTCTTCATAAAAACGGATATTCTTTCTGGTGATGCCTACCAGTTCTTCCACCTGTTTGATCTTCATTCTGTTACCTCTTGCTTTCCCGACAGCAGATACAGCTGATCTCTGCTCTACTGCCCTGTCTGTGCTTCCTTTATACTGCTTCCACAAGGAGGAAGGTCAAGTATTTTTTGAAAGAAATTGAAAAAAATATAGCTTCCGGCAGGGGGAATCTTTTAAGCTCCTGTACGGTCTGAACTCCTCATAATTGTGATCAGAGAACTGAGCAGCAATAACATAGGATAAAATAATTTCGGCATGATCTGAAATGCAGAAATCTCACCACCCAGTTCATTCACTGCTGAGATTGCAACCAGCATCTGTGCACCATAGGGAATCACTCCCTGGAAAACACAGGAAAAAGTGTCCAGTAGGGAAGCTGTCTTTCTCGGTGTAATTCCATACTCCTCTGCCATTTCCTTTGCGATAGGATTAGCCATGACAATCGCCACTGTATTATTGGCAGTAGCAATATCCATAGTTCCTACCAGAAGTCCCATTCCAAGCTGTCCGCCTTTCTTTCCGCGAAAAATTTTATGGATCCAGCTAAGAAGCGCATCAAATCCACCATATTCACGAATCAGCGCACACATGGCTGCTACCAGAATTGCCACCATACAGGTCTCAAACATTCCGGATACACCGGATCCCATATTTTTCAGGATCTCTACAGGTGTAATATGTCCTCCGATCAGCATGATAAATGCTCCGGATACAATTCCTGTCAGCAATACCACAAATACATTGATTCCAACAATTCCTCCGATCAACACCAGCACATACGGTATTACCTGTGTCATATGATAGGGCTGGAGCACACGACCCTGGATTTCTGTCTGAAATGACAGGATCAGGATTAAAATCAGTGTGGCGCCGGCTGCCGGAAGAGCGATCCAGAAGTTCTCCCTGAATTTGTCTTTCATCTCACATCCCTGACCATTACATGCAGCAATCGTCGTATCTGAAATAAAAGAAAGATTGTCTCCAAACATGGCTCCGCCCATAACGGAAGCCACACAAAATGCCAGATCAAATCCTGATGCTGTGGAAACTGCAGCTGCGATGGGTGTCAGAAGGGTAATGGTTCCCACAGAGGTTCCCATAGCCACAGACACAAAACAGGCAACTACAAACAGCACAGCAACTGAAAATCTGGCAGGTATCAGACTCAGCATACAATATGCAACACTCTCAGCACTGCTTCTTCCCACAACCCCTACAAAAGATCCGGCTGCAAGGAAGATTAAAAGCATGGTGATGATATTTTTATCCCCTACTCCCTGTGCCATGATCTCCAGTTTCTTATCAAAATCCAGTGCTCTGTTCTGCAGACAGGCAACCAGGATCGCAGCCAGAAATGCTACTACAATAGGCACATTATAAAATCCCATGGGGATTTCCATCACATACTCAAATAAAATGCCCAGTCCAAGGTATAATACAAGAAATACACCTATGGGAAGCAGGGCAATTCCTTTTCCTTTTCTCATCTTTCATCCTCTTTCTACCATAATCTCTTTATGGTTATATAATCACCCTGCTATTCTATCATACCCACAGCTTTCCTGCCATAGTATTTATCACAGCTTTGGCTGATAGCGCATATCCGACACGTTGTAGATTGTCACAAAGGCCTTTGGATCTTCATGATTGATGTAAGCCATCAGCTTCTGATATTCTGTTTTGTCTACGATCGTGATGATCTCATTACGTTTCTTCATATTATAGGCACCTGTCGCTTCATAGATTGTCGCTCCGCTGTGCAGATCTTCGATAATAAATTTACGCAGTTCTTCCTCTTTCTGAGTGATAACGCAGACACGCCGCTTAATATTATGGTCAAAGATAAAGTGATCCAGAACCATACCATTAAAGTATGTTCCGAGAATACTCAGCACCACTGTCTTTTTATCATATACCAGTGCTGCGGAAAGAGCCACGCACATACCGGAAAGAGACATTGCTTTTCCCAGTTCCATGTGGAGATATTTGTTCATGATCTTTGCCACAATATCCAGTCCGCCGGAGGATGCATTTCTGTTAAAAAGAATGCTCAATCCTACACTGACTACCAGGATATAGCACAGCACATCCAGTTCCTGACTGTTGGTCATAGAGCCAAAATCCGGAAATAATTTCTCAAATAATCCGAGAAATAAGGGCAAAACGATGCTGGTGTAAACCGTTTTTACGCCAAATTCACGTCCGCAGGTAAAGAAACCAATGATCAGAAGTACCACATTCAAAATCATGGTGATCGCAGACAGTGGTAAGGGTACAAAGTTTGATAGTACGATACCAAGACCGGAGATACTGCTTACAGAGGTATGGCTCGGCACCAAAAAGAAATAAACTGCTGCCGCAATGATCGCTACCGCACCTGTCAGGATCAGTGCTTCCTTTATGATATCTGCATAATTTAGTTGTTTTTTCATAGTTAAGTTTCCTGTCTTTCTTTTCATATTCTTGTTCTATTGTAACATATAGAAAGAGAATGTCCATTGGCAATTACAAAAAGAGGCTGTCTTCCATGACACCCCCTTTGTAAATCCTTATAACTTATAGGACTGCTATAAAATTCGCTTTCATATTTCAGAGCGTGTTTGAAAAATGTTCTAATATTTTATCCTAACGGTTCTGTATGTTTCTCAGATAAATAGGCCTTCTGTTCTTCCTCCGGTGCTTCCCAGATTGTTGTTGTAGTTCCATCCTTATCTACATATACTTCTTTTATCTCATCTTTCTTCAGAATCTCATGAAGTTGATCATATGGATAAAAAATACAGCTTACATATTTTTCCCACAAGCTCTGCTCAAAATGGATAGTCATTACACCTGTTTCTCTGTCCAAAGATGTTTTCCAGCGATAATTTCCTTTTATATTCATTCTATATGTTACTTCATCTTTATTATCCTCAACAATAGTAATCCCGGCATCTTTGTAGTTGATATATGTGACATGTTTATTCATAAAGGTAAACACTGCCACAAAGCAAACTATGGTTGCTGCTATGGAAAGCAGGATTGTTTTTGTCTTTTTTTTCTTTAAAAATTTCCTGAAATTCTTCAGGTCATTTGCTTCATTGCTGTTTTCTTTTGTCTGCGCATAGATTTTCATATCATTTTCAAGGTCTGCCTTTGTCTCATGGTATACCCGCTGGCAGATTTCACAGTTTTGCAGATGTTCTTCTACAAGTTCTTTTGTATCTTCGCTTACTGCATCTTCAATGTACAATGGCAGAATATCCTGTATCACGTTGCAGTTTATTTTTTCCATGTTACTTTTCCTCCTGACTTATCTGTGCTCTTATCATCTGTCGTGCACGATGGCAGGTTACTCTTGCCCACCCTGCACTTTTCTGATAGCATTTTCCGATCTGCTCAAAGGAGAGTTCACCATATATCCGCAGATGAAATACTTCCCTGTAGGGTTCCGGTATCAGTTCTGCATAGCGTTTGAGATTCCGAACTGTCTCATCCTGCACGATCTGATCCAGTACTGCCGGGGATGTATCCTGCATGGAATCCTGCATTATTTCTGAAAATTCTTCGCCCACGTAGATTTTGTTTCGTCTGCAATAGCGGAAATATGTATTCTTCGCAATTACAAATAACCATGCGCGGATATCCTTCCGGCCGTCAAATTTCTCAATATTATTCATTGCCTTCAGGAATGTTTCCTGGGTGATTTCCTCTGCCAGACTTTCATTTTCGGAAAGTGCCCGGATATAGAGAAAGACATCATGGAAATACTTCCTATAGATTGTTTCGATTTCTGATTTCTCCATTCCTGCCCCTTATATTTTTTATTATCCTACTGCATCTTTCGGGATTTTTAATGGTCCTGTCTGACCGATCGTGGTGCCATCCTTATCCAGAATATAACCATCTTTATCCTGATATGACCCTGCCGGCGGCGTCCACATAGATCCATCTGACGACCTGATCTGTCTTCTTCCATTGAATGTCTGAACACGGTTCTGATTTTGTTGCATCTGCATTGAATATGCACGGCTGCTCACCTGGGTATCACTGTCTGTATCGGATGCACAACCTGATAAACCAACCACAACTGTCAGAATGAATATTCCTAAATATCGTTTCATAATAATCCTCCTGTCTGCTGTATCATTATTTTATCTGATGTCTTTCTATATAATTAAGTCACAGACAGAAGAAACGTTACAGGAAAATTTATATTTTGATATTTTAACCGAAGCAAGTAAGTCTCTTCTTACACTACCTGTTTGACTTTATAATGCAATATTCCTTTTGTCAGAGACACTGCCAACACACCCACAGCTATTACAGCTATAACGTACCAAATACTGTATATATCATTCAGATTCACCTGCATAATCAGAAACATCGGCATCGAGTCCACCAAAATCCATACAAGTCCGCCAAAAAAAATCCGTACAAGCAATGGAATTGCCCAGCATATTGCAGTTGCAACTACAGCTCCAAACATACTGTCCTGATATGCTGAAATGCACAATGTAATGGCATTTAATGATAAAAATGCCAACATCCCCAATATCAAAAGCACTGACAAATAACTGAAAAATGGAACTTTATCCACTGTCTTCCACATACTTCCCGAAATGACTACTCCTGTCAGATTGTATCCTCCCTTTAAGTCATACACGATTTTGCATAATCCCCATGCACTTCCTGTAATTCCTGCATATAACAGAACTGTTATCGTAAAAGAGGCCAGAACTTTGGCTGAAGTATCCTTCCTTTTCCCCTCCACTGTTGTAAAGATTAATGGTAGCATCTTTGTCTGACTTTCCTCTGCAAAAATACCTGAAATCACACAGATGATCATAATACTTCCCAAAATCAGTCCAAACTGCAGCAGTTCTCCAAAAACTTTCCAGCCTGTGGTATATTCCAGTGTTGGTTTAAATTTCCACATTGACAGTATCTCTGTTTTCATCTGTTTTTTATCGTTTCTTTCTGATTTACTGTCTATATTTTCATTGTATTCTTTATAAGCCTTCCATAAATCAGTATCCTTAAGCCTATATCGCACTGTAGGTTTTACTCCATTCTCCCAGCTTCCATTTGTAAAAAATCTTGTTACAAAATCATTCAGATAATTGCCATCCTTCCAGCCAGGCATACTCTTCTGTAATTTTTTTATTCATCTGTACTGCTTCATATCCTGAATGGCTCCGACCATCTATTACACATCTCTCATCTCCCACTTCCGCAAACCAGAAATACACAAACATCAGTCCCAAGATTGCTAATATTCCTATCCAGAAAATCTTTCTGTGAAAGATTTTATAAAGTTCCATCTTATACAACTGCATTCTCATCTCTTCTGCTCCTTATTCTGTCAATATCCTGTGTTTGATAAAGATATGCATCCTCCAGTGTTTCCTCTGCAAGCTCAGCATCGGGAAATGGGCATTTTTCTGAAATAATCCTCAGTTCTGCCTGGTTTCCCTCACTGCCGTTTCTCAGGTTACTTACCATATACTGGTTACAAAGTTTTTGTGCCACATCAGTCGAAACATTACATTTCCAGACATATCCTTTTACACTTGCAGTAATCCCCTGTTCTGTTCCACTACAGATCAGTTCGCCATCCTTCATGATTAAAATCTGATCAGCAATGTATTCAATGTCGGATACAATATGTGTCGAAAGCAATACTGTCTTTTCTTTTCCCAGTGAACTGATAATATTTCTAAATTTTACCCTTTCTTTCGGATCCAGTCCTGCAGTCGGTTCATCCAGAACCAGAATTTCCGGATTATTGAGCAACGCCTGGGCTATTCCTACTCTCCGAAGCATTCCCCCTGAAAAAGTTCTAAGCTTTTTCTTTTTATCCTTCTGAAGTTCTACCAGTTCCAGCAGTTCCTGAATCCTCTGCTCGGAACACTCCGCTGACATAGCTTTCAATGCAGCTATGTATCTCAGGAATCTTTCTGCTGTAAAATTGTCATAATATCCCAGTTCCTGTGGCAGATATCCCAGAAGTCTGCGATATTCTGCTCCCATCTGAGCAATTTCCATTCCATCATAATAAATATTTCCTGTGGTTGGCTGCAAAACTCCACAGATCAAACGCATCAGAGTTGTTTTTCCCACCCCGTTTTCTCCGAGCAGACCATAAACTCCATGTTTAAATGTATAACTTACCTGTTTCACCGCTGTTTTGTCTTTATATTTTTTCTGAACCTCGTATAACTTTAATTCATGCATATTATGCCTCCTCAAACACCATTTCTCCTGCCGAGAACAATCTTTTTACCTGCACAAATGTTAATCCTCCTGCCACTGCACACACACCTGCCCATATACTGATTGAAGCAGAAAATAATGCACCGGAAATGTTTGATACCACTATATAGACACCTGAACAGATAAGAATTCCTGCTGCCATTGCCACTGATGCTTTTTCTCCTGTCTTAAAAAGTAAAATCCCGAAATCTAATGAACCTGATACGAGATATGCTGTCAAAATATATATCACTGTCTGCAGATTTGATACTTCCCATGTATTTCCTGAATATAATGCCAATAACATAATAACTGTAAAATTAACGCTTCCGATAACCATCAGCCCTGCTACCGCACACATTCTGGTATCAAAATAACAGGTTGCTCCCAACTCTGCCATTTTTCCAAAATATAACTTGTTAATCCCCCAAACAGAAAGCGTGCTCAGACAACCAGAAATTATCATACTTACCATGATTGCATCATTTTTCCCTGTTCCTGCATACTGCAAAAATACCATCAGCGCAAAACCTGCAAAAACTGCCATAATATACACAATTACATATGTTTTATCTATAAGTCTGAATTGCTGCCACAAAATATCCCTCAATGAAATCTCTGTTCTTTTTCTCTGCTTTTTATTTTCATTTTTGTCGATCTCATTTTGAAGATATTCATACATTTTTAATATCCGCTTCTGTTCCGGACAAACCTGTATTTCCGCTTTTTGAAAAAGCCGTCTGATATCTTTATCCTGCATTCTCATTGATCTCCTTCCTTTATCATATTTTTCATCTGCTGAATTCCAATACGATATCTCGACTTTGCAGTAGAGAGACTACAATTCATCATCTTTGCAATATCTTTAAATTTCAATTCCTCATATGCACGCAAAATGATTACCTCCCTTACCTCCTGGGAAAGTCTGTTCAGTAGTCCTTTCAGATAAAGATAATCTTCCAGTTCTTTCATCTTATCTGTTCCGCAAATATCCGGATATTGCTGAATATTTTTCGTGTTTTCACTTATTTTAGGGATTCCGTTTTCATTCTCAGCTTCATAACTGCGGAGATTTTTTCCTGTCTCTTTTTTTCTCTGCTGATAATCAAAGCAGCAGTTTCTGGCAATAGTAAGAAGATATCCTTTCAGATTGTTTCTTTGATAAGATGTCCCATATTTCATAAACTTCAGGAAAGTTTCCTGCGTAATATCATAGGAATCTTCTTCGTTCTGTATCATGTAAAGACAGAAACGGAAAATGTCCGCATAATATTGTTTTATAATATCAGATAATGCCTCTTTATCTCCGTCCCGTACTTTCTTCAGCAGCTTTCTGTCACTCATTACATATTCTCCTGTTGTAAAACGTCTTACATATTATATAACCATAAATGATGTAAAAAAGTTCACAAAACTTATTATGTTTATAAAATTTCTCATAGAAAAGCTGCATTGAAAGAGTTCTTCCGCTTTATATTGCATAATTACATGTTTCTGATAAATTACCCGATATGGGTATAGAAGTTATAGATGTGCATAATCGAATACAAAAAGATTCCGAGCATACATTAGAAAAACAGGGAGATAAATTTCTTATCTCCCCAAAACTGACGATTCGTATTTTAAGCTACGATCCACTTTTCCTCACTCATGTAACTCATATGATGTTCCAAGCACCTGATCCAAAACAGCAAGTATGATTTTTATATCAATTGATTTCGTAATATGTGCATTCATACCTGCCTTAAATGACTTCTCTTTATCTTCCTCAAATACATTTGCGGTCATGGCAACGATTGGGATATTTGCTTTCTTATTATTCTTTAGAGTACGGGTTTATTATTTAATGGTTACTGAGCAATGACCTGCGTTTCGGTACCCCCCCCCCGCCGCCGGATTTTATGCTTCTTATTGTCTTTTCTAGCGTCTTCATATCAACCGGTTTTGAAATATGGGCATTCATACCAGCCGCCAGAGAATGCTGAATATCCTCTGAGAATGCATTGGCGGTCAGGGCAATGATCGGGATTGTCTTTGCCAGCTCATGGGAGCTTCTGCGGATTGCCTTCGTTGCCTCATAGCCGTTCATGACAGGCATCTGTACATCCATCAGGATCATATCATAATCACCCGGGACAGACTGTTCAAATGTCTCCAGAACCCTTTTACCATTTTCACAGATCGTACACTCCGCGCCCTCAATCTTTAACAGTTCCGTCAGAATCTCTGCATTCAGCTCATTATCCTCTGCACACAGAAATCTCATTCCTTTCAGGATATTGCCATCCTGCTTTTCTGTTTCTGCCTGTGAAGCCGGAGAAACAGATCTTTCTTCTGCGATTTTCAGATCCATAAAAACCTCAAAACAGCTTCCCTGTCCCGGTTCACTTTCCACATCAATGGTTCCGCCCATGGAATCAATCAGATTTTTGGTGATCGCCATTCCAAGACCGGTTCCCTGTATCTTATTTGTCAGGGAATTTTCTGCACGGGTAAAAGCATCAAAAATCCTGTCCTTGAAATCTGCCGACATTCCCACACCATTATCGCAGACTAAAAAACGATATTTTGCATAAACAGATGAATTTGATTCGCATTCCTCTGCCAGAAGCTGAATTTCTCCGCCTTCCTGTGTATATTTTATTGCATTAGACAGCAGATTACTGAAAATCTGCATCAGATGAACCTGATCCCCATTCACCCACTCATGCCGGATGTTTTCTTTTGTAATTGTAAGAGTCTGCTTCTTTTCAGATATCTGGGAACGAAATATAGTGTCAAGCTCCTGTATAAAATCCGGAATAGAAAAATCAGAATACTTGAAGACAGTTTTTCCTGCTTCAATCTTACTCATATCCAGAACTTCATTAATGATCCCTAACAGATGCTGTGATGAAGTGTCAATTTTATCCGCATACTCTATTACCTTGCCTTTATCACCGGCATCATGTCTGATCAAAGACGTAATACCAACGATCGCATTCATAGGGGTACGTATATCATGAGACATATTGGCAAGAAAACTGCTCTTTGATCTGTTCGCCTCCTGTGCCACCTGAAAAGCGTCCTCTGCCGCCTGTTTTGCCTGCCGCAGCTTTGTATTCACTGTTTCCAGCTTGGCATTATTTTCCCGCTCCACACGAATCGCTTCCTGCTGGTTTCTACGCATAACAAAAGAAATTCCCAGCATAACACAGACAGCTACGATAACCGTAAAGATAACAATAAATACCATAACAAAATTGACAAGTTTTAATGTATTCGTAGCAACATATTCTGCCGGAACCAGAAAGATAAGTATCCATTCGGCATTTTCCATTCTTTTTAATCCGTAAAAATATTCTGTTCCATCCAGAACTGCATTAGAATAACTGCAGCCTTTTTCTTCCAGTTCCGCCTTTGTTTTGTCAAAGGAAGAATTGTGAAGATACTTCATGTTCTGTAGGACGGAAAATACATTATGACCCTTGATCAGTTCCACCTGATTGCTGTTGAACAGTTTAAATCCATTATCATCCAGTACATACACACTGTTGTTCCCATTATATGCATCGCATTCAAAATAAGGATTCAACTGTTCCATATCCTGAACAATTCCAAAATATAGAATTGTAGTTTTCTTTTCTCCATTCTGAAGATGTATTGGTTCCGGCAGACGATCCAGAAATACCATCTTTGACTGGTTATCTGTCATAGAATCAAAAACAAAACTGATCTTTTCAGGACTTTCTTCAAAGTAATCCAAATCCCGGAAAAGTCCCCTGTTTCCGGATTCTGTATAATATCCGCCTTCTGAATCCACTGCCATCAACGTAATCCTCTGCATGGCATATGCTGATAATTCATATTTCTTTTTCATATGTCTGCAGAGTTCATCTGTAGTCTGCACGTTTGCATCTCTCAGATAATTACATTCTTCTGTTACCCGGTTCCAGTGGGAATCGATCACATCCTCCAGATTTTGAAACATTTGACGGGTAATCTCTTCCATCTGGTTTAATCGTTCTTCATAGATAATATCCTGGATATAAGTATGATACAGAAAAAAGAATGCAAGAAGCATCGCTATACCAGTCATACAGCAACCCAATATTAAGTTTCGGTAATTCCTTGCCTTTTGCATCTTTCTCCTCCGCTTATTTCCATTCAGCGTCTGCTTCACTTAAAGTCTCAAACTGTCCAAAAAACTCTTTTGCCGCATCCATACCCACAATACCACTGTCTGTCACTTCCGTTTCTGACGCCAGTTTTTCACTGATTCCGGAAATTGCGACCTGATAAGTCTTTCCATCCTCCAGTTTCATATCTTCAGGATTTACCAACATATATGGATAATTCTTGCCTGTACCAACTGCATCATAACCTTCTTCATACAATGCCTGAATCTGTTTTCCTGTCAGCCTGATTGTTTTAATCGTCTGTGACCAGCCAGTCGGAAGAATGGTACAGATATCATAGTCTGTAATATTCTTTGCATACAGTTTTCCGCTCACGCCATCATTGTTCTGGTTTGTGCCATTTCCACTGATCCATGTTCCAAGGGATATAAGAGCAACGTCACTTCCGGTCGCCTCGGCAAAACATCTGCCCACCAGCTTTGCACAGCTTTCCTGTGAGATTTTCTCTGTGGCTGTTGTGATCACTTCCGGCTGGTTATTTACCACTCTGTCCTGATCCTCATCCAATTGATCTGCCACATCCTTTATTGATGCCTTATCCTGCATGAATTCCAGCATTTTGGTTCCGGTATTTACAATCGTATTTTCCCATCCGGCATAAATAAACGGTGTCGTATTCCCTGCATTGATCATATCTGAAATATCTGCATAGAAGGTGTCATCTGCCTTTGCATCTTTGAAAGGAAGTAGTCCTGCTTTTAATGTGCTGTCCGGATACAGGGCGCTGGTTCCTTCTACCGTAGACAGCACCTTCATGATTTTTAATGCATCTTCAAGTTTCTCAGGATGATTCTCCAGCTCTTTATTCAATCCATAATAACGGTTTACATTTAAAATAAATACATTCCTGCTTCCGTCTTCAGACAGGTATGGCATCAGACCAAATTTGTCCGTTGTATCTTCTGCGTCCATAATGCCATTCTGTGGTCCCAATAGAAACAGTGAGTTTCCCTTTATAAAATCATCTCTTGTTTTGCCATCATCTGCCGGATCACTGTTGCTGCAGTCAAGCATCCCAAGGTCTTTCCACTTTTGGATATATTCCATACTTTCCATCATACCTGGTGTATCGCTTACATTTGCCTTTCCTGACAGGTAATCTTTCTGCCATTGCTTTCCAGACATGGTACTAAGGAATCCCGCATCCGCAATATTACATACATACTGAAAGGCTGAACCAGGGTACTGAATCTGTGCCATACATAACGTAACTCCTGCTTCTTTTGCTTTGTCTGCAAGTTCTTCAAGCTCTGTAAAAGATGTTGGCAGCTTCCAGCCATTTTTCTCAAACAGTGTTTTATTATAAGTGATTCCATAACAGTTGTACAAAGATGGAAGCATATAAAGTGCACCATCATCGGATACATCTTTCAGACGTGATTCCACATAATTATCTGTAAAATCGTATCCGGAGAGATCAATCATCTTATCACTGACATCCACCACATCCGGCTTATAATAAGTCTGTGTGCAGATGTCCGGAAGATCATCTGCCTCTAACATATTCTGCAGACAGGTTGTTGTGTTTGCTCCGCTGTACGGGACTACTTCAAGCTCAATCTCCGGATATGTTTTATGCACCTCTTCTATAAAGCTGTCCACCTCCAGATAAGGAGCCATAAAAGTAATTGCTTCGTGCTTCTTTGACGTTTCATCTGTTTTCCCACACCCTATAAGTCCTGTTGCCGCTATACATGCCAAAATAAGACATGCACTTTGTACTTTTTTGATTTTCATATTTTTCTCTCTTCTCCGATAAAATCATTATGGTTCCGTTTATGAAATAACATCCCTGCTTGCAGGATTCTTCGCCTGCGAAGGGTCGCTTCAGCGACATAATTCCCCTCCGTCGCAGTGCGATCCTGCCCGGAGGGCTTTTTTATGTTATAGGAACATTACGGAGTAATTTCCTATAACATAAAAAAACACCGTCTCACAGACAGCGCACATCATTTCATGCAACTGGCTGCCATTTTACAGGCCCTGTAGCTTTGCGTCACAGACTTTCATCTGCTTTGCCGATCGTCGTTCTATTACAGATTGTAAATTTATGCAAAATATTGATTTCATTATACTCCTACATTCCACTGTACACAAGAAAAACCTCGCCGCTTTAACGCTAAAAAAAGAACAGCCGATTATATATTCGAACTGTTCTCCTATAACCTGAAAAACTTTTGTTTAGCGGTTCCCCCGTTTATTATGATTAATTGACTTGAAATTGCATTATTCTCAACAGAATTCGAGAGAAAATTTTCTCTTATCGTAATATACTTCTAACCAAATCAATGTAATTCAGCTTTACTGTTTCATAGGAAATATTGTCAGAAATCAATTTCATAGTTGAATCAGCATAATCATCAGCATAAAAATCTTCTCTTATGAGTTTTTCTGCTACAGCCAGCAGATCAACATCCTCCCTGGCAGACGGGGTTATTTTAATATCCATGCCTGATCTGTGCTTTCTAACATCTGCAAAGAGCCTTTTGAAATCATCATCTATTGAAATATAATTTTTCAGCTTAAAGATATCATATAAGTGTCTGGAATTTCTCGTTGCTCTTCCTACCATATAATAATCACACACAGCAAAAATTTTATCTATAATTGTTCTGGATAGTGCCTGTGTCTTCATCTTAAATGGTTCTAACCCATAGTCTCTCAAAATCTCCGCTTCTTCTGTTGCGAGACAATCAAATATTATACTTGTAATTTCCTTTTCTTCTGTTGGATAAGAATACGACATCAATGCTGTCTCCAGCTTCACATATGGTCGCAGACCTCTTTTATCTTCTGAGCAAACTGAATCATATAAAAAATCATAGTGATTATAGTCCTTATCGCTTTCAATAAACTTCCAATTATCAATTGCTAAGTCTAAATCTTCGCTAATTGGTTGTAATAACTGATATTTGATTTTCTTTCTTCTGGCTTCTCCCAAATGTTCTTCAAATGTAATATCAATATCCTCTGAAAAACGGTCTATAGCACGATAAGCCTTGGAAAGGGATGTTCCACCCTTAAACACCACATTAGGATTTCTCTGTACAAGTTCTTTTAATATCATTGTCACATAATAATCTTTTTCCACGATACTTTCATCTATGCCCGTTCGCTCTGATACCGTTACAATAATATCCCTCAACAATTCCTTATCATCTTTATGCAAATACATCATCCAACCTCAATTCATAATAATATTTAAATATTGCAATCGGAAACTCTCTTATATAACTATCCACGTCTTTTTTTGTGATGCCATGTATCCGCACAAATTGAGATACTTTATCATGAGCCACATCATAGCTTTCATCCAGATACACATCCAGATTCTTTAATAAGTCAAGTAACTGCAGCACATAAACATTTTCTTCATTTACCGGAACCACTGGCTTTCTTACAATGAATGTTCTCTTTCCAATTGGAACTTCTCTTACTTTTGCAGCCATATTGTTGCTGACAATCTCAACTTTATTGGGAACCTGCGTTGAAATTCCCAACTGATTGGCAAATGTATTTCCCGAATAGAAGCCATCTACTTTCCCACCTCTGGAAACATATTTGTATCTGGCAACCGTATCTGCATTTACACCTACACTTGTTTTTAATCGTGATTTCTTAGGCAAATAATAAATGCCGTTCTCATATTTCTGCAGTTTTCCTTCATTGCATAACTTTTTTAACTGCTGGTTTACTGCAGATTTTGTAATTCCCTTAATCACTATATCAGAAAAGAATATAGGCTCTGCTTCCTTATAATTGTTTTTCAAAAATTCATATAGCATAAACCTCTCTCCTTCTATCTAAACATTTGTAACCAGTTAAGTTATTTTTGTTAATTATATTCTATTCTTATTCTTAAGCTCTGTCAATGTTATTTTGATAGCTATTGTTAGTGTATCCAGAGCAAAATAAAACATAAAAAAATCTTTCATTCTTTTCTCTGGACAAATAAAAATACGGCATCACACAGACCGGCTCATGTGATACCGTAATATTCTTTCTTATATCTTCAGCACTCGCAATCACAACCTGCAACGATAATAATATGACACACAGAATGATTGCTGTAATTTTTCTTAAAATAACAGCTCCATCTGATCCCCCACTTCAATTCTCGCAGTGACAAGCTCATCCGGTTCTTTCCCTCTTTTGTGTTCGGCTTTCAGATACTGGGTACCGCCTCTCAGACTTGCAGCGATCAGATTCAGCACATATATATTGTCAAAACGATTATAGATGGACTCTCCGCCCAGACCGGTAAGGCAGATAAGCTGTGTGTTGCTCTTTTTTGCCATATCCATCAGTGGGATCAGCAGATGGGAGGCATTGGTCTGCGCGAACGGATTGTCCATGATCAGAACCTTTCCCTCATTTTTATCTGCAAAAATGTCTGTATCATCCCGTCTCATATAATACAGAAGGCTGGACAGGATTACAAATGCAGACAGAAATCCTTCTCCACCTGAGTTTCTGGAAACCTCCTTCCAGGTAATCGGATATTCTCTCTGGGCTTCGATCTTATAAAGATGAATCTGTACATTTCCGATTCCCACCACCTGATCATACAGATTTCTGGTAGTAATACCGGAACCGAAAAACTCCTGTGCATTCTCATTTTTCTCGAAAAGTTCCACGCCTTCCATAGTGATCTTATCAATAAAGTCTTCCAGACGCAGACGGTAAAGCCCTGCATTTTCTTCCCAGTCCGGAAGCTGGATCTTTAACATTTTGATATTTCTTTCCCTGATGGTAATAGTTGAATTATGGTCGATTTTTCCAAGGTTACTGTGGATTTCCCGGACATAATCCTCCAGAAGTTCTGTGATACGTTCCTTCTCCCTCTCTACTACAGAAATATCGACCTCTAACTTCTCCATCAGACTGTCATATGACTGTACTGTAGTTTTTAACTGAGTCAGGACACGCACTGCATCATCGGAAAGCTCCAGCATCTGTTCCAGCGGTTTCCTGTAGAAATCATCCTGAAAGTTTTCCATACGGACAATCTTATTCAGTGTCCGCACCAGTTCTTCCTTCTTCTGTCTGGTATCCCGCATTTTCTGATTATAATCTCTGATCAGGATTCCCTTGCAATTTCTTAATTCTTCCGCAGACAGGTTCTCCGAAACCGGCTCATGGTCTTCTGCATCCACAGGAATCAGTTCATTATACTCTGATAAAGCAGTCAGGTTTTCTTCATAGCTGCGAAGCTTTCCGCTTAAAAACTCCTCCTGCTTCTTCTCTTCTTTCTTCTCATAAAGAAGCTGGTTTTTCCTTGCCTGAAAATCCTGTCCCTGAATCTCATCCTTTGGCAGAGGTTTCTCCATACCGCAGACAGAATGAATCCTTTTTGTCAGTTCGCTGATCTTACTCTGGGCCACTGCTGCCTTTTTGTCTGCATCATTCCACTGCATATCCTTTGTCTGGATCTTTCTGCGAAAATCTTCCAGCACTCCCTCCTGATGTGACTCTTCTTTTCTGTCATAGATCACACCGGACCACTGTTCAGGCTTTAAGTGATATTTTTTCTGAAGATAATCCAGATCTTCCTTTTCCCTCTGGTAACGCGCGGCAGACCTTCTCTCCTGTTCTTCCAGATTCTTCAGCTCCTGTGAAAGAACAGAGGTGATTGCCTCATAACGCGCTTCCATCTGCTCTGTAGACATGCTGTCAAATCCAAACTGCTGACTCTGCTGTTTCCTGACTTCATCTGACTCCCTGCTGTCCATCTCATATGACGCATATCTGGTATATTTTTCATCCAGTCTGTCTTTTTCTCTCTCCAGCATATTCAGATTATGCTCCAGAGTCATTTTCTCCTCCAGAAGCTTTTCCTGTCTGTCTTTTGCAAGCTTCTGGTTTTCCCGGAAACGAGTTTCATCCTTTTTACATTTTTCAAGCTCATTTCGATTATTTTCATAGAAAGCATAATCTTTTTCCAGCTGGGAAAAATCTTCCAGGCGCTGTTTCTGACGGTCAATTTCTGCAGCGGATTTTATGAGCAGATTCTGTAGCTTTTCATGTGCTGTTTTCAGGCTGTCAAGCTCCTGTGCTGCATCACGGATATCCTTTTCCAGAGTTTTTTTCTCTTCCTCAAAAGTTTTCAGAAGCTCCTGGATTTCTTCCCATTTTTCTTTTGTTACAGACTGGTTTTTCAGTGTTTCCTGACGCTGAAAATACTCTGCGTATTCCTTTTTGCGCTGATCCACAGCCTGATTTAGCTTCTCCAGCTCTTTCTTTTTCTCCCAGATCATTGCCTGAAGCTTTTCTTCATCCAGGAGGTTTTCATTAAACAGAATATAAAAGCTGATTCCTGGGAAATTTACGATTTTGTCTGTGTACTTTTCCTGAAATTCTTCTATTTTCTCACGCTCTACAATAGGCACAGGGAAGGATGTGCAGACGTTTCTGTTGTTTTGTCCCAGCTTCTCGATTTCCTGTCGGGTAAGGATCAGGGCATATGGCAGAAATGGATTCTTACGAACCAGCATCTGGTTTTTCTTCTGGGAGTATCCGTTCTTTTTCAGCCATTCCATACCATAAATTGTGTGAATTCCCAAATCATCCAGTTCTTTCTCCAGCTCCTCAGGAAGCTCCAGAATCTTTCCGCTGGTAAGGCTTAAATATTCTTTTTCCAGAGAATCCTCTTCCTTTTCCAGATTCCGCCGCAGCTCCTCCAGTTCACGCAGCTTTCGGCCAGAGTTCTCCAGTATCCTGTCAGTATCCAGAAGATGGCGTTCCTCCATATCCAGATATTTCAGGATATTCTTCCTTATTTCCAGTTCATTCTGATAGAGCTGATAGGTATGTTCCTGGTTCTCTGTCTCTGACTTTTTATGAATCAGGGCCTCTTTCTTATCCTCCAGACTGCGCTCCTGACGGCGGATCAGCTCCTTGTCAGCTTCCCATTTCTTCTGATTTTCTGTACGTTCCCTCACTGTTTTTTGCAGTTCCTGTTCGTACATCTGACGACGGATTTCCAGTGTTCCTGCTTCATAGTTTCCCAGAATATTTCGTACTAATTCTTCCTGATACTTGGCATTATACTGGTTTTCCAGACGGATATAGGATTCTATCTGACTTTCCAGTTTTCCTTTTCTGCCAAAGCAGTCACGGATCTTTTCTTCCAGTTCTTCGGATCTTTTCGCCTCATCCTGTGCTTCTTTTCCCTTTTTCTGTATATTTTCAGACAGGTTTTCCTGCTGTTGTCTGTTATCCTGAATACGTTCTTCAAAAATGTTTTTCAAGGTCAGGCCAAGTGCTTTTCTCTCCGGTTCCAGATCAGCTCCCTGCTGTCTGGCAACTGCGATTTTCTCCCTGAGAAGATCCAGTTCCCCTTTTTCTTCTGATACAGAATCCTGCTGTCTGGCACATTGGAGGATATGAAGTTTCTTCTCTGTCTGTTCTGCCTGCACCTGAATATTTTCACGCTCCATATCGATCATATCACGGTTTCCGATATGAAGATTCTTCTCTTCCTCATAGTCATAGACCTGGCTGGAAAGTTCCTCGTATTCTACTCTGGAAAGCTTTTGATCCAGACTTTCCAGCACTTCTTTTGTATGATCATGGACTTTCTCAGTCTGGCTTAAGAGTCCATTTACATCATGGATAAACCAGGCAATTTTATTCTGCTGTTTTCCTTCCTCTGTCTCCGCATTCTGATACTCTTCTGCCTGGGTCTGAATCCCATTTGCCTCTTCCTTAAACTGACGGATTGTGTCTCTTCGCTTAATTTTAGAACGGTTATCCTTATACTGTCCTGCATATTTTTCCAGAATAGACTGGAACTCTTTAATACGGTTCTTGTCCTTATTCAGTTTGCTCTCAATAGCCTCGAGAAACCATTTTTCTGTCAGCCCCTTTTCATCCTTGCAGTCCGCAAAAAGATCTGACAGTCCGGATTCCTTCAGATTGATTTTCTTAATAATAGTTTCCCATTCCTTATAATTGATCTGGTATTCCATCAGCTTATTGAAGTACTGGCGGGACTGAGCATAGTTTGTCAGATCATAATAGAAGAACTTCATATCCCTGTCTTTTTTGTAGGTTTCAAAAAGCTGTCTGCAGGAGTTGAAATTCTTCAGGATCATCTCTTTTTTACCCTTTTCCACTACAGGAAGGTGGTGGATATCCTGAATACAGGGGCTCTGATATTCACTGACAATTCCAATAATATCCAGATTCTCTTTTCTGTCCTCTTCCATATCCTGGGATTTTCTGACCATAAGACCTGTGAGAACATAGCCTGCACCCTGATCCAGTGCCCATTCCACCAGGATAAAGGATGGCTTATTGGTAGTAAAATAGCTTTCAAATAATCGGTCTTTGGTATTGCGATATCTTGGATGCACAAAGGGCGCAGTCAGCATCTGGACAAGAACAGATTTCCCACCGCCGTTCTGCAGAGAGATCAGTGTGCTTTCTCCATTAAAGTGCAGAGTTTCATCGCTGATGCGATATGCATTGTTATTGTAATTCACGTTGATCAGACGCACTGCATTAATCTTACTCATCTTTTACCACCCCCAGTACTCTCAGAACCCGCTGGTAATTGTTCTGGTTCAGAAGATTCCAGTCCATAAAATTATCCAGCTTTCTGGTTGTTTTTATCATCTCATCCTGCACCACATACTCGATCAGTCCCTGTTTCTGAAGGAACATCAGAATATTGTAGATAAAGCCTTCCTTGGTTGTCTTCATTCTGGAACCTCTGTCATCAGACTTCAGCGCCTCATAAGTTTCATAAAGGACTTTGAAAGAGATCCCAGCAGTATCTTTGGAGTTCTTTCCATCTTCATCCTCTTCAGTGGCAGTCTCTTCTGCTGCCCCTTCCTTCAGGCGGGCGGAAAGACAGTTCATAAGCTCTCCCACGCGCATATATTCTCTGGATTTACTGCTGCTTCCCTGTCCGTCAAAGAATTCTACCAGCAGCGTAAGGATTACAAACTGTGACAGATAATAATCCCTGTCCGTTGCCCCGGATTTACACAGTGTACCTTTAAGCTGCTGCTTGGAAAAGCCAAGAAAATTGTTCTCCTCCTTAGGGATCAGATAGATTACATTTCCGTAACGTTCCACATTACTTCCCGCAATCTCTCCCTGGGATTTCACCAGATTCCGGATGGATTCTTCCTCTGTATATGCTTTATATAAAAGCTGCTCGTCCTCTTCCCGCAGCTCATGATGCTCCAGAAGATAATAAAAAATCTCCTGGCTGGTGCGGATTTCCTCTGCTTCGTATGCCATATCTGTTATTCCTCGTTTCTCATGATTCGAATCAGGATATTGGAACATCGTATGCTTTTTTTCACGCCATTTTCACTGAAAACATTGTCAAAGGTGACTGTGCTTCCGTCTTCTATCCTGTATACTTCTATTTTACCGATTTTTTTGTCTGAAAATCTTTCTTCTGAGAGCTGAAGCAACATTTCGTTGAGCTGAAAATCTGTTGTCTGATCCTGGATAAATTCACTTCGTTCCTTTTTCAGTGCTTCCATATTGATCTCTTTATTTCGTATCAGCTCCACCATGATCTCTTTAAAAATTTCAACATTTGGAATCAGTTGCTGCTGCATTTCTTCTGCATTTTTCTCGTTCTCCTGAATGTTTTTCCAGATATCAGAAAGGGAAATTTCACCTTTTTCAGATGCCTGCTCCAGCAGAAATCCCAGACTGCTCTCATAGCGTTTCAGCTTTTGTCTGCGTTTCTCTTCCTGCTCTTTCAGATATGCATCTTCGTCAAAATCCAGCATCTCCTCAGTGTCCTCGTCCTCATTTCTAACAGACGGTTTCTGATATAATAAGGCTTTATTCAGGTTATAAACCTTATCCGGTTCCCGGTTGAACAGCGGTCTTAAAAAATAGTCCAGATTTCCCAGTGCCGACGGATTCTCCAGCACTTTATCATAGAAATCATTGCGCATGGAAAATCTCCGGATCAGTGACATCTGCGACAATGCTTCCAGTTCTCTGGTATAAAGTGCCTTCAGGTCAAAATGGCTGCTCAGGATTTTCTGGTGTTCATCAATGGTTCTGTTCAGGTAGCTCTCAATAATACGGAGATTTTCCAGGTTCTCCTCTTCCTTTTCGCCCAGACGGCGCACATTGATGTTCTCTTCTTCCAGTTTCTTTACCCTGCTTCGCACCAGTTCCCGGTATTTCTGGAATTTTTCTTTTGTGTCACTGATCGTATCCAGATTCTCCAGAAGGATTTCCTCGTAATCCTTTACTGAATAATTCAGGGCATTTCTGCGGATTTTTCCCATAGCTTCCTGAATCTTCTGAAGCTGGATGCGCATCAGGTTAAAAACATTCTTAATCTCATCCACAGCCTTATCATAGCTCTGTTTTTCCAGATGCATCTGGAAGATCATTTCATGGATGGTAAGCTTCATATTATTTTCTATTTCAAGGGTGGAAAGTATCAGATTGTATCCGTCGTCTGTAAGATAATAAGAAGTTCTGCGAACCTCCTGATCCAGATACACGATCCGGTTCGCCACATAGCTGATATGCATGACATGATAATCGTTCTCTTCAAAATCATAGCCGTCAAAATACATGGCACGGCCTTCATTCGATAAGATCACATTGACAACAAAATCTCCTAATTTTCTGCAGTCATCATAGGAGATTTCTTTACCCAGATACCTGGTATTGATGGTATCAATATAGGCTCCGATATCATCCATAGTACAGTTCTCTTCCCGCAGAGACTGCTCCATAATATAAAGCATTACTGCAAAAATAAGATTCATCTGTTCATCAAATTTCAGAAAGCCAAACTGTTTCCAGGATGTCTTCTGAATACTGTTTTGGATAAGAACACCGTACAGGCCTACATTTTTCATTCGTTTTGGAAAGTTTTTCAGAAATTCGTATTGCAAAGCTGCCTCCCTTGAATCAAGCGGATATTCGCAATCCGCTTCGCTACTTGCTCATAACCGAATAACTGCTCCGCAGTTTATCAGAAGGAGCTTGCACTCCTCCTGATACAAGCAAGTCCCCACCCACTGCTTATTGCTTTTCGCAATTGAAGCAGGGGACTTACTTGATTCGGTTAAATATGGTTTTTACCCTATTGTTTCTATAGTATAAATTTGCGTAACTGCACAAATCTTGTATCAGAAATCTGTAGATATCCCCTCCGAAGGATCGGCTACAGTGTATTCAGCCGATTGTCTGCAGTATAGCTTTCAGAAGATCCCCTTGAAGATAATAGGTCGTCTCAAAATGAAGGTATGATAACGATACTTTATCCCACAACAATAAGATCTTTGGCGGGAATTCTTCATCTCCATCCCAGAACTGAAGCAACACAGAGAACTCCGGAAGAACCGGCATTTCAAATGTCAGATCTGCCCCTGCCAGACGTTTCGTCTGCTTTCCTCCCAGACAGATACAGGCCTGCTTTACCTCTTCCACTTTGCCGGAAAATGCTCTTGCATACTTTTCCACAAAGGGATCTGTTGACGGACTGCTCCCGGCAGTTACAAACCTGCCCACAGGCTGCCACTGCCCGGTAAAAGGAGGCAGTATCTCCTGCCCGGAACAGCAGAGAAAATCATAAATTGTCATAACAACTGTATATTCTCTGCAGTCCGTCCATTCTTCGCCTGTGGCATATTCAACAGCACCGTTTCTGCGATTGATCCGATATTCTGTTCCAATATATTTCAAATACAGATATTCTTCATCGTGTTTCAAACCATATTTCTTTATCAGCTTATCCTGATCATATTTTAAAAACAACTCTCTTCCTGTATATACCTGTTTTTCATAATTATCCATAATATACTTTATTCCATTTCTTATTTTAATCGAATCAAGTGAGTCCCCTGCGGAGGTTGCGAAAAGCAATTATTCGTTATACCAGACATAAATACAGGAAATATGCGACATAACACAACAGCATAACCACACCACAGGGTTTTCTTAATTCTTTATGCCTGAATGTACCAATCCAGAGTATTGCTCCACACAGAACTGCAATTACAGTATCAATAATAAATTTGCTCTCAAACGGCACAGTACAGATGAGTGCTGTTGTACCGATAACAAACAAAATATTAAAAATATTGCTTCCGACTATATTTCCAATGGCAATTCCTGTATTTCCTCTTCTGGCTGCTGTTACTGATGTGACAAGTTCCGGAAGAGATGTTCCCAGTGCAACAATTGTCAGCCCGATAAATCTCTCACTCATGCCAAAATAACGGGCAATCTCCGTTGCTCCGCTGACTGCAAAATCACTGCCCTTTACGACCAAAATTCCACCGATTACCATCAGGAGCATACATTTCCATACCGGATTATCCTTTGCTTCTGCTTCTTCCTGATTGTTCCCTTTCTTTGCCATCACAAACAGATATCCCAGATATATCAGAAACAGTATCCAGAAAATCACACCTTCAACAAAAGTCACCTCTGAACCTGTGATACCAAAGATCAGCAAAACAATTGTTATCACTGTCATAAACGGAATTTCGTAAAGAAGCGTGGATCTTTGAATCGCTACATTCGTAATTACTGCTGTAATTCCCAGGATGATCAAAATATTCAGGATATTGCTTCCGACTACATTTCCAATGGTAATACCTGCATTCTTATTCATTGCAGCAGTAATACTGACTGCTGCCTCCGGCATGCTGGTTCCCATTGCTACGATGGTTAATCCAATGATCAGCTGCGGAATTCCCAGCTTTTTCGCAATACTGGCTGCACCCTCCACAAACCAGTCTGCACCTTTCACCAGAAACAAAAAACCTGCCAGCAAAATAATAATCTGTAAAAACATCATTTCTACCTCTCTTTCTTTTATTACGTACTCACAAAATCAAATATAAAAAGATTCCGGGAATACATTTATTTTGCAGTAGGTATAAAAAAAAGAGACTCCTACTGCATTAACAGTAAAAGTCTCGCAATTTCATCACTTTCCGAGTTATATGTTTCAATAACTGTCCTGACGAAGAAGTGAACCGAATCCACTCGGCAAGCTACTCCCTTTTCACAGGTATATTCTAACAGACTGTCTCTTAAAAATCAATTATTTTTTATCATAAGATTCTCCATAATCCATAATATGTTACTGTTCACTCCGTGCCCAGTAACACGCTTCGCGATGCACAGAATTTATGCTATTCGCATAAATTCGCGCGGTATGTCTCGGGATTTTGGCATTCTCATGCCAAAACACCTCGCGGGATAGTGGTGTGTGAACAGTAACCATAATATAAAAAGAAACCTCGTTACTACGAACGGAGTGAACAGTAATGTAGCCGCCTCTCCGTGTCAGAATCTGCATCAGAAATCTGCAGTATTTAAAATTTCCTGGGGTATATATCTGTCCCTATCCAGTATAGCTTCCATTTTTTTGACCATTATTTCATCAAAACAGGAGAAAAATTGTGTACTGATATTTCTGTTCTGATGCTCCTTTGTCTCCGGAAGTTCAATTATCTGTTCTGCTTTTCCAAGCATAGCCTGATATGCCGGCACAAAAGGAATAATTTTCCATCTGCTGCGAAATTTTTCTGCCAGATTTTCGTATATACCAATGCCCTCATAATCCAGATCCCCGAAATAATAAATTGTATTCTTCGGATGTTTCATATAGGGTTCCGCACACAGATCAAAATCCTGAAAAGAACGGATAATACCTTTTCCTGCACCATAAATCAGGGTTCCGATTTCTGCACCCAAAATTTCAGGATGTCCATTCAGCAGGTAATTGCGCATACTGAAAAAAGGGTCTTTATTTTCCAGAATCAGGATATTCTGCGGCGTATTTCTTGTATGTGTATAATATGAAAGAGGCTCTGTTGTCCTGTATACATTCAGAGCCTCCACATTGAGTCCGCAGCGTTTCAGAATCTTCTTTCCCTGCTCTCTGTCCAGAAATTTCTCTCTGCGCCATATTTCAAAGCTTCTTTCATTCAGCGATTCCGATGCCAGTAATGCATCTGTATGTTTTTTCAGATATTCGTTCAGCATAAGTACCCAGATTCGGTCTTTCTCATACATATCCGGATGCGCCAGATAATAATCCACGGAAATCATAGTAGAAAAGGTATATTTTATTTCTTCTATATAATTGCTGTAATCCTTCTGTTCTTCTACCATCCAGTATTCTCGATAAAGCGCCGGCTTCTTGCCATTGCTCTTAGAAGCCTTCACAGGTTTTATCTGACCTTTTTCCAGTAATTTCATTATGTATTCATACTGTTCCTGATAGTCAAGATTCTGTCTGGTATGAAGAAGGTCATCCAGCGATATTCGTTTCATTGGCTCATTCCTCCAGAGTGGGTGAATATTCGTCCCCCGCTTAACTTATTGCTTTTCGTGATGGAAGCAGTTTATCTTACAGTTAGATATTCCACTGCAAAAATCGCCAGCACGCCTACCAGCACACTAAGTAATACATAACACAGAGCTATTCCCATATGTCCATCCCGGATCAAATCCGAAGATTCCAGTGCAAAGGTTGAGAATGTGGTAAATCCACCGCAGACTCCCACCTTCAGAAACAAAATCATCCTTGGCGGAACAGACAATTTCGCCGCCAGTACTGTGATTGCTCCGATCACAATACATCCAATCACATTGATACAAAAGGTTTTTACCGGAAAAATCATGGTTTCTCCTGTGGGAATCAGCCCGATCAGGTACCGCAATACTGCTCCTGCAAAACCACCCAGCCCTACTGCCAAACAATTCATCATTTTATCTCTCCAAAATCAAGCGGATAAAATCATCCACTTCGCTACGCGGCTCTATACCAAATAACTGCTTCGCAGTTTATTCGGTTAATATAAATTTACTTGTTTATCTACGAGTTTTTCCCCTTCATACTGCAATTTTAAAGAAAAAAATCGCTCATCTCCTGAAAGAAGCAAATCCAGAAAAACTCTGTCACCTTCCCATGTGGGAAGTGTCGGCACAACAGCTTTATCTATCCAGTAAAGTTCTCCTTCATTGCATTCTGTTAATTCACCGATATATTCGTTGGCCGTAAACACACACATAAGCTCCGGTTCACATTTATCGCTTATAAATGTAACCAGACCTCGAAGTTTATATGATGTCAGTGTTAATCCTGTTTCTTCTTTCACTTCACGCAAAAGACATTCCTCCGGGGATTCCTGGCCCTCTGCATGTCCGCCGACTCCAATCCACTTTCCCTCATTTATATCATTATGCTTTTTTACCCTGTGAAGCATCAGATATTTGCCATTATTTTCTATATAGCATAAAGTCGTTATTGTCATTCTTACACTTCCCTAAACAAAATTACTATACCAAATATTCTGAGTACCGGGCAACGACACATCCCTGTTGCCAGACAAAACAAACTACTGCAATGCGGCACGCTTTACCTGGGTCAGTGCCTTCGACACTGCAGGTACTGAAATGATAATCACCGTGATAATGCCCTCTGCCAGCAGATAGCTGTAATTGTATAAAATCGGATATACGGCTGTCAGAGATTTCGGGAAATTGTCCGGCATATAGCTCATCCAATAAAGATAACCGCCCAGAGAATGAAAAGCTCCTCTGGCAATTACAGCTATTATATATCCTTTCAGAAGTCCATGACTCTGTTTTGCAAATAATCCTGCCAGTCCAAGTGCCGCAAATGCAAGTATGTAATCACAGCATACCTGAAAAAATGAAAGTATATAAGGCTCCTGGATAAACTGCAGGATTCCGTAAGCAAACCCAGCCATAATACCTGTTCCAACTCCATACCAGTTTGCGATCAGAACAATAAAAAGCATACTGCAAAGAGTGACGCTTCCTCCCCATGGCAGTTTAAAGATTTTCAGATAAGACGTAATAAAAGCAAGTGCAATAGCTACGGCACAGAATACCAGTTGTCTTGTGGTAAGCTTTTTCTTGTCTGAATTCTTCCCTGCAAAATAAATCGCCAGGAAAAACAAAATGATTCCGGCAATAACTGTAATCACATATCCGGCAGTTGTAAGTCCGCCATCAGCAGTTACCATAAAACCAAACATGAAATGACCTCCCTCTTGTTATTGATTTTTGTGTAATTGATTTTATCTGTTGTTCAGATACTAATTTATTATAAGGATTTTATCATTCTTCGTCAATTATTCGTCGCTTACGTTTTCAATTTATTCGCTATTCTTTACAACCTTATTTTAAACTTTTTACACAACAGAAAAACCCCGGAAACCTTACGGTTCCGGGGTATCTTACGTTTGGACACAATGTACCTTGCGGTACTCAATTTATTTTATATAGACCGCAGTGCTAACCTCGATTTCGCTTCGCTACATCTCGGTCTGGGCGTTCGCCCTATAAATTCTCCGACTAATGTCCTTGTGTGAGCAAACTCCCACCGGACATTACTCTGCGAATTTGCACTGCTCATTGCTTGTCGAATATTATTCGATAACTGTAGCAACACGTCCTGATCCTACAGTACGTCCACCTTCACGTTTGTGAGGTTCTTAAAATCCCATTATTTTCTGTGATTTTCGTGTCTTTATTGTCCTGTGTTATCGGATTTCTACGCTATATTTCTGTTCTCTTCATTTTTTAGTATCAAAATGGTATCACAGCCAGATTTTCATGCGCTGTCAACTTTCCGGTTGCAGATTCCCACCTTGACTGTTATAATCAAAACATGGGTGCTATCATAACGGTAGGCGGTTAGTCCTTCAGCAGAGGGTTGCAGAGTGCCAGTGGCACTCGTTTTGCAACGACCGAAGTGAAACGGAGACCTGTGACCCTCTGATTACATAGAAACTCGAAAGAGAATCCACTGGAAAGGAGGGCTAAGCCATGTGCAGAAATGTCAAAAAATTTTTATTCTACTTTTTGAAGTTTTGAGACATATCCAATCCATGCCGGATCATCATCAGAATATCCCATTTTTAATTCTATGTACATTAAATTGTTAATCATTCTTATTCTCTCCTGATTCCAAATTTTGCAACATCTCAACAAACTGGAAGCTGTAAACCTGATTGTTCCTAAATTAACTGTGGCATACCATTGATAAACATATGCCATGCCTGTCATTTTTCGCACTAAGTTTCCATCCGTGCATTTCAACGATTTCTTTTGAGAGGGCAAGCCCTATTCCGCTGTTTCCGTTTTGTCCCGTATGAAAACGTTCAAACATATGGGAAAAATCCTCTGTGCTAAGTTCTCCTCCATCGTTCCAGATGGAAAGGACTTGATTTTTCCACGATATTTCGATTTGACTACACGCATATTTTACGGAATTAGTTATCAGGTTAGCAACAGCGTGTTCCAGCTTCTCCGGGTCTCCGTTGACATATCCTTCGTCCAGTTCTAACGATACTGAAAGGTTTCGCCTGTTCACAATTCCTTCAAGCGGCATCAAAATATCTTGAACCAGTGATGCCATTTCTATTGGTTCACACTTTAATGGTTCCGTACCGCTTTCCATTTTTGATAAATACAGGATATCCTCAATAAGTTTACTCATACGCTCCGTCTGAGACACTATCATTCTGCCCGCTTGAGAATAATCGGTAATGACTCCCATTTCAATCTCCTCCGCATATCCGCAAATTGCCATAAGCGGGGTTTTTAATTCGTGAGATGTATTTTCAAAAAAGGTCTTCTGAGCTTTGTCATTTTGTTCAAGTTTTTTCCCGAGAAAATATCCAATGGCAGCACCGAGAGCGGCAATGACAAAAGCATCCAGCAAAACACCAAAACTGATTTCTTTTACGAGTTCTGGTTCGCCGGTAACATCCACATAAGCAAGTAATCTCTCATTGCTGTCTTCGTAATACTCTGTTCTGGCTTCCATATAATAAGTTGCTTCGTTAATTTTTGCCCTTTGCATTTCATCAGACGGGTGTGTTTCATACCAGTCAATAAGTTTCTTCTCTTTGGGTGTCAGAATCTGATATATGTCATCCCTGTTTTCTGAATCTGCCCCCATATATACAAGTGAGGCATAATATAAAGAGCCCGTATCATTTTCAGATTCGTAATTCAAATATTCGTCTGAATTCAAAGTAAAAACGTTTTTAATTGCATTCTCAGCTCTCAGCTCTATTTTTTTATTAAAAACTATGTTCAGAATCAGCAGGCTCAAAAGCATGGCTGCCATAACGGCGGAACCTGTAAGTGTGGCAATTTTATAACGTGTCTTATTCATTACAATTCTCCAGTTTATAGCCATAGCCCCAGACAGCACTAATGCGAACTTTGCTGCCTGCGGTCTTCATTTTCTGCCTGACTCTTCTTACTGTCTCATCGACAACTCTGGTTTCTATCTCCGTAGAATCTATTCCCCATACTTTGTCGAGAATTTCATTCCGGGGGATTGCCGTTCCACCATGTTCCATAAGACATCCCAGAAGCGAAAATTCTGTCATAGTCAGACCAATATCATGCTCTTTCACAATGGCATTATGCTTCTCCCATGAAAAACACACATCACCAAAGGAAATATCTGCCTTTACCGGTATATTCATTTCAACTCTTCGGAACAACGCATTTACCCGGACAACAAGAAGTGACGGCGAAAATGGCTTAATCAGATAGTCATCCCCTCCATACATAAATCCCTTCATATGGTCAGACTCTGAATCCTTTGCCGTCAAAATAATAATAGGAACTGATGATATTGTCCTTAACTTTTTACATATGGAAAGACCGTCTGAACCCGGCATCATAATATCAAGAATAACAAGATCACAGGGCTTCTCCTGAAAAACAGAAAAGAGTGTATCACCATTCTTGTATGCTGTTACCTCATATCCGGCATTGGATAAAAATTCTGTGAGTATTTCTCGTATATCCTGTTCATCATCTGCCAAATAGATTTTTTTTGCCATATCTTTAATCCCACATGAGGGGAGTCCCTCAGAAATTCCGTGAGATTCCCCATATTATATCTTTCAAAATCAGTATGTCTGTATTTTAGTTCCACCTGCTTTCGCTTCAAGAGCGATTGCCTGTGCCTCCAAAGCATCAATCTCATCTGAATACTTCGCATAACGAGAAGCAAATTCCTCATCAGAGAGGTTATCAGAGCCGTTATAAATATTGTCATAGATTGCATCAATTTTATTGTAAATACTGTTAAGCTGATTGACTTCATCTTCGCTCAAATTTCCATAGCATCCCTCATACCAACCCGCTTTCTTTTCAAGCGTTTCAATCTGTGCGTTCAGTGATGTAATCTCGTCATCATACTTTGCATAGCGGGCTTCGATCTCATCGTCTGAAAGATCATCGTCCGTCCACACTTCCGCATCAATTTCTTCGATTCTTTCATATGCTTTCTGAAGCTGTTCTGCTTCCTCTGCGGTGAGCTTGCCTGTATCGTACAGAGCATTATACCCATCCTCGGAATATTCATATTCCTCGTTGTCGATCCACCCGGTTTTTTTATCAAGCTCCTCAAGGCGATCCATGAGGGTATCGGTTTCATCCTGATACTGATCGTATCTGGCATAGATATCTTCATCAGAAAGACCATCTGCATCTTTCATTACCTCTTTGTCGATAGCGTCAAGTCGGTCATAAATGGAGTTAAACTCTTCAATCTCCTTCTGAGTGAGAGAACCATAATCTACATTTGTTTGTGTTACCTCTGATGTAGTCACTGTCTCCTCCTGTGTCTCCTTCTGGGCAGCCATGGCAGGAATACCTGCGGATGTAGTCATTGCTGCTGCAAGTGCTATTACCATTCCTGTTTTGAATAATCTGTTCATCATTTTAGTACCTCCTGATTTTTTATTTACCGGTTGTTTGGTATGACTAAAGTATAGCTCAGGCAAATGTAAAAATATCCTTAGAACAGTCATGAAAATGTCAAGAAAGTGTAACAGCACAAGATTTCCTATAAACCATATTTACTCTCGCCTCTTAAGGGTTACAATCTTTTTTCAAATACCCAAAATTTTTCTAAATCTGCAATTCCGATTTACCTTCACCTTATTATACCATAGTGCTTTCTAAAGTGCTATTCTAATATATACAAAAGTGTAAAAGAGCGATCTCTTCTCTCACACTCACACATATACCATGTTTTTCAATATAATCTCTTCTGCACTAACTTTTATATTATTCATTAACCCAACCCACTTCATCTGATCCTGTACCTTTAATTCTTCAGTTCTTCTTTTGTTGGTGCAGTTTTGGATTTACTGTATACCTCACGATTTACCATTGCATCCAGCTTTTTCTCCAAACCTTTTCTTATATCATCTGCTTCCTGTTCCTGATCCAGTAAATGATATTTTATAATCTTTCCAAATAACTCCTCTGGAATCATAACGTTTTTCAAGCTCTCACCTTCTTACAATTTATATAAGGACGCAACACTGCAATGTCTTTACAGATTGCAACCTTGCATTTTAATTCCGCATTTTCTATATACTCTGCAATGTTGCACCCTTAATTTATTCCGGCTTAACTTTATCTAAATCCCAATACCATGAATTACCGATTCGTCTTGCCTTAATTCCAAGTTCCTTTTTTGCATTTTCCAGTGTTCTTTTAGAAATATTCAAATCTTCTGCCATATCAAAGATTTCACTGCTTTGCACAGAAGCTGATGTTTCTGCCAGTTCCCTCAGCATCTTTTTTGCCTGTTCCAGTTTATTTACCTTTGGAGCAATTCCACCAAGCACCTCATCTGCTGTGATTTCATAGTCACCTATCCACTCAAATCCGGTTTCTGTCAGGCGAAATGCTTTGGAATGTCCAAATGCAGCCAGATTATTTTTAATCTGAACCACTGCTCTTAAATCCGATTCTCCCTCTATTCTTCCTACCAGTAATACGCTTCTGGCTACCGCAAAAAAGTCAATCGAACCCATTCCTCTATGTGCAGCTTTATTTCCCCCAGCTTTATTCATGTGTCCGATTAATAAAATTGCACATTTATACTTTTCTGCCAGCAAGCTCAATCTTTTTGTCATATCCCTTGCTTCATTTGCCCGGTTCATATCCATTGTTCCTCCAAGGTATGCCTGAATCGGATCTAAAATAAGCACTCTCACACCAGTCTGTTTGATAGCAGATTCCAGTCTCTCATCAATCATGAATCCAATGAACTCTGGTATGAACTGGATATAAATAATAAATTTCCCGGTGATATAGAAACAGAAACACAGAAATGGTATGCCGGACTTCGCTTTTATGGAAATAATCCGGAACATTCTTTAAACGCAGATATGTGTAAGAAAGAGAATCCACTGGAAAGGAGGGCTAAGCCAATGAGTATTGTGGACTTTATTGCAGTCGTGAGCTTCGGCATCACCTGCTTTTGTACCGGATACACATTCGACAAAGATAATAACAAGACACAAAAATAACCGCCCCAGCCTCGCAAACTGAACGGTTATTTTTAATCAATTAAGTATGTGGACTAACCGTCTATCGGTAGCACTCTTTTTCTATAATCATATTAGCACGCATGTGTGAAAATGTCAAAAATTTTCTTCATTCTTGGTTATTAATCTCCTTGATCAACTGTACTGCCTTCTCTGCATCATCGGTTTTCACAAATATATCCACACCATATATTCCAAATCCTGGTGCCCCATGCATTGCAACATTCGCACCTGCTTCCTGAGAAAAAGCTACTATTCCATTTTGCTTTAACATTTCTACAAGTTGTTCTGTCTCTACTATATTCTGTGCATTATAAATTTTTGTCCATTCTGCCTTAGATAGAGAAGTTTCCTTTTTCTCCTGAACATTTGACGAATTCTGGTTTCTTTTTCGATTAATAAATGCCAAGAGCCTAAGAATAATAAATGCCACAATAATAATACCAATCAGAAATCCCAATGCTAATCGTGTTACCTGTGTTTCTGTAGCTCCCATTCTAAATAAACATATGCCATAGATGACTGTAAAAATTCCTGCACATATCACACTGGTGAGAAAATCTCGCCATATAGTAGCACTTTTTGGCAAACATTTATCCCATATTCCATTATACACCATAATAGAGGCGTACAGGATTCCTCCTACCAAAGCAGTTGCTGTCTCTCCTAAAACCAAGCGAATATCCACAGTTAATAACATCTGAATAATAATCGCTAACACACTAATCACAAACATTGATGCAAATGCAAGATTTCCAGCCTTTAATGCTTTTTGTTTCACCCATCCTTCATACACCACAACTTTGTCCAGTGTTTCTTTCATCTCTTTATTCATAGTCTGGCTCCTTTCTCCATCCAGGAGCTCTCTCATCTCAACATCGTAATATTCAGCAAGTTGAACAAGTATACTGAGATCTGGCATATTTATTCCTGTTTCCCATCTGGAAACTGTTCTTGCAGATACCTCAAACTTCTCGGCAAGCTGCTCTTGCGTAAGATTCTTTTCTTTACGACATTGCTTTAAAAAAACTCCAATCTTTTTTGTGTCCATGTCTCTACCTCTCTTCCACTTACAGCTTACCAATATGTACCCAAATTACCACGACATAAAACGAGAATCCGCTAATTTTCAACCGGACATCGTATGTCTAAAACAAATAAACGGTATTTTCACCCCAAAAGCATTCTATTCCTCTATAAATTAACCTTCTCTTTTATGTCTATCCATAAGCAGCAGAATAAACATAACAAACCATATCACCCATGCAATTAAACAACCAGTTCCTATATGCCAAATATCTATAATCATTCCAGCAATAAAAGGAATTGACATAAACATCATTCTCTTCCCATATGCCTTACACATAGCATTTTCATCATATTTTTTTCGTTCTTCTGCTGATTTCATATTATAACCAGACAAGAATTTGGATGCTTGTCCTTTTGACCTATAAAACCATATTCCAAATAAAAGCATAATCACTGCCATTGCAAAGTCAAAAATAATATAGAACATATAATGCTTCCTTTCAGTCGATTCCACAAACTTGAAGTTATTGATCTTCTGAATCCAATCCAAGTTCTTTCAACTCTTTTTCGTTTTGGATATCTTCATCAGTTTTCTTTCCAGTGATAGCACTGTAGGCTTCTTTGATGCCATTTTTCACTGCCCATTTGATAACGAAATACAGCGCAATCAAAATAACAATTGCGGTTCCTCCACTTATACCTAATTCATTCCACATAATTCAATCCTCCAACTTCCGATTTTCATTTCCGCCAATTGGAAATTAGCTATTTTTTCATTCCTTGCTTTGTAAAATGTTTATGCAACAAAAATTCTGTCGGAATAATTGTAAGCACCATAATTCCTAATTGTAAAAACACCAAATAAACAGAAATCATTTCAAAGTTTGTATCATCTTCCGTTAAAATCAAAATAAAAATCGATAGTATCACCAGGATGATTCCTAAAACAAAGTTTATCCAGCCCCAACACCTGTGTGCATATCTCCATGTTTCATCATTCATCCTTGACATAGTAGTTCGATATCCCGAACTCCCCTGCCGATCTTTAGGAGGCTTATCTTTCCACGTATATCCCAATATAATCATAGATAACGGTACTAAAAGTGAACACGCAGATAAAAATATAAACATTACAGAGATCTCCTCTCAACTTCTGATTAATTTGCTCTAAAGACTAAAGTTGTCATCAAATAAACCCTACCCATATTCCAACCGCTATAAGTATCATGCCTAGTATTCTTCCAATAAATCTCGCCTTTTTATTTCCAAATAAAGCAGTTGTTTCTGAAGTAGTAAATGGAAGCAAAACAACAGTGACCCCCATTACTATAATTCCACTTCCAATCATGCAATTGCGGCTTGACACAACACCATAAAACATAGCTAAAAACCCTAAAATAATGCCCGAAATGAAATACTTAATTTTATGTCTATCTTTTTCAATTATCTTTCTATAGCTGTTTTCGCACTCACTGCTACAAAATTCCAAATTACTATCTAATTCTTTGCCACAATATCTACATTTTTTCATAGTAACTTTCTCGATAATTTTCAAAATTTTATCCAAAAGCTCTCGATTTGTCTTTACTTTATTCTACCATAGTTCATTTTAAAATACTATTCCAATACACACAAAACAAAAAAAAGCGATCCTTTTCGACCGCCTATTTCCACCTGCTTTCTGGCTTCCTGATCAATCTGATTCAGGTGTTCCGTCAGCTTTCCAGTCAATAGCAAGTATTGATATTTTGCTGATCTGTGTTCCTTCAGGAACTGTTTTCGCAACATTCCATATTTTCCATATATCGGTTCTTCTTCATTCAACAGCAAAGATTTCATCAAATATCCATATTTTAATATAGAATTATTTTTCATAATTTTTATGTTTCCAGGCAACAGAAAAACCCCGGAAACCTTACGGTTCCGGGGTATCTTACGTTTGGACACAATGTACCTTGCGGTACTCTATTTATATAATTAAGATGTTATGCTAAAATTATTCGATAACTGTAGCAACACGTCCTGATCCAACAGTACGTCCACCTTCACGTTTGTGAGGTTCTTAAAATCTCATTATTTTCTGTGATTTTCGTGTCTTTATTGTCCTGTGTTATAGGATTTCTACGCTATATTTCTGTTCTCTTCATTTTTTAGTATCAAAATGGTATCACAGCGACTTCATTTCTCACTATAATATCTCTTATCTATTTGGTAAGTATCAATGCTCCTAAGAAAACAGCAATACTTAAAATAAAATCCTTTTTCACCAGAAAATTTTTATATTTCACTTCTAGCCAGAGATTCAGGACTGTCGCACATATAAGTATTGCACACCCTAACAGTATTTGCGCTATACTGCTGTTTACAACAAAAGCCATTATAATTCCTTCACCACAAACAATTGTAATTGGTATCACCATAAACTGTTTCACAATTCGATTTTCCGATATAGGAATAAATAGACCATCTGTGGCTTTTTCAAGAATACTATCCAACTGTTGAACCATACTCCGTAAAGTCAATCGAAAAACGGCAAATATACTGCCTAACAACAACATATAACGTATTTCTTCTTGCTGTAAAAATGGCAGCGTCCAATAAAAAGGCATTTTATAAATTCCTAGACATATCGTAAACAAAATCATTCCCATTATTATCCAATTTCTGCCTAATCTATAAATAGATATTTGAGCTTTCCATATCAATGGAAAGTAATATAAAAAATTGGATACTTTATTTTTTCTCTGTAAATATCTCACCATTTTTTCTTTTGCATATTGATCTAACAATACAGTGTTATTAAAATTTTGAGCAATACGTACTTTTTCCAAAAATTGCATCTCATCTTCATACTTTAAAGCATTTATTTCCAGAACACCAAAATCATAAACTAGCATATACATCCATATTCCTATATCTATAATAATACACATAAAAAAATATTTAAGCGATATTACCAAGATTATACTAAATAACAGCCATATTCCAATATCTCTTCTTTGATTTGCATGATATATTTTCCATCTCATTAAATTAGTTGTATTTAATAACAAAAATATTATGAGTAATATAAATAGAAATTTTCTATTCAAATGGATTCCATTAATACAAGCTGAAAGAATGATTGAAAATATAATGTCCTTTAAGGTTAACCCTATATATTTTATTGATATCATTTGTCTTATCCTTTTCTCTTGAATGAAAAACAATGATGCCGGTTTTATTATAATTGCCGGTTTAACATTAATAAAACAAACGCCAAACGAGTATAATATCAAAAATCCAAATACCAGATAACATATTCGAAGATTACATGCATTTATTTTCCGAATTATTGGAAAAAAATTAATCACAATTTGATATCCAACAACAGCTGCCGCAACTACCAAAGACAATATAGGTATCAGCATATTTTCTATTAATCTTTTAGTTTCTCTAATCTTATTCACACATAACAGTTTTCTGTATTCCTGCATAATGCTCTCCCTCACCAATTAAGGACATATATATTTGTTCCAACGAAGTTTCCTTATTCATCTGCTGCTTTTGTAATATTTCTGTCTTTGTTCCTTGTTCGACTATTCTTCCATCATATAAAAAAATATATCTGTCACAAAAATCTTCAGCCAAACTTAGTAAATGTGTAGATATGAGTATCGTTTTATCTTGTTTCTTCAAATTTTTTAAAGTATTTTTTAATTTATATGTTTGTGCTGGATCCAACCCATTAAACGGTTCATCTGCCAGCAGCACATCGTATTGCCGCAACAATGCAAGTGCAATCATAAGTTTCTGCAACGTTCCTTTTGAAAGTGCTGATGGAATTTTGTTAAGGTGCTGATTAAGATTAAATTCTCGAATTAATGAATCAACTGTCACTGAGTTCTCAGGGTACAGTGCTTTAATAAACTGAAGATGCTCCCAAACAGTCAACTCTTCATAGTACACTGGAATATCTGGAATGAACGTCACAGGATTATTCTCTCTTTTAATAGAAAATATATCATTATCACCAATAATAATTTTACCATTATTAGGTTTCATTTTTTTTATCATGAGTTTTAGCATTGTTGATTTTCCTGCGCCATTAGGACCAATTAAGCCTGTTATCTCTCCCTTATTCATTCCAAAATTAATATCATGTAATATTGGCTTCTTATCATAAGCAAAATTTACATTTTCTACATTTACATACATATCTCTCGCCTCCCTGTTTTTTCTTATATATACACCTTAGAGGAAGTTTAAGGTCAAGAAAAAAAGAGAACATTTTCTATTTGTCCTCTTTTTCTCAAAAATATCTTCGCATTCTTATTTTGTTTCATTACACACTATAATCCGTAATATTGAAACAACCAAAATCAAACCCAAAACAAAAGTTATTACTTTAAACGGAGCACTCATATATGTATTACATAATTCCAAATATAATTGCACGCACATAATGACAGCAATTACTCCCCCTACAATACAAACAATTAATTTAGAAATATCGAAAATTTTTTGTATCCTGTCCTTCCGTTTTATTCTCTCCAATTGGTAAATATATTCCTCTTTTCCTGATATCATTTTATCTAACATCTCTTCTGATAAATCAGTCACACTCATATCCATTTTTATCAACTCTTCGCATAAAAAATAATTCTGCCTAAGTCTATTTTCTTCTTCTTTAATTTTAAGCAAATGTGTATTTAAAACACTGGTTAATGCTTCCTTTTCATATAAAATTTTTCTAATATCTGAAACCGGAATATCTAACATCCTTAACATTTTTATACGATTTAACAAAAGAATATCTTCCTCTGTATATTCACGATATCCATTTACAGGATTTCTTTTCGGAATTAATAAATTTTCTTTCTCATAAAATCTGATATTATAACTTGTAATTCCAGTTCGTTTTTCAACATCTTTTATCTTCATTACAGCCTCTTTTATGTTTCGTATTTTTTTATTGCATACAATGTCCCTGACTGCTATAATTTACATCATGGGTGCTATCATAACGGTAGGCGGTTAGTCCTTCAGCAGAGGGACTGTGACCCTCTGATTACATAGAAACTCGAAAGAGAATCCACTGGAAAGGAGGGCTAAGCCATGAGTATTGTTGATTTTATAGCAGTAGTGAGCTTCGGCTTAACCTGCTTTGGTCTTGGATATACCTTTGGCAAGGATAATAATAAACCACAAAAATAGCCGCCCTGGTCTGGTAAACTAAGCGGCAATTTTTGTCAAAACATATATCGGACTAACCGTCTATCGGTAGCACTCTTTATCTATAATCATATTAGCACGCATGTGTGAAAATGTCAAAAATTTTTTATTCTATATAGCCCAAAACAAGCTAGCCCGTTACTGTTCGACTGTTGTATCTTCACTTTCCGTTTTTATAATGGCCTCTAGTTTTTTTATAAAATTTTGTGTATGCCCAGCCGCAATATTCTTTCCTTTTTCTTTATATTCCTGCATTACAGAATTCAAATCATCTCTTAACTTTTTGAGTGATACCGTTGTGCCTTGCTCCTCAATCTCTGGTGAATTACTGTACTGTCCCCAAATCCCAACAAACCACCCTGAAAAATGATTTTTATCCATATTATCAGCATTCTTAAATGCATTAATTGTTGCTGCTTCCATCTCAAGAGAAAATTTATTGTATCTTTTATTACTCAGCTCTCTAAATGCAACATTCAAGTCTGAACTAATCAAATCAATATAGAGCTTTTGATTTTTTTCATAAATCCACACATTATTATCTCTAAATTCTTTTATAATCTGGTATGCTGACCATTCATCTTCTGTGAAATGTTCTTTACTGTCATCCCCAATCATTCTGTGAGAATGGCTGTCTTTTTCATCAGATACAACTAAATATTTTATTTGCTTTCTAATACCCTCTCTCACTTTTTCCCAATCGATCGTAGGTAAATCAAAGTCATACATTCTAGAATAGCAACAATTATAAAGGAAAAGGATATACTCATCTAAAGATAAATTTCCTGCATATACTTCTATTAATAAATCTTTAAATCCTTCATCAATTATTTCTTCATCAACTTCAGGTAAATTATATGTTCTAAGAATTTCAAGTGGGGTAGCCGCTTTCTCTTTTTTCAAAAACAACTGTATCTCTTTCGAAATAACATCCTCATTCCACTCCCCTTGAATAACCCACTTTGAGAATCCATCCACTATAAAATTATCGTCAAACAATTCGGGATAAAGTTTTTCTACATTAAGATACCAAAACAAATGTCCGTATCTTGTAATTTCCTGAAGCAATCCTGCTTTATTCGTCATCATAAGACATGTAAAGGAAAGAAGCCAATTACTACAGTCTTGAATGTCCTCTTTGACCAACTTATTATATACACGTTCAAAGTCTTGAATAGCACATTTAAAACTTCGTATATTATGTGGTCTTTGTGCTAACAGTTTTCGAAGTTCTTCCTCTTCTTTTTGATATTCTTCTCTTTCCTTGTTACTACCAAGTTTGTAATTTTTAGCCTTATACTGTTCAATGATTGCGTTATCATTAAAATCACCTGACAAAATTTTAACTAATAATTTCTCATTTTTTCTGAGAAGCCCTTTATATTCTATACCACAAGACATTAATTCTATAGAATTAGAAACTACTTCTTCATAGTCAGGAACAAATGGAATAACTCTTTGCACTATTTTTTCTTTAATTTCACGATATGATAATTCATTATCTGATCTATCTTTTATTTTTTCTTCATTTGCAACAATAATCGTATTAAAGCCCTGATTTTCACAATAATCATTAATGCATCCCAGAAGATCTGTACAAGAAATATTAGTTCTCTCTAAATCATCAAAAACAAGTATAACTTTTTTTTCAAACATTCTATTACTTATAGGCATAAAATTAATCAAGTCCATAATAGAAGAAACTACTTCTCCTTTTTTTTGCCAATTTTCAGGCAACCTATCCTTGATTGTGTCAAATATTCTTCTACAAGAATCTGCTACTCTTGAAACCTTTGTTCCATTCAGACTATCAAATTCGCTTGCTTTCTCCAACCATTTTTTCTTTACCTCAACTCTTAATTTATCTAAAGAGTCTATACCAAATAAACTAATACATACAAAAACATATGTATCTTTCACTGATGGGATAAATTTGGTTTTAATAAGATATGTTTTACCACATCCCCACTCTCCAGACAACATTAGTGCACCAACCGGATTATTTATATCACAATAATTTTTTAATTCTTCAATAAGATTCATTCTTTCCTCCGAATACCAAAATGTTTCTTAATTATCATATTATCTAAACAAATTCATTCTATTGAAAATTTTCATCCCCACATTGTTAATAAATATTACCCTATACCAAACTCTTTAATTTTACCAGTCTATATCCCAAATTTCGAACTTGCCTTCACCTTATTTTACCATAGTGCTTTCTAAAGTGCTATTCTAATAGATACAAAAGTGTAAATGAGCGATCTTATCGACCGCCCTTCACAACTTACACATATACCATATTTTTCAATACAATTTCTTCTGCACTGGCTTTTATATTATTCATTAACCTAACCCACTTCATCTGATCCTGTACCTTTAATTCCTCAGTTACACCTTGTCTTTCTACCATCTGTCCCATAAGCATTTCCATCTGTTTTCTGGATTCTTGATCAATCTGATTCAGATGTTCATTCAGCTTTCCAGTCAATAACAAATACTGATACCTTGCAGATCTGTGTTCTTTTAAGAACTGCTTTCGTAACATTCCATATTTTCCATATATCGGTTCTTCTTCTCTTAAAACCAGATCCGGCAAATAGTAATCTCCATGCAACGTATAGCTCATTCCATTTTTTTCATCATAAATTTGTTTTTTCATAGTCTAAATCTCCAATCCTTTGTATTTTGTTCTATTTTTCTTACGTTGTTGGTTTTCAATCTGACTCTTTTGAGTCGCCCATTCCAACTGTTTCAGAACGCTTCCCTTTGGCATTTGCTCCATTCGCCGTTTTTCTTCCAGTGTCCTTTGTTCTTTAATATCCTGCTGCACCACCTCCTCTACAGTTTCTGATCCCAAAATACGCACCACTCTGTCATATCTGTCCGAAATCTCTTGCAAACGTTGATTATCATTTAATAATTCCCCATTTTCTTTACGCACATCATCTAACTGCGTTTGGATATCATCACATTTCTCCGTAGATTTTTGATATTTGTTTTTCCAGCTTTCTATCGTTTTGTTAAGTTCTACAACCTTTCCAGCTAATGCAGCAATCTGATTCTTCATCTTGATAAACAATGGCTTGATTTTATTTTCTCTGTAAGGTACTGCACGTTCAAATGTTCCTGCCTCCGGTAAAAACGTCTTAATCATTCCATATTCTTTTATTTCTTTACTGGCATTATCCATAATCGGCTGCAGCACATCTCGACGCTCTTCCAGACTTTTTACTTCTTTTTCTGCGTCCTCTGCCCTTTGTTCTGCTTCTTGTTTCTCCCTGATTACCTGTTCCTTATCGTCTTTTAAAATCTGGATATCTGCTCTGAATTCCGCAATTTGTGCTGTCAGTTCTTCGTTTTCTGCAGTTAGATACTCTTTCTCCTGCTCCAGCTCCTGTACTTCCTTTTTTCGCTCTTTCTTCTTGAAGTTATAAACATCCAAATGTTCCTCATGAGTACCTTTCTGTTCCCATTCAATGCCATGCTGTTTTGCAAGCTCTGCCAGGACCTTTTTTTCATGGTTCATCCACTGGTTCAACTCTGTATCATGCTTATTTCCACCTTGAAATCCAAGACTTTTTAATGCCTGTTTCAACGAAACTCTAGTGTCCATTCCTTTTCCTTTCCAATCAGTCACATAAGGAATAAAATCAATATGTAAATGTGGAGTAGACTCATCCTGATGTAGATAACACCCAAATACCCGTAGCGTTGGATTCCGTTTCTGGAAGTCCTTTACATATTCATCCAGCACTTTTACAGCCAGATCTCCTTCTACTGTTCCGACAGCCATATCTTCTCGATTTCCAATTTGAAAAATCACTTCGTGGAACAACTTCTCTTGTTTTCCCTGCCGAATTTTTTCATAGTAATTTGTAATCTGCCGATCTTTTCTTTTTCCGATGTTGTATCTCCCCACAGCATCATCAAATAACTCTTTATAGACTTCCTTCAGATTTTCATTCTGATAACAAATATTTAATTGTACTCTGTCCGGTTCTACATTCTCTGCAAAAAACTCTCTCCTGTTATGGGCCAAAGAACCTTTCCCTATCATACCGCTAATTGTTCGTTTTATCATAATGTTTCTCACCTCTTTTCTGAGCAAGTGCCAGATAGCACATAATTTTTATTTACGCCAGTCATGGCGATATTAAGAAATTTTCGCCGGATACGGCGGTTTTGTTACTTTTGTCAAAAGTAACGCAAAAGCACTTTCGACAGCCGTACCGTCCATCAAAAGTACCCTTGCGCCCTGCCGGGGGCTATCCAATCAAATTATTCCGGTATTCTTGCCTGTACATATTCCAGATCTCCGCAATATGATGTTCCCACCAGATACCATTCTCTTGCCGGATTCATCTCCATTCTTGTCCGTACCCACTTATCATCAACCAGCACCTCAAGACCTTCTCCACAGTGAAATCCCGTATCAATCCATAAGTCTGATGCCAACAATCCATATCTGTCATTACTGCTGTTATATCCTAATCTTCCCTGTTTCATTGTATCTTTCTCCCTTCTTCACAACTATCAAATTTACAGTAATCTCACATTCCAGCCATAGTTTTCCGTCTGCACCTTACCAACTTTCTCCTTGTTTACTTCTCACAGGTGCGTGACACGCTCCTGTAAAAAGATAGTCAATAAGAACTGTTACCATCGAAAGCTCTCTTGCATTCCTTTTCTGTCCAGATACTCCTGCCGGAACTTTTCCCGTTCTTCTTCTGTTGGTGCAGTTTTGGATTTACTGTATACCTCACGATTTACCATTGCATCCAGCTTTTTCTCCAAACCTTTTCTTATATCATCTGCTTCCTGTTCCTGATCCAGTAAATGATATTTTATAATCTTTCCAAATAACTCCTCTGGAATCATAACGTTTTTCAAGCTCTCACCTTCTTACAATTTATATAAGGACGCAACACTGCAATGTCTTTACAGATTGCAACCTTGCATTTTAATTCCGCATTTTCTATATACTCTGCAATGTTGCACCCTTAATTTATTCCGGCTTAACTTTATCTAAATCCCAATACCATGAATTACCGATTCGTCTTGCCTTAATTCCAAGTTCCTTTTTTGCATTTTCCAGTGTTCTTTTAGAAATATTCAAATCTTCTGCCATATCAAAGATTTCACTGCTTTGCACAGAAGCTGATGTTTCTGCCAGTTCCCTCAGCATCTTTTTTGCCTGTTCCAGTTTATTTACCTTTGGAGCAATTCCACCAAGCACCTCATCTGCTGTGATTTCATAGTCACCTATCCACTCAAATCCGGTTTCTGTCAGGCGAAATGCTTTGGAATGTCCAAATGCAGCCAGATTATTTTTAATCTGAACCACTGCTCTTAAATCCGATTCTCCCTCTATTCTTCCTACCAGTAATACGCTTCTGGCTACCGCAAAAAAGTCAATCGAACCCATTCCTCTATGTGCAGCTTTATTTCCCCCAGCTTTATTCATGTGTCCGATTAATAAAATTGCACATTTATACTTTTCTGCCAGCAAGCTCAATCTTTTTGTCATATCCCTTGCTTCATTTGCCCGGTTCATATCCATTGTTCCTCCAAGGTATGCCTGAATCGGATCTAAAATAAGCACTCTCACACCAGTCTGTTTGATAGCAGATTCCAGTCTCTCATCAATCATGAATCCAATGAACTCTGGTATGAACTGGATATAAATAATAAATTTCCCGGTGATATAGAAACAGAAACACAGAAATGGTATGCCGGACTTCGCTTTTATGGAAATAATCCGGAACATTCTTTAAACGCAGATATGTGTAATTTTCTTGCTGATCTGCAGGAGAACAGAGAAAACCTGGAATCTTATTTCACAGGCAAAGATATGTTTGATATGTGGAAAAAGCAGACGTTGGAATACTACACTTCCAAACCTGTCACCCATAAAGAAATTGAAGAACTGGATTTTGAGACACGAATCCGTAAACGAGATGAACTTTTAATACAGAAATTTTCCAATAACGAACAGAAATAGTATCATAACAGTATCACAGGCAGATATGCGAAGATTTTCATTTTCTTCCCATAACTGCCTGTTTTTAATTTATTCGCTATTCTTTACAGCCTTATTTTAAACTTTTTACACAACAGAAAAACCCCGGAAACCTTACGGTTCCGGGGTATCTTACGTTTGGACACAATGTACCTTGCGGTACTCTATTTATATAATTAAGATGTTATGCTAAAATTATTCGATAACTGTAGCAACACGTCCTGATCCAACAGTACGTCCACCTTCACGATATCAGACCGATGTATTGCAGTGTGCAAATGGTGATTTTTCGTGTGATTCGTGGGGGAAAATCCGGATTTTCCGCTGTGTCCGTATGGTTTTGGGGGATTTTGTTATCATGGTGTTATCACACCTTGCTATTCGTAAGACCAAATATTTGCTATCTCATAATTTTTTATTTTCCTGGCCTTTTCAACACATTGTTTTAATTCGTCTGTTTCTCCTGTTCCAGTTGTCTTAACACTTTTATAATACTGATGTAATGCCTCCACACAATTATATAAGCCATCCAAATAATACCTCTCACCTTGATCTGCTAAATTTTCATATATATCTATACATTTATTGATAGATAAGGCAATATATCTCTGTTCTTTCTCCGTAGCGAAAAAAGGTTGCCTGAGCAAAGGTGTCAAATGAATCCATAACGTTTTTGAATACTCTATATCTAAATATTTTATTGAACTGAAAAATTTTTCAAATGATACATCTTGATTGTAATTTTCTTTCATAAATACCAAACACTGTATTCCCGTAAATACACTTGAATAAAGTTTTTTATTTTTCGTTAATATAATATTCTCAAACGTATCAACACATTCTTCAAGTTTATTTTTCTCGGTCATCTCTACTATATCAATTGCAATGGTACTAATTTTGCAATCTGATAACGCTATCTTAATTCTTTCAATCAATGGATATATTTCTGTAATCAACTGATTTTGTATGGACTCACAATAAACAAGCGCAACAAGTTCTCCAATTACTAAGAACTTATTTTCACAATCTTCTTTTTCTCCCATAAAATCATGTTCTAATAAGCTTTTTTCATGCATTATGAAATCATATGAACGAGTCAAAATAGTATTTGCAAGTTCTTTATTTAAAATCACCTTATTACATTTTCTCTGAGAAATCTCCGATGTTGAATAAAAGAAACTAAAATAATCTCTGACACTTCCATATGAATTATTTATTTCACGTCCTGTTGGTGTTACACTTTCTACATATTCTGTATTCATCAAATATGTATAATATAATTTTGAAAATTCAACTGACGCTGGATGCGGTAATTCCTCCCAAATAAATGGATAATATAATTCTGTCATCGGTAAAGTGTCTTTGTCATTCTTCCAAAAGACTGTTACGATATCGTCTCGATATTTCTCTAACGGTTTATTATTCCACAATACTAACAGACAAGCCAATCCATTATCTCTTTCAGATATATTTTCACTTGAGCTCAAGCGAAGTGCTTTTTCATAAAATACTTCTACATCTTCTTCGCATATTTCAAAAGATAAATTATTAAAATAACTAGCTAAATGATATTGTGCATCAAACTCAGAAAAAATAATATTCTGACAAGCCATTGCAATATTTCCATTAAATCTAGTGGAAATTATCTGCAGGATCTTTTTTATATCCCTAACTATAAACGAATCTTCCTTCTGACTGAATCTACTTAATATTTTCAAAAAAACAATTACATTTGCGTCTTCTGTAAACACCACTAAACGCGATAGTATACTTAAGATATTCTTCATAGACACAAAATATTGTTTTCTATCATAGCTATCTTCTTCTGAATACATTTTTACAATTTCAACCAATTTATCAAAAAGATATTGTTTTTCTGAATCATCTATATTTAAAAGCATTTTTCGTGTAAAAATCTGATTGATGATTTTTTCTTGATTAGTTCTAATAGCCAAGGACAGTTTCCAATAAACATATTCGCTTGAGTGCATTATCTCATCATATACCCGCGGAAGTAGTCTTGCTTGATCTAAAAACATCGGCAAACACAATTTATCTATTCCAAGGATAAAGACAAACGAATTTTTGTAGCAAGCAGTTTCTCCTGAATAAAACACCGTAACACTTTTATTGGAATTAAGACTAAACGGCACTATTCTTTCTTCTTTTTTTCTATCTTTTTCAAAAAAATCTTGCTTCAATTTTTCCCTTTGCTCAACAATAATCCGCCTTGTATTATATGAATTATCATAATACTTATTGTCAGAATATTTCTCCGTAATTTCCCAATTCCCAATTCTGTAACATAAGTTTAAATATCCCAAATATGAAGCATATATTTCATCTGACAATTTCATCTGTGCTAATTCTGCCGAACATTCACTTAATATCTTGTCTGCAATATCATTTTTTGACAATTGTTTATATAACGCTGCCTTTTTTACCTTATACTCAAATGATGGAGTTTCTATTTCCTCAATTAGCGTCTTTGCTTCCTCATAATCAAATAGCGAAATATAATTTTTCATTTTTTCAATAAGGAACTCATTTTTATAGTATGGAATTTTATTACAATATATTTCACATCTTTCCATACAAGCATCATATAACTCTTTTTTGCCATCAATTCTATACATTTCTGCCAAATACAATAATACTTCACATAATGTTTCTATTTGTAAATTTTTTTCAATTAATATTTCTGTTACTTTTTCTAAATATTCAGCATTTTTATCTTCTAAAACAACCAGACATTTTCTCAGTATTTTAATAATAGTTGAAATTATCTTCTCTGGTACTTTCTCCTGATTCTGAACCAACTTCAGTACTACGCCAAAATGTTCCAAAAAGTAATCTGCATATTTAACCCTTTTTTCTTCTGGTAACAAAATATATGGCTCTATCAACTTTTCAACTTTATGTGAATAGTTTTCCAACTTTTCAAAATATTCTTCTTTTTCCGCTTCTTTAGGTTGCCAAAATATATCAACATTTTGGTACGGTCTTTCCAAATAAATATCTTTTTCACTTTGATTTTTTTCTAACAAACCAACAAATTCCGAAATTGCCTGATAGTGTCGATTTTCTTCCTGTCGAGATACTAATCCAGAAATATCTACTATAGTAATCCCCTTATTTTCCAACAGTTTTCTCTCTGGTGCACTGAGTTTTTCATATATACCAATCAAATAAATCGTTGGACAGTATTCACCCATATTGTCTCGTAACCAACCAAGCCAACTTTGGAAATTAGGGTCATCCCCGGAAAATCCAAGTAAGCATAACCTAGTTTCAAGCATCGCCTGCTGTACAGTATTAACTAATGCTGAATATTTATCTGGGTATGTTCTATAATCTTCATCACTTATTATATATGGTTTTACTTGTGGAATACTTCCATGCAGCTTAATTATCCGCGGCTTTATACTCCCTGGTAAGTCATTTTGAGAATATATAATTTCATAGTTATTCTCACGATAAATCATATCTACCGTCCGCTCCAAAAGAGTATCATAATTTGTTGTAAAAATATCTGACCAATGTAATTTTAAAAGTCTTTTATGTAATTCTCCTGGAACAAACGTTTCGTCTGCAATGGACTGTTCTATCAAATTGTTTATTTTATTTCTATCAAAATTAGCAATATATTCATCTGCCAGCTTTGTGACGTTTTTCCCAGATGTCTTTATAATCCTTTGTCTATTCCATTCTTCTTTTTCTTGTGCTTCTAATGGTTCCGGATATAGTTCCTCATACATTTTCTCGGCAAGTTCACTCCAATTTGGTGGTTGCATACTTGCCATTCCTTTACTCTGTGCATTTTTTGAAAATCCCGCTCCAATCATTAGCGAAACATCCCCATATTTTCTTGGTTCTTTTAATCGCTGTGCAATATCATTTATATAAGAATAAACGGTCTTATCACTCATCTAAATACCTCTTTTGTAGAAATAACTTTTTACTCTAAAATATAGGTCAAATCATTCTTCATCAAATATATTATTCAATGTCTTCTCCATATCTGCCACCAAATTAACCACCAGTGCATTTCCCATCATAAATCTACGTTTTCTCAATGGCATCTCTACTGTTTCTCCCTTAACCAGACAATACTTTGTATGGTCTGTAGGAAAGCCCTGGATTCGTTCTGCTTCTGTTGCGGTAAGCAGTCTCACTCTTCCAGTCATCTTATCTTTCACAATATGAGTTGTTCTACTAAATCCACCTTCTGATGTCAACATTGTACGTGCCGGTTTATCTTCTTGATCAATCATAGAAATAGCACCCTCCGAGAATACATATTCATGACCTGTTGAACTTGTACGCAACAATTTTTTTGCACCTTTCAAGTACTGCCAGGTCTGTCTATCTTCCTTGGGAAGACGCTGCTCTGTTTCATCGCTGTGTGTAACCGTTGGATCTGTATAATATAATTTTTCTTCCGGAATAAAGTACTGTTCTTCTACTTGTCCGATTTCCATAACATCGCCAAGAGTTATCTGCTTTCCATGATAGTCCGGAGCAGTCTTCATTGTATATATTATTCCATTTTTCATTATCCCTGAATTTTCAAACGCACATTGAAATGTATCAGATACTTCACCTACTTCTACCGGCAGTTCCTTAATTTTCATCTTAACAGATTCTGCTTTATTTACCGGAAATGTTTCTGCAAAAAATCCTTCTTTTAAGACTACATTTTCCATGCATTCTTGCTTGCGTTCTTCTTCCAACGCATCTGTATATCCAATTGTATTTAAAATTCTTTCTGCATATTTTGTGTTATTCTTATAAGCAAAAATAAATGTTCTACGGCGTCTCTGCTGATATCCATATTCAGCAGCATTTATCACACGCCATTCCACTGTATATCCTTCATCTCGAAAACATGCAAGAATCACACCAAAATCTCTACCTCTTTGTTTTGCAGGAGATTTTAACAATCTATCAACATTTTCTAATAATACGAATGGTGGTTTCTTTGCTTCTAAGGTCTCACGTATTGACCACCATAAAATTCCCTTTTTTCCTTCAAGCCCTTTGGAAGTAGCTAACGAAGATGCTACTGAATAGTCCTGGCACGGAAACCCCCCGACAAGTAAATTAAAGTCAGGAAGCGTTGTTTTATCTACATCTTCAATATTATAATTAGTAGTATCTTCACCATTATTATCTAATCTTGTTCCAAATCGATATACATAACAGTCATGTGCGTACTGTGTACTTTTCTCTGCTGGCTCCCACTGGCTAAACCAAACTGTATCCCATTTTTCTTCTTTTCCGTAATCTTCTACTGTTCTTATATTATTAAGCCCACATCTAAAGCCGCCTACTCCAGCGAACAATTCGCAAACTGTTTTCTTCACTTCTTTTACCTCTTCTTTTACTATTCGAACGATCGTTCTTTATATATAATATCTCATTTTATTGTTTTTGTAAAGATCCTTATTTAAATAATTCTAAAATAAGTTGATCTACCTCTTCTCTATTTTTTATTCCGCTAATATCAATGGCTCTCCATTTGTTTTTACTGAGTACAATTCTTTCTTTTTCATCTAATCCATCAAAAAAAGCCCACTTTTTTGATTGTACTTTAAATTTGGGGGAATATACTTCTCCATTTATTTGAATTTTACCAGTATTATACTCCATGCCAATATTAGAAAGTCTTTCTTTCAATTCAAGAATGGAATCAAAGATATCACTCTCCTTAATTTGCAACTGCCTTGCTTGATTCATAGAATATTCGTATAAACTTAAATCGTTCCATTGAGAGGTGGTATTCGGATGTAAATCTGACAAATAACTTCTTTTACACTGTTCATCCACAATTTTTTGCATCCCCTTAGGATACCCTTTTGCAATGCCAACCGCTTTTATTAAAGAATAATCCCCCGCTGCATACTCTCTACTAATCCAATCAACATATCTCATCAATTGTAAAGGAAAATCCTTCGTTGCCTTTCCTTTTTTCAACTCTATAACCATATATTTTTCTATTGGTTTTTCTGTGTCTGGGAAATTCTCCAAATATCTGTATGCAAAAATATCCATTTTATCAATATATGCTAACGGCTTAAATGGAGAAGCAATGACCTGATGTGTAACATAATCATACTTTTCACCTTCAAATCCATTTTTTGAAATGGAATCTATCATCCAAGCTTCTAACAGCATTTCAGTATTTATTTCATTTTTTTCATAATTAAACTCTTTCATTATAGTTTCTTCAGGATTGATAAGATACTTTTCCAAATCGAATTGTAAAATCCGTTCATGTTCTGAGGTACTGTATTCAAAGTACCTCTGTTTGTCTCTATTTTTTAAATAAATACATTCTTTTAAAGCTCTATTTTCTTCATCATCTATCTTTATAAAAGTAACATTTTGAAATGCTCTCAACATTCTAAATGCTGATGGTCTATATGACAGCACCTCATCCATATCAACGCCTTCTGCAAAAAACTGTTGATCTGGCTCAAAGAGACATAACCACCTATACTCTGGTCCCAATTGCATCAATGGTTGATCTGCTTCTACTACTTTTTCTTTTCTTTCAAAAATATTTGCATCCAAAGAATTTTTGTATTTACAATCTATCCCCACATTAACCAGTTTTCCAACTCCATAAATACGTCTATCAGATAAAAAATACACATTATCACCCGCTTGCATCGAACAATAATCTGCTAATACCGCTGCCATAACTTGTTTACTTTTATTACCTGAACTTTCATTTTCCTGTAATGAAAGTTTATCATTTGGTACTTTTGATGCATATACTCCTTGCCTAATGCACTTTTTTACGCCTTCAATATTCTCTTCTTTATATATAGAAAAAATAAACCCTGCCATACTATTCCTCCTTGAATCGTTCATCTAACTGCGACAAAATATAACTATTATTCAACCAGAAACATTGCTTTGGGTACTGTCTTCCGTCTGGAAGTTCGTAAGTATCTTTTGAATTCTGTGCATGTGGTCTTACATGGCACACTGGATTTTCTGATGATTTTGGAAAATTATTATAATTCTTTCCATTTCTCTTTTCTATCTGAAGTCCTTCACGAAGCACTCTCTGCGTCTTTTCCCAAACCGCCTTCACATTGCCTTCCAAATCATCATATGGAATATTCCAGAACTGACAGCCTTTTAATCTTAATTCATCTTGTTGATCAAACTTATAAACTACAAACAAAAATCTAGTTTCACGTAAATAATTTCCAAATGCAGAATCTTCCCAGTCTTCCTCTACTAACTCTTTAAATTTGAATGTAGGGAATGACATATTTTCCTTTATCTTATTATTTTTCTCAATACGTATCGTCTTGACTACTACATTTGCTTTTTCAAATTCTTCCGCATGATTCCCTTTTATGCCTAACATCCGATATGCTAACATTGCCTCCAGATTTTTCGGTTTCTTTTGATATTCTATATGGAATGTGTTGCATAAATCAGTAACCGGCCAATCACAATACGCATCTATTTTCCCTACAACATAATCTTCAAAAGATTCCTCTACAGTACCCTTGATGATTGGTTCATATGTATTTTTTCCCGGAATAATATAATTGTTCAGAACATATGTCATGTATGAATTCTTAAATGCAAACGCCCGTGGTTTTGCTAATTCATCACTAAATGGCTGCTTTCTCCGGTCCTTTGACGTTGCTGCCTTTGGTGCTGCTCCCAGATACAGAGTATCTCCTTCAGATAATTCATGTGCTTTTCCGTTTCTGATTTTCTCAACAATAACCTCAAAATCATGTGCTATGATTTTTATATCTTGCTCCGGCGGTGCAAACAACTTCACATATCCAATACGATAATCTAACCGGTTCTTTATCTCTTGTTGATACAGATAATACACCAGTAAAATCAAGCGAGCCTTTTGCCACATGTGACTATCTTCAAATGTTTCATCAACAACTGAGAAATAATCAATCATGGTCAATATCAGTCTTTCTTTGGCTACCAGTGTCCCATTCTTATTTTGTTTATACGGTGTTACTTTTAGTTCTACACCTGCTTTATCAAAATCCGGACGTGCATCATTATTCGTTTGATAGTGAAAGAATCTCTCTTCTATCAGTTCTCCTAAACCACCTTTTCGCTTCTTATTCTCGTGCTTTACTTCATAATTTGTTGTTTCTCTGACAACCATAGCTTTTGTGATGTCATCCTGCTTACACACATCTGCAAATGTTTTTCCAATCAACTTTTTTGCATATGTTTCAATCGAAATCGGATCCGTTTCATCGTATTCTTCTAAATAATTCATCATTACATTTCCTCTTCATCGTCTACTTCTTCCAGTTTCTGTTCAAATATCGTCTCTTCTATCACTCTAATGCACTGTTCTGTATCTTTCAAAATATCTTTTCCCCAGAAATGTATCACAGTCCATCCCATAAAATTTAATTGCTGGTCCTTTTCTTCATCTCTTTGGATATTCCGTTCTATTTTCTTAACCCAATAATCTGGATTTTTTCCTTTTTCTAATCGTGGCTTCAGGATTTCCCAATCTTTTCCATGAAAAAACTCACTATCACAGAAAATCGCAATACGATACTTAGTCAGGACAATATCTGGTCTCCCCGGCAATCCCTTGTAATTTTTTCGATAACGAAATCCCCTATGCCATAGTGCCTTTCTCAACACAACCTCTATATTTGTATCTTTTCCACGTATCTTTCTCATATTCTTATGGCTTTTTTCTGTAACTTCGCCATGAAAACGTGGTTCTTTTGTTGGCATACTTTTCCACCCTCAATACCGTATAATCTATTTTATTGTATCAAACTAACAGGCACTATTCAATTCCCTGTCAACAGAAAAAAGACACGTTTTTCAATCAACGTGCCATTTTTCATATCATATTTGATTTTCAATTACATGTATTCTTTATGCATAAATTATTTCCAGTAATACCGATTTACCCCATTATCCTTGCCTGCACATATTCTAGATTTCCACAGTATGGTGTCCCCACCAAATACCATTCTCTTGCTGGATTCATCTCCATTCTGGTCTGTACCCATTTATCATCCACCAGCACTTCCATTCCTTCTCCACAGTGAAATCCTGGAGCAATCCATAAGTCTGACGATAATAATCCATATCTTCCATTACTGCAGTTATATCCTAACCTTCCCTGTTTCATCATTTTCTGCTCCTTTCCAGTCTGTAAACGGAATTTGTAAACAGGGATCAAAAGACTTTAAAAGTTAACTTTTTAAATTTTTTCTCTAAGTTCCGTTTACATCGTTTACAATAATCTTTACTTAAATGGTATTTCCAACTGTTTCGGTACTTCCATGAATCCACCTTTATCTTTCTTCACAAAGTCTTCGATCCGTTTCCATGACCGCTGTATTCCATATTCCTTTCCGAACCGATGTGTACCATGTGGTTTCCAGCCTACAATCGCATTGTTCATAATATTGGCAATTTCTTTACCTTCCCACTGTTTCATTTCTCCAGTTCGATGTAACGCTTCATCGAACAGAATTCTTGTACATACATAATCGTCATCGTAGTCATCAAGAAATACCTGTATGATTCCGGCATTGGTATCTTCCGGCATAAATTCTTTCTGCAGACGCTTTGCCTCTTTCTCAATTTCCTTTGTAAATCCTAAGAACACATTTCCCTGTCGATACAGTACCATTGCCTCTGCCCAGGCCTGTTCGATATAGGCTTTGCTCTCTGCCTCATTGTCCAGAATATGAACTTCTGCTTTCGACATATCTGTCATCACCGGAGCAAATCGTCTGTTTCCGGTTCTGTCCAGAGGAAGGAAATTCAGATCATTTGATGTTCCGCAAAATACACACTGTCTCGGTCTGTCTTCCGGGTGAACTTCATAAGGCACTTTATAAGTTTCTTTCTGTCTGCTCAGAAACGATTTTATCTGTTCAATATTCTTTGCTGTGATAGTTGCCTTCATTTCTCCCATTTCGATAATCCAGTGGTTCTGCAGTTTTCTATAAATATTTTCATCGTCCAGATGATCCAGATTGTCACTGAACCATTCTTCTTTTATCGCCAGATATTTGAAAAACGTAGACTTTCCGGCTCCTTGACTTCCCACCAGGCACAGCATAATGTCATATTTTATTCCCGGTTCATAAATTCTTGAAATCGCTGCCAGCATGTGCATTTTCATTACTCCGATTGTGTATTTGCTCTTTTCTGCTCCCAGAAAATGCGGAAGCATATTTTCTATTCTTGGGATTCCGTCCCAAGCCAGACTCTCCAGATAATCCCTGATTGGATGATATTTATTTTCATTGGAAACAATATCTACTCCTGCTTTGATCACACGCTCACTTGTCAGTTCATAATTTTCTTCCAGATACATTTTCAGATTATTTTCATCAGTATCTGTAACCGTAGGACTGTTATTTCTCCGTTCCCATGGCACCTCTTTCACAATATCCACTCTTCCGGAAAGTTCATTTCGTTTAATTGCTTTTTTCAGTACCGGATCATTTTGAAGTACCGTTACACAATTTCTGATTGTCTGCTTTGTTCTTCCTTTATCGGTATGCTCCAGCATATTATTGACATCTTCTGCTATAAGCATCTCCTCGTTCACAATATCTTCTAATTCCATCAAGGACTTCTCGCTGATATTCGTTAATTCTTTTCTCAATTCGCTCAACCTCCCTTCTCTTCATCTTGAAAAATTCTGCAATTTCCTCTCCTGTTCCAAACATCAGCATGTCCAGATAGTCATTTATCTTTCTTTCATTTGCCAATGCCTCCGTAAATAATTCGTGCCACTCTTCATCTGGTTCTGGTCTGTAAAACTCTTTCCAGAACTGAATCCATTTCAGATATCTGATCAGCACGTCTGTTGCATGTTTTAACCACTGCTCCAGTTTTTCTCTGATCATCACAGCTTTAGATTGCTTTTGTTTTACCCTGTTTCGGGGCGTCCTTTCGTATTTGCTTCTGTTTCCGACTTTAATATCCAGTCCAAAATCTTCTATCAGCTTTTTCGCAGCTTCATACTGTGATATTCCAAATAACCTTGCTGTAAAATCTATCGCATCACCGCCCACTCCACATGCAAAGCAATGATATATTTTATCTGCCTTCATACTTGGGTGACGGTCTTTATGAAACGGACAACACGCCATTCCATTCCTTTTTACTTTAATCCCATAATGCTCTGCAGCCTGTCTCGCTGTCACACATTCTTTTACCTGTTCAAATAATGTCACTTCTACCTCCTGCCCTTCCGGGCAAGTCTCTGATGAACAGATATTCGGGAATTGTTGTATCTTTCAATTCGTGATATACTGAATCTGCCAAGATGGTATATCAGTGAATCTGATTATCAGAGAACTTGCTCAGATATTTTGTCTGGGCTTTTTCTTTTTGTCTGTCAGTAGTCATAGCTCCTCTCCTTACACAAATCTCCTTGTAGGAATAATGATGATTTCAAATTTGCTTCCGTCCTCTAATTCAAGAAGAATCACATAATCTGAATCCCGATCCGGTAAAATGGAACTTATCTTCAATTTCTTACTGTAGTTAATTGCATCAAATATTTTTCCGACTACTTTCTTTGTTTTCATTTGCTTCTTCCTCCGTGTTAACGTTTGTTGTCCAGCATCTCAGCTACTTTTTTCTGCTGTGACGGGTACAGATGCCCATAAGTGTTCAATGTCATCTGAATATCTTTGTGCCCCAGCCTTTCCTTGATAATCAGTGGTTCTACGCCCTGATAGATCAGATATGCCACATGACTGTGACGGATATCATGCACTCTGATTGGTTTTACACCGGTCAATGCTTCATATTTCTTGAGCCGTTTCTGCAGTGTTCTCGCCACAATCGGAAACAACCGCTGGTCTTCCGGAAATCCATAATGTTTCTTCGCATAGTCCTGCACCTCTTCTTTAAGAAAATTGGGAATATCAATGGTACGGACTGAATTCTCTGTTTTTGGAGTATCAATCACATCTCTTTTCCTGATCCGGTTATACGTCTTATTGATATGCAGGAGATTACCACTCATATCAAAGTCCGAAAGACTCAATGCCAGAAGCTCTCCTTCCCTGATTCCTGTCCAGAACAAAATTTCAAATATCAGATAATCCTCACTCCCCGGCTCAATCCCTGCAATAAATCTGTCATATTCTGCTTTCGTCCAGAATTCCAGCTTATTAGCATCTGATTTTCCCATCTTTTTTACTTTCTTACATGGATTTTCCTTCAGATTGTAAATTTTCTGTGCATGATTAAACAGTGCATTTAACTGATTCTGAATCATACGCTCATAAGTCTTGCTGTATCCTTTTTCCTGAATAGTATTCTGCCACTGAATAATCTCTGCCGGTGTGATCTCATTCATTTTTCTTGTTCCAAAATACGGAACAATGTGCTTGTTCATCATGTGCTGCTTGTTACGGATTGAATTTTCTTTCAGTTCATTCTTTTTATCTTCAAAATAGACTTGAATAAAACTGTTCATCTCCATTTTCATATCCGCCGCAGTCTTTCTTATGAATTCCTTTTCATAATTCAATGCTTCTTTCTTGGTCTTGAACCCTCTTTTCAGCTTCTGTGTTTTCTTTCCTGTCCAGTCAATATAACGGAAGCTTACATACCAGGTTCCCTGTGTTTTGTCCTTGTAAGCTGACATCTTAAATCCTCCTTCATACTGCTCTCTGAGAGCATCCATAAAATTTTGTTTCCCAGTAGGGACGTGGAATCTTTCCACGAACTGCCACATATCCTTCCTTTACCAGTTCAGCATTGAGCTGTTTCAGAATAGAATAAGCTTTACTGCGTTTCACACCTAATTCTTCCATGACATCATCAACAGTCATCATATAATTAGTTCTCATAGCGTCCTCCTTTCAAGTCACTTTTGTGACTCTTTTGATGTTTTCTACTATAATTCACTTTTGTGACTTTGTCAATAATCTTTTGCGAATTTTATTTTTATATTCCATTCTACATTTTCAAGCTCTGCAAAAATCACCCTCTTTCGCATCATTCACTTTTGTGCTAGAATAGAATCACAAATATTATTAAGGAGGCAGCATTATGGTTGGTAAAAAAATCCGGGCATTCCGGGAATTTAGAGGATACAGTCAGATACAGTTAGCCGAGCTGTCCGGCATTAACGTAGGTACGATCAGAAAATATGAACTTGGAATCCGAAATCCAAAACCGGATCAGTTAGAAAAGATAGCAACTGCATTGGGATTAAATGTAAGTGTTTTCCTGGATTTTAATATTGAAACGGTCGGAGATGTACTCTCTTTATTGTTTTCTATTGATGATTCAGTGAACCTCTCACTTGCCGAGATGCCTGATCAGAAAATTTCACTGACTTTCGACAATCCTACAATGCAGGACTTTTTCAGTAAATGGTGTCAATTTAAAAACGTCTATGAAAAGGAAAAAGCTGAAATATTAGCTATCGAAGATGAAGATAAAAGACAGGAAGAACTGGATAAGCTCAACGCTACCCAGGACGAATGGAAACTGCGTGCTATGGGAACTACGATAGGCTGTCACACTATCGTTAAGAAGGGTACTGAAGGTAATTCCATCAAGACATATGATCTGACATAATTTTTGCAAAAGAAAAAGAGCCCCTATGAGCTCTGAGTTTTTGGTGGTCTGGGTGGGAGTCTGCTTAGTATGTTAAACCGTGCAACCATTACACTTCACCATCGCATACTCCCAGACCAAATATTAATATGTATTCTTTTCTCATCGAATCAAGTCCTTTCTTGCAAATATGTTTGACTGCATCATAAATCAATCCAGAAACTAGGCAATTCGACAATGCTCCCAATATTGGTTTGATGGTGTTTGGAATCGAACCAAATCCTGTTACTAACTATGTTATACTTATAGTATAACATAATTTTAAAAATTGTCAATTTTAATATTTTGTTATCATTCTGTTATCACAAATGGTTGTCAGGATACTCTCCCGGCAACCGTTTTTCTATCCTGTTCGTTATTCTTTTCTGCTCTTTTATATATTTTCAGGCAACAGAAAAACCCCGGAAACCTTACGGTTCCGGGGTATCTTACGTTTGGACACAATGTACCTTGCGGTACTCTATTTATATAATTAAGATGTTATGCTAAAATTATTCGATAACTGTAGCAACACGTCCTGATCCAACAGTACGTCCACCTTCACGGATAGCGAAAGTAAGACCCTGAGCCATAGCGATTGGGTGGATCAGTTCGATTGTCATTTCGATGTTATCTCCAGGCATGCACATTTCTGTTCCTTCTGGAAGGTTGCAAACACCTGTTACGTCTGTTGTTCTGAAGTAGAACTGTGGACGATAGTTGTTGAAGAATGGAGTATGACGTCCACCTTCATCTTTTGTCAGAACGTAAACCTGAGCTGTGAATTTTGTATGGCATGTAAGTGTTCCTGGTTTAGCAAGAACCTGTCCACGCTCGATTTCGTTTCTCTGAACACCACGAAGAAGTGCACCGATGTTATCACCAGCCTGAGCTTCATCAAGGAGTTTACGGAACATTTCGATACCAGTTACAACAACTTTACGTGTTTCTTCTTTGATACCAACGATTTCAACTTCGTCAGATACGTGAAGTACACCAGCCTCTACTCTACCAGTAGCAACTGTACCACGTCCTGTGATAGAGAATACGTCCTCTACAGGCATTACGAATGGTTTATCTGTATCACGCTGTGGGTCTGGAATGTAGCTGTCAACAGCATCCATAAGTTCCATGATCTTGTCGCCCCATTCGCTGCTCGGATCTTCAAGAGCTTTAAGAGCTGATCCACGGATAACCGGGATGTCATCTCCTGGGAAGTCATACTCGCTTAAGAGTTCACGAATTTCCATTTCTACCAGTTCAAGAAGTTCTTCATCATCAACCATATCACATTTGTTCATGAATACAACGATGTAAGGAACACCTACCTGACGGGAAAGAAGGATGTGCTCTTTAGTCTGAGCCATAACACCATCTGTAGCAGCAACAACGAGGATAGCACCATCCATCTGAGCTGCACCTGTGATCATGTTCTTAACGTAGTCAGCATGGCCTGGGCAGTCAACGTGTGCATAGTGTCTATGCTCTGTTTCATACTCAACGTGTGCTGTAGAAATTGTGATACCACGTTCTCTTTCTTCCGGAGCTTTATCGATATTAGCGAAATCTGTAGCTGTGTTACCAGCAACTCTTTCAGACAGAACTTTTGTGATAGCTGCTGTTAAAGTTGTTTTACCATGGTCAACGTGTCCGATGGTACCAATGTTACAATGCGGTTTTGTTCTCTCAAACTTAGCTTTTGCCATTTTAAAACGTCCTCCTTAAAACATTTGGCTCTTATATTATTATAGAGCGCCTTTTTCGGTTTTAAACTTGCTATCCTTGATTATATTGCATAACCAGAATATTTGCAAGCATTTTATACAATTTGATAAGTTTCACACTATAAACAGTGTATCATTATCAATTGTTGTATCATTACAGTCCACACATTACTGAGAACATAGTGAACAGTAACTTTATATCTCCTACACCCTGCCGGCTTTAAACACCGGCAGACTGCAGATGATCAATAATTATCAGTCTTTCTTAGAAAGGATCTTTTCCTGTACAGACTTCGGAACCTGCTCATATTTCTCAAAGAACATAGAGTAGTTACCACGTCCCTGTGTTCTGGAACGAAGGTCTGTAGCATATCCGAACATTTCGGAAAGCGGAACGTATCCACGGATCATCTTACCACCGCCGATATCTTCCATACCCTCGATACGGCCACGACGAGAGTTGATGTCACCGATAACGTCACCCATGTAATCTTCTGGTGTAGTAACTTCGACCTTCATGATTGGCTCAAGAAGAACCGGAGCTGCTTTCTGCATAGCATCCTTGAATGCAAGAGAACCTGCAATGTGGAATGCCATTTCAGAAGAGTCGACTTCATGGTAAGAACCATCGTATACATTAGCATGTACGCCGACTACCGGGAATCCGCCAAGGATACCGGCTTTCATAGCCTCTTCGATACCTTCGCCAACTGCAGGGATGTATTCCTTCGGAATAGCACCACCAACAACTGTGGATTCGAACTTGTACAGTTCTTCTCCGTTGGCATCCATAGGCTGGAATTTAACTTTACAGTGACCATACTGTCCACGACCACCGGACTGTTTTGCATACTTGCTGTCTACATCAACAGATTTGGTGATTGTTTCTTTGTAAGCAACCTGAGGAGCACCTACGTTAGCCTCTACCTTGAATTCACGAAGGAGACGGTCAACGATGATATCCAGATGAAGCTCACCCATACCAGCGATAATGGTCTGTCCTGTTTCCTGATCTGTATGTGCACGGAATGTCGGGTCTTCTTCTGCAAGTTTTGCAAGAGCTTCACCAAGTTTACCCTGTCCAGCTTTAGTCTTAGGCTCGATAGCCAGCTCGATAACTGGTTCTGGGAATTCCATGGACTCCAGGATTACCGGATGCTGCTCGTCACAGATTGTATCACCAGTTGTTGTGAATTTGAATCCGATAGCTGCAGCGATATCACCGGAATATACTTTATCAAGTTCCATACGTTTGTTAGCATGCATCTGAAGAATACGTCCAACACGTTCTTTCTTGTCCTTAGTAGCGTTAAGTACATAAGAACCGGAATTCATTGTACCGGAGTATACACGGAAATATGCAAGTTTACCAACGAATGGGTCTGTCATGATCTTAAATGCCAGAGCTGAGAATGGTTCTTCATCAGAAGAATGTCTCACTACTTCATTACCGTCCAGATCAGTTCCCTGGATTGGAGGAATGTCTGTAGGAGCCGGCATATACTCAAGGATAGCATCAAGAAGCTTCTGAACACCTTTGTTTCTGTAAGCAGAACCACAGCAAACCGGAACAGCTGTACACTCGCATGTCGCTTTTCTTAATGTTGCTTTCAGTCTCTCAACAGTTGGTTCTTCACCTTCAAGATATTCCATCATTAAGTCGTCATCAAGCTCACAGATTTTCTCAATGAGCTCTGTATGATAAAGCTCAGCATCTTCCTTCATGTCTTCAGGAATATCAACGATGGAGATGTCATCACCTTTTTCATCGTTGTAGATGTAAGCTTTCATTTCGAATAAGTCAATGATTCCTTTGAAATCATCTTCTTTTCCGATTGGCAGCTGTAAGCAGATTGCGTTTTTACCAAGACGAGTCTTGATCTGCTCTACTGCACCGTAGAAGTTTGCACCAAGGATATCCATCTTGTTGATGAATGCCATACGTGGTACATTGTAAGTGTCGGCCTGACGCCATACGTTTTCAGACTGCGGTTCAACACCACCCTTAGCACAGAAAACGCCGACAGCACCGTCAAGTACACGAAGAGAACGCTCAACTTCTACTGTGAAGTCAACGTGACCTGGGGTATCAATGATGTTGATACGATGTTCCAGAGCACCTGGCTTCGGTTTGCAGTTCTCTTCCAGAGTCCAGTGACATGTTGTAGCCGCTGAAGTGATTGTGATACCTCTCTCCTGCTCCTGTTCCATCCAGTCCATGGTAGCAGTACCTTCATGAGTATCACCAATCTTATAGTTGACACCTGTATAATACAGGATACGTTCTGTAAGAGTTGTTTTACCCGCATCGATATGAGCCATAATACCAATATTTCTGGTACGCTCTAATGGATATTCTCTTCCCTCTTTAGCCAATGGATTTTCCTCCTATATTAGAAGCGATAGTGAGCAAATGCTTTATTTGCCTCAGCCATCTTGTGCATGTCTTCTTTTCTCTTAACGGATGCACCTGTGTTGTTCATTGCATCTAAAAGCTCATTTGCAAGTCTTTCTTCCATTGTTTTCTCGCCTCTTTTACGAGAGAACATTGTTAACCAGCGAAGAGCCAGTGCCTGACGTCTGTCTGCTCTTACCTCGATCGGAACCTGATAAGTAGCACCACCGATACGTCTAGCTTTTACTTCAAGAAGTGGCATGATGTTGTTCATAGCCTCTTCGAAAACTTCAAGTGCTGGTTTACCAGCTTTTTCTTCGATTCTGGCGAATGCACCGTAAACAATTTTCTGTGCTACACCTTTCTTACCGTCTAACATGATGTTATTGATAAGTTTGGTAACCACTTTATTGTTGTACATTGGATCTGCCAGAACGTCTCTTTTCTGAGTATGTCCTTTACGTGGCACGTTACTTCCCTCCTTAATCATTGTGATTAAATCATCGGTACTCACGCAGATAACTATTGCATGTTCGCACTGGTAAGGTCCTATATTTAACCCGCAACCGGCAGGGTATATGGAATACCGTACAAATTCATAGTTCTAGTCTTCCGTGAATTTTCGATTGATTAATTCCTGCTGTCCCAAACAATAGGATCAGTTCTTAAAATTCTTATGAAACCTTTTTAGAATTATTTCTTTTTCGGTCTCTTAGCGCCGTATTTAGAACGGGCCTGTTTTCTGTTAGCAACACCTGCAGTATCAAGAGTACCTCTGATGATGTGGTATCTTGTACCAGGTAAGTCCTTAACCCTTCCACCACGGATAAGAACAACGCTATGCTCCTGAAGGTTGTGACCTTCTCCTGGGATGTAGCTTGTTACTTCGATTCCGTTGGAAAGACGAACTCTGGCGATTTTTCTAAGAGCTGAGTTAGGCTTCTTAGGAGTTGCAGTCTTAACTGCTGTACAAACGCCACGTTTCTGTGGTGCAGACTGTTCAACTGCTTTCTTTCTTAAAGAGTTGAATGTTTTCTGAAGAGCCGGAGCTGTAGATTTCTTTACAGTTGTCTGGCGTCCCTTTCTTACTAACTGGTTGAATGTTGGCATTCCATTTCACCTCCCGATTTATTTCTCCATAGATTTTTCTATGGGGCCTTGCGGTTGCTATTCGTGTAATTACGCACAAAAAAATTAAACGTTCCTTTTGCACGCTTGCTCATTATATCCCGTAAAACTCACACTGTCAAGGCATTTCTCCTGAATTTTACAGTATTTTTTCATATTTTTATCATAACCAAAAAATCCTTTCCTCATACACTACATCACCATATTAAACTTATCTGACAATATGCTCCCCCTCCAACCACTTTACTGCCACTTCCCCCTGTCCTATCGAAATAACTATGCCAATCGCTTATCTGCAAATCCTCATACACAGATAAAAAAAAGCCTCAGTGCTACATTTTTTCATCTGCAACTCAAATCCGTATTCTACTCAATTGATATAGTTATCTACGAGCCCCAGCGCCGGATAATATTTATTTTGTGTGCATTTGCAGGATGCTTAGAGATACTTAGTCTGCGGAAATCTGCGTTATGAGCAGACCGTCTCACGTGTTTGAGCGAAGTTTGCAACGTAGCGAGTTTGAGAGGGCTGCTCATGCTTTTAGCAGATTTCTGCTGACTTAGTATCTCTTAGCGTCCGAAACCGCACACAAAATAAATATTATCCGGCGCGTCCCCCTACTAACAATTGCATTTCCCCCTCCCTTTTATTATAATAACAACCAAAGCAGGCAAATCAACTTGCAGACACACTATAACATTCTATAACATTCTATAAACTCAGGAAAGGACACCATAATATATGAAGAAACCCAGCATGATCAGCATCCTTCTGTTTCTGACAGGACTCCTGTGCATCATAGCCCTGATCTTCTTTAACAGGACCACACTGCACCAGATCCTCACCACTGAAAAAGAAGTCGATACAATCTCCGAACAGATCACTGCAAAACACGACGAAGTCAAACAGGCAGTAGACAAGTACACTACCGCCATAGACACAGTCCAGTCAAATATCAATCGCATGAAACAAAAACAACAGACAGCCACACAGAAGAAAACAAAAGAAAAAGCTGAAATCCCGGAAGAAGCTTCATCAAAGCCTTCTGTATTCAGCCAGAACAGCACCAGTGCCTCTTCTGATTCCAGTGCCAGCGTTTTCTCCTCCGATGCCGAAACAGACGGACATATAATAGGAATCGATCCAGGGCATCAGAGTGAGTCCGTAGATATGAGTGCCCCGGAGCCCAACGGTCCCGGTTCTTCTGAAATGAAAGCAAAATGTACCAGCGGCACTCAGGGAACCTACAGCGGTGTTCCCGAATACCAGCTCAATCTGGAAGTCTCTCTTCAACTAAAAGATGAACTGGAACAGAGAGGCTATCAGGTAGTCATGACACGAACAGACAATGAAACAGCCATCAGCAACATGGAACGCGCACAATATGCTGCTGCACAGGGCGCAGAGATCTATGTCCGCATCCATGCAAACGGCGATGATTCCCATACTGCATCAGGAGCACTGACCATGTCGCCCTCTCAGAATAACCCTTATATCCCACAACTGTTTGAACAGTCTGATCGATTATCCCGATGCATCATCGATTCCTACTGTGCTGCAACAGGTTTTCAGAACCTTGGAATCCAGTACACTGACACGATGACAGGAATTAACTGGAGCACTGTTCCTGTTACGATCCTTGAAATGGGATTTATGACAAGCCAGAATGACGATCTGAAAATGAATGACGCAGAATTCCAGAAAACAATGGTACAGGGAATCGCAAATGGCATTGACAGCTACTTTGCATCATGATGATGTAAGTGTCAAAAAGCATTTTGCCCCTGACTTGATATCTGCGGATTGCTACGCAGCTTCGCAGTTCCCGCAATCCTGATTACAATAATAATAATTACGAAAGGAAAACCGCAATGAATAAAAAGCCAAATGAAAAACCTATTTTTCTCTATATAGTGATCGGCATACTGACTGTTGCAGTGATTGCACTGGCAGCTGTTTCATTTTTATCACTGAACCATCTCGTCACACTACAGCAAAAAGTACAGACACTCTCCAAAACCGTAGAGGAGATTTCCACTGATGCAAATACCCTTATCAGTCAGGCAGATCAGTTAGATGAATTAAGAGAACAGGAAAGTTCTGTCAAGGCAGCCACCGGAGAAACATCTCCTGCACAGTCAGAATCCGCTGAACCCTCTTCAGAATCCGAACAACAGAACGGAACACTTTCCCCTTCCTCCAACAACACATTTACCGACAACACTGATTCCAGCATGGACAATCTCCTGAAACAGGTACAGTCCCTGCTGCCGGCTGATAACGGAACCTGGTCCGTCTATGTCTGCAACCTGCCGAAAGATTCTGAAGGCATGATCAACGATACTCCCATGCAGGCAGCAAGCCTGATCAAACTGTATATTATGGGAGCTGTATACGAAAACTACGATACCCTCTCCCAGTCTCACAACGGAGACGAAATTGACAGTAATATTTCAGCCATGATCACTGTCAGTGATAATGATGCTGCCAACACTCTGGTAAACTGGCTTGGAAACGGCGATGACTCTGCAGGCATGGCAAAAGTAAATGTCTTCTGCCAGGAACATGGTTTCACCAGCACCCAGATGAACCGCCTGCTTCTCGCAGGTAAAGAAAACGGCGACAACTATACATCCGTCAAAGACTGTGGAACCTTTTTAAAGCAGATATACCAGACTGTCAACGGAACCCTTCCCGCTTCTACTCTTCCAAACGCAGATGCAATGTATTATCACTTAAAAATGCAGCAGCGCAAAAACAAGATTCCTGCACAACTTCCGGAAGGCGTCGGTACTGCCAATAAGACCGGCGAACTTGACACTGTAGAAAATGATGCAGCGATCATCTATGATACAGCCAAAGGAATTGACCTTGTAGTATGCTTTATGTCACAGGATCTTACTGATACCGGTGCAGCCCAAAGCACCATTGCTGCAGATGCACGCGCTATCTACGGATATTATAATGAATAAACATAATCTTCTGAATCTACAGTCTATCCAGATAATTGTCATAAATCAGACAGATATTCGTAACCTCCACAGGGGACTTACTTGATTCGGTTAAAAGAAGGAGGCACATCCCTTAACGGGTTGTGCCTCCTTCTGCAAATTCAACAGGAAGAATCGTCAATGTCTCAATCTCTTCCCCTTTTATTTTCTTTAATAAAAGTTCCACAGCCTTTCGTGCCATATCCGGCACCGGCTGTACAATTGTTGATACCATTATGCCTCTTCAGCTTCCCCCTCTTCATAGGACTTCTCCCATATCTCCGAAAATACTGCCAGCGGACAGTCTGTGAGAAGGCACATGAGAAGGAAACATTCGTATGGATTTACTATGTATATCTCTCCCATTCCACATCGAAGCAGAATATCCTGAATCTCATCCAGAAAATGCTTGTATCTGTTAAAAGGATCATCATCCTCCATTTCCTGGGATACGATAAAGAATTCCAGTGTGATCAGGTCAAAGCGCTCCACCGGGAGTTTGTGGCTTAAAATATTTGTAATCCTCTGCCTGCTGAAACGCTTCTGGCTGAAATGCTTTGCCAGAATGGAGGCAGACATTTTCTTCAGATTGCCCATTTTGTTGATGGGGATTCCGCTGCAGATTACTTTTTCCACATCAGAAGGTGTGATTCTTTCTGCTGTCCACACCTTATCCCCACCTTTTTCCTCTTCATCATGCTGATACAGTCCGGCAATAATCTGCTTCGCATGATATAAAAGCTTTGTAAACTCCTGAAATGCCTGACTTTTCTCAGATATGGGATCTACTCTTTTTGATTTCAGTCGGGCAAGATAATCGATCAGTTTCTCCTCCGTATCAAGGCACAGGTTGCTTCCGTATAAAACCTGAGTATTTTCCACTTCTACAGGAGCGAGTATCTCATATTTTTTTTTCAATTCCTCTGCTTTATGATAACCCTGCTGCGTACTGTAACAATACCAGTAGATCACCTCGTCCGGATTGTGAAAATCAAAATCCTGTTCTTTCAGTACTCTTGTCAGGAAATCCGACACATCCTCTGTGGTCATTTTCAACCCAAACCCCAGAAGAAAAACAGTTTCTCTTTTTACAGATGCCTGATTCAGCCAGTTATTCACCAGTGCCGACAACTTGGTAGAGGTAGGATTCATGGATTTGGGCGTATAGGTTTCCTTAAAGGAATCTACTACGATCTCCTTATACACTTCCTGTGGAACCTCCGAGAAAGGTTCTTCCAGCTCTGCCCTTTCATAAATATATCTCTTCAGATGGTCGCCAAAGGACACCAGTTCCATCTCTTTATATAAATAGTGGAAAATAACATCCGCATCTTCGTCTTCAAAACTGTCCAGGCTTACCACCTGCCGAAATCTCTGTGCCGCCCTTCTGGTAAATTCATACTCCTGTACTTTATCAAACGCAACATTCTGTTCAAAATCCAGATCCTGCATACGGTTCTTCATGCTGCCCCACCTCTCATTTTTTATCTTTTAGATTTTTCATCCATTCTTTCATTCTGCGGACTGTATCCAGCTTCTGTACTTCACAGAGCACGATCGTCACATTATCTCTCCCACCTTTTTGGAGAGCATTTTTAAGAAGATGATTTACAATCTCCGGGATTTCCATATCCTGTGACAGAATCGCCTCTATCTCACTGTCCGAAAGCATATCTGTTACTCCATCTGAACACAAAAGATATCTGTATCCCTCCTTATGCTCGATTTCTGTCACAGAAGGTTCCAGTCTCTGCAGCTCTTCAGGAAGTCCAAGATACTGGGTTAACGGGGCTTTCCCAACTGCCGTACCACCAAAAACATGGTCTGTGGAAATCTGCTGAAGCTTACCGCCATCCATAAGATAAATCCTGCTGTCCCCAAGATTGCAGGCAAACATAGACTCTGGTGTAAAGAGGAGCATTGCCATTGTGCTTCCCATGCTCCAAATATGATGCTCTGTTCCATATCTGCATACTGCCTGATTCATCTTCTCACATACATCGTCTATAAAATCTTCCGGCATATCCCTCAGCATTCTTTTATTCGCATTATAAAATTTTCCAAATTCTTCTGATGCAAGAAAGGCTGCAATCTCGCCGCAGCTTTCTCCTCCCATACCGTCAAATACCGCCATTGCCGGTGCTCTGTTACCCGAAATAATCTTTGAGCAGATACCCTTTGTTCCTTCATTGTTCACCGGAAGGGATTCCCCAAAACACCAGAAATTATCTTCATTATTTGCCCGGATATTTCCTGTATGGCAGGTATATGCACATTCAATCTGATACATTGCCATTATCTGTCTTTGTTCCTTCTCCCTTCAATGCTTTCAATGAATTGTTCCAGTATTTCTCGCCACGTTTCACGAACTCCTCATTATCTTTTTCGTTATCGTGGCATTTTCCATTGGAATCGATCCATCTTATCAGTTCGCCGTCGTTATAATAATAATATTCTGAAGTTTCATCATACCAGATATATGCAAAGAATAACTTCTCTCCCCAGTAGAAATATTCTTCATAAACTCCATCTCCGGATTCTGCCGGATAGACCAGCGCTTTCATGCATTCACTCTCAATATCCAGATTTCCATCTGCCTGCTGAGTAGTCTTTACCCTTCTCAGATATCGCAGAACAGTTCCTTCTGTTCCAACCCAGTCGTAACTGTTCAGATTATCTGTGATAGTTGTTGCCTGCTCCTTGATCGTATCCAGAGCTTTGGAGAAATCTTTGGATCCGGATTTTGTGGAGCTGTATTTCTCATCATCCAGAATTGCGATCGGATTATCCTCCTGTCCTTCCTGAGCATGATCTGTACTTACTCTGTAATAGACGGCGGCCATCATAAGTATCGCTGTACCTGCCACAATTGCAAGCAATGCCCTGCGCAGCAGCTGTTTCTTCCTGCGTCTTCGCTTTCTGGCTTCCACAGCACGCGCAGATCTTATCGCAACTGTTTCTGATGGCGTTTCCTGTGGCTGTATTTTCTGTTCTGCTACAACTGACATTGTTTCTTTATCTGTAAAGCTGCTCGCCGGAACATTGTTTACAGCACGTTTTCTTTTTGCAGCATTCTGAAAATCTGATGTTTTTTTATTTCCCCGGGTATTCTGTACTGACGTATTCTGCACCGTACTTTTTCGTACATTTTCGGTATCTGATGTAACATTCTGTGCTGCTCTGCCGTTCTGTGCAATTGCACTATATGATTCTGTTTTATCCGTTCCTGCTTTCTGAACACCGTTTTGTAACTGCCGGATTCTGCCAGATCTTCCATTTTTCAGATCATCCAGCACACTATAAAGCTCCTCCGGTGTCTGATATCTCTGTGCAGGATCATAAGCACAGGCCTTCATGATAATACGGGCAAACTGTGTTCCTGCATCCACAGGTGCACTCATCTGCTCTCCTGCAACACGCTTATTTAATGCATTTTCCTTATCCCTGTAAGTGATAAACTGTTTTTCCAGACTCATAAATGGAAGTCTGTTATGATTCATCAGCCTGTACAGCACAATCCCAAGAGAATAAATATCTACCCTGCTGTCATATTTCTCACCTTTATACATCTCAGGCGCCATATAAGAGTAAGTACCTTTCTTGGAAAATCCGCTCATGGTTCGTTCAAGTTCACGTGCAATTCCGAAATCTCCAAGCTTAAAATCGCCAAATCTGGATACAAAAATATTCTCCGGCTTGATGTCCCTGTGAATGATCTTAAGTTTCCGGCAATATTCCAGTGCCTTACTCAAATCCATTCCCAGCTTTATTACCTCTTTCTCAGTAAGCTGCTTTTCCGCACAGTAATCCATAAAACTTGTCAGATATTCCATCCTTATGGAAATCTCCCATCCAATGACATCCAGATATTCCATAACCTTAAAATCTTCTACAGAGACAATGTAAGAGTTTCCTCGAAAGTATTCCATGGTACTGATTTCCTGAATACATTCCTCAACCAGATTCTGAAAATACTGTCTTGTGGACTGCTCATCCCCTGTTTCAGAACGTACGCTGTTCAACTCGCTCTGGCTTCCGGGTATATTGATGATCTTGATAGCAGAATAGAAAGATTTTCCACGTTCTGTTCTCTGTGCCTTATACACCTTTCCAAAAGAGCCTTCGCCGATTTTCTCTATGATTTTCCATTCCGGCCATGCTGAAACCGGAAGTTCTTTATCCATATTGCACCTCCATTTCTGTTCAATTTCTATTTCCTTCCCTGTCCCGGTCAATGCTTTTTACAAGCTGTTACCGGAAACAAAAATGTATATTTATCATAACTGTAAAAATATTTCACAGTTCATTACCTGCTCATAATGTACTGGTATTATAACACAAAAAGCAGTTTCTTTGTATTTTTCTCTTTTTTCGGCAATGGAATGTTCCGGAAAATAAAAGAGAACTACCTCGCCGGCAAAATCTGTCGGCACAGATAGTTCTCTTGTGAATTCATATCAAATCAGTCCGGATAAGTTATCTACTCCGTTGGATCATTCGTTGTCTTCTGCATCGTCTGAAGCCTGATCATCAGCTTCGTCTTCAGCAGCCTCTTCTTCATCAGATTCTTCAACATCGAATTCTTCGTCTTCCGGAAGTTCTTCATCCATTGTGATCATCTCATCATCTTTGATTTCTTCATCTTCCGTAAGTCCTTCGGCTATATCTTCAACCTTTACTTCCGGTTCAGGCATTGTGCTGTTGAGTCTTACATCTCTGTAGCGTTTCATACCGGTACCTGCAGGAATCAGTTTACCGATGATTACGTTCTCTTTCAGACCGATCAGCGGGTCAACTTTACCCTTGATAGCGGCTTCAGTCAGAACTTTAGTTGTTTCCTGGAAGGAAGCGGCTGACAGGAAGGAGTTTGTAGCAAGAGATGCCTTAGTAATACCAAGCATAACCTGTTTTCCATCTGCAGGCTGTTTGCCTTCTTTTTCCATCTGCTCGTTAACGTCCTCGTATTCAAGGAAGTCAACCAGTGTTCCAGGAAGGAATTCTGTATCTCCGTTATCTTCGATACGGATTTTCTTCAGCATCTGACGAACGATAACTTCGATATGCTTATCGCTGATCTCAACACCCTGGAGACGATATACACGCTGTACTTCACGGATCATATAATCCTGAACTGCACGTACACCCTTAATTCTCAGGATATCATGCGGATTTACGCTACCTTCTGTAAGTTCATCACCTGCTTCAAGAATCTGTCCGTCTGTGATCTTGATACGAGATCCGTATGGAATAAGGTAAGTCTTGGATTCACCTGTTTCCTGATCTGTAACGATAACTTCACGTTTCTTCTTAGTGTCATTGATAACAGCAACACCAGGAATCTCTGTGATGATGGCAAGACCTTTCGGCTTTCTTGCCTCAAAAAGCTCCTCGACACGAGGAAGACCCTGTGTGATATCTCCACCGGCAACACCACCACTGTGGAAAGTACGCATGGTAAGCTGTGTACCTGGCTCACCGATAGACTGAGCAGCGATGATACCGACAGATTCACCAACCTGTACCGGCTCGCCGGTTGCAAGGTTCGCACCGTAACATTTCGCACAGATACCAACTTTACATTTACATGTAAGGATTGTACGGATCTTAACTTTCTCGATAGATCCGCCTGTCTGGTTGTCCACGCCTTCTTTCATGATGCGGGCAGCACGTTTCGGTGTGATCATATGGTTGGCTTTTACGATAACTTCGCCATCTTTATTCTTAATTGTCTCACAGGAGAAACGACCTGTGATACGCTCCTGAAGTCCTTCGATCTCTTCTTTACCATCTACAAAAGATTCTACATACATACCTGAGATCTCATCTCTGTTTTCACAGCAGTCTGTCTCACGTACGATCAGATCCTGAGAAACGTCAACCATACGTCTTGTCAGGTAACCTGAATCGGCTGTACGAAGAGCTGTATCGGACATACCTTTACGTGCTCCATGTGCAGACATGAAGTATTCCAGTACGTCAAGACCTTCACGGAAGTTTGACTTGATAGGCAGCTCGATGGTGTGACCGGTTGTATCGGCCATCAGTCCTCGCATACCTGCAAGCTGTTTGATCTGTTTATCGGAACCACGGGCACCGGAGTCAGCCATCATGAAGATGTTGTTGTATTTATCAAGACCGGTCAGCAGAGCATGTGTAAGCTCATCGTCAGTCTTCTTCCATGTATCAACAACTTCTTTGTAACGCTCTTCCTCGGTGATAAGACCACGTTTATAGTTCTTTGTGATAAGGTCTACAGTATCCTGAGCCTGTTTGATCATTTCCGGTTTCTGAGGCGGAACTGTCATATCGGCAATGGCAACAGTCATGGCTGCACGTGTGGAATATTTGTAACCTGTAGCTTTGATCGCATCAAGAACCTCAGCAGTCTTTGTAGCACCGTGAGTATTGATAACTTTTTCAAGAATCTGTTTCAGCTGTTTCTTGGCTACCAGGAAGTCAACCTCAAGAAGAAGTTCATTTCCCGGAACACTTCTGTCTACGAAACCAAGATCCTGTGGAAGGATTTCGTTAAACAGGAAACGTCCAAGTGTAGATTCTACTGTACCGGTCAGAACGGATCCGTCCGGCATTGTCTTGCTGCAGCGAACATGGATTCTGGACTGCAGTGTGATTACTTTATTTTCATAAGCAAGGATTGCTTCGTTTACGCTCTTGAAGAACTTGCCTTCACCCTTGTTTCCAGGTCTTTCCTGAGTCAGGTAGTAAATACCAAGTACCATATCCTGTGAAGGAACGGCTACAGGACCACCATCAGAAGGTTTCAGCAGGTTGTTCGGTGATAACAGAAGGAAACGGCATTCTGCCTGTGCTTCCTGTGAAAGCGGAAGATGTACGGCCATCTGGTCACCATCGAAGTCAGCGTTGAATGCGGTACAAACCAACGGATGCAGTTTGATCGCTTTACCTTCTACAAGGATTGGTTCAAATGCCTGGATACCAAGACGGTGCAATGTAGGTGCACGGTTCAGCATAACCGGATGTTCTTTGATAACATCTTCCAGAACATCCCATACAGCAGGCTCCAGCTTCTCAACCATTTTCTTGGCGTTCTTAATGTTGTGTGAAGTTCCGTTGGCAACAAGCTCTTTCATAACGAAAGGTTTGAACAGCTCGATCGCCATCTCTTTCGGAAGACCACACTGGTAAATCTTAAGTTCCGGTCCTACGACGATAACGGAACGTCCGGAATAGTCAACTCGTTTACCGAGAAGGTTCTGACGGAAACGTCCGGATTTACCTTTCAGCATATCGGAAAGGGATTTCAGAGCTCTGTTTCCAGGACCTGTTACAGGACGTCCACGGCGGCCGTTGTCGATCAGGGCATCTACCGCTTCCTGAAGCATACGTTTCTCATTACGAACAATAATATCCGGTGCACCTAATTCCAGAAGTCTCTTCAGACGATTGTTACGATTGATGATTCTTCTGTAAAGATCATTTAAGTCAGATGTAGCAAAACGTCCACCATCCAGCTGAACCATAGGACGAAGATCCGGCGGGATTACAGGGATAACTGTCATGATCATCCACTCAGGACGGTTTCCTGACTCACGGAAAGATTCTACAACTTCGAGACGTTTGATGATTCTGGCACGTTTCTGGCCTGTAGCATCTTTTAACTCTTTTTTCAGTTCAACAGAATCTTTCTCAAGATCAATTGCTTCGAGAAGCTCTTTGATGGATTCTGCACCCATACCTACGCGGAAATCATATCCATAAGCCTCACGTGCATCCTGATATTCTCTCTCTGTAAGTACCTGTTTGTACTGGAGTCCGGAATTAGCCGGATCCAGTACGATATAATTAGCAAAGTAAAGAACTTTCTCCAGAGTTCTCGGAGAAATGTCAAGGATCAGACCCATACGGGACGGAATTCCTTTAAAATACCAGATGTGGGATACCGGAGCAGCCAGCTCGATATGTCCCATACGCTCTCTACGTACAGAGGATTTGGTAACTTCTACACCACATCTGTCGCAGACAACACCTTTATAGCGAATCTTTTTGTACTTTCCACAGTGGCACTCCCAGTCCTTGCTCGGTCCAAAGATTCTTTCACAGAAAAGTCCGTCTTTCTCCGGCTTTAAGGTACGGTAGTTGATGGTCTCAGGTTTTAAAACCTCGCCTCTTGACCACTCTCTGATTTTCTCAGGGGACGCCAGTCCGATTTTGATGGCATCGAAAGTCATTGGCTGATATGTTTCATTGGCGTTAGTTGTTTCTGCCATGTATTCTTTCCCCTTTCTTACTCTTCGTCATTGTCTTCAAGAGCCTCATCCAGCTCAGTGAAGTCATCCTCATCTTCATCCTCGTCAATGTCAACGAGTTCTTCTCCGTCAAACTCCTGCTTTGTATAGCCATGTTTGCCGTAGTCTTCTTCTCTGTCGTGATGTCTCCTGGAATCTCCCTCGATTACAGAACGAAGGTCTGTATCACCGTAATCTACAGATTCAAGAAGATGTACTTCTGTATTGTCATCCTTGAGTACCTTCACATCCAGACCAAGAGACTGAAGTTCTTTTAAGAGAACCTTGAAGGATTCCGGAATACCCGGCTCAGGAATATTGTCACCCTTGATAATTGCTTCGTATGTCTTAACACGTCCAACAACATCATCGGATTTTACTGTCAGGATTTCCTGCAGTGTGTAGGATGCACCGTATGCTTCCAGTGCCCAAACCTCCATCTCACCAAAACGCTGTCCACCGAACTGTGCTTTACCACCCAGTGGCTGCTGTGTTACCAGAGAGTAAGGACCTGTAGAACGTGCATGGATCTTATCATCAACCAGATGGTGCAATTTCAGATAGTGCATGTGACCAATTGTTACAGGACTGTCGAAATACTCTCCTGTACGGCCGTCACGCAGACGCACTTTACCGTCTCTGGAAATCGGAACACCCTTCCACAGTGCTCTGTGGGCTTTGTTCTCATCCAGATACTGCATTACATCCGGTGCTAAAATGTCTTTGTATTTCTCGCGGAACTCTTCAAAGTCTTCTGTGTTTACATAGTCGTTTGCAAGTTCCAGTGTATCCTGGATATCATGCTCATTTGCACCCTGGAAAATAGGAGTTGCAACGTTGAATCCAAGTGCTTTCGCAGCAAGGCTTAAGTGAATCTCCAGGACCTGTCCGATATTCATTCGGGAAGGCACACCCAGAGGATTCAGCACGATATCAAGAGGACGTCCGTTCGGAAGGAATGGCATATCTTCAACAGGAAGTACACGGGAAACAACACCCTTGTTACCATGACGTCCGGCCATCTTATCACCAACGGAAATCTTTCTCTTCTGTGCGATATAGATACGTACGGACTGGTTAACACCAGGTGACATCTCATCGCCGTTCTCTCTTGTAAATACCTTGGCATCTACGATAATACCGTATTCACCGTGAGGTACTTTCAGAGAAGTATCACGTACTTCACGTGCTTTCTCACCAAAGATTGCACGAAGAAGTCTCTCTTCTGCAGTAAGCTCTGTCTCGCCCTTAGGAGTAACTTTACCAACAAGGATATCGCCGGCACGTACTTCAGCACCGATGCGGATAATACCACGCTCATCCAGATCTTTCAGTGCATCGTCGCCCACGCCAGGAACATCACGTGTGATCTCTTCCGGTCCCAGTTTGGTATCACGGGCTTCGCATTCATATTCTTCAATATGAACAGATGTATAAACATCGTCCATAACAAGTCTTTCACTGAGGAGTACCGCATCCTCGTAGTTATAACCTTCCCATGTCATGAATCCGATCAGCGGGTTCTTACCAAGAGCAAGTTCTCCGTTTGCTGTGGAAGGACCATCTGCGATAACCTGTCCTGCCTCTACGTGCTCACCCTGGAATACGATTGGTTTCTGGTTATAACAGTTACTCTGGTTACTTCTCAGATATTTAGTCAGATGGTAATCATCTTTTGTACCATCATCATTCTTAATGCTGATATCTGTAGATGTGGAACGAAGTACAGTACCAGATTTCTTTGCAACTACGCAGACACCGGAGTCAACTGCTGTCTTCACTTCCATACCAGTACCAACTACCGGAGCCTCTGTTGTCAGAAGTGGCACAGCCTGACGCTGCATGTTTGATCCCATCAGCGCACGGTTAGCATCATCGTTCTGCAAGAACGGAATCAGGGCAGTAGCAACGGAAAATACCATACGAGGAGATACGTCCATGTAATCAAACATATGACGCTCATACTCCTGAGTCTCTTCGCGGAAACGACCGGATACATTCTTATGAACGAAATGTCCTTCTTCGTCCAGAGGCTCGTTGGCCTGTGCTACATGGTAATTATCCTCTTCATCAGCGGTCATATATACAACCTCATCTGTTACACGAGGATTCTTAGGATCTGTTTTGTCGATCTTACGGTAAGGTGCCTCGATAAATCCGTACTGATTGATTCTTGCATAAGATGCAAGGGAGTTGATCAGACCGATGTTAGGACCTTCAGGGGTCTCAACAGGGCACATTCTTCCGTAATGGGAGTAATGGACATCTCGAACCTCGAATCCGGCTCTGTCTCGTGACAGACCGCCAGGTCCCAGGGCGGAAAGACGTCTCTTATGGGTCAGCTCACCAAGAGGGTTGTTCTGATCCATGAACTGTGACAGCTGGGAAGAACCGAAGAACTCTTTCACTGCTGCAGTTACAGGTTTGATATTGATCAGGGACTGTGGAGAAATATTCTCTGTATCCTGAGTTGTCATTCTCTCACGAACCACACGTTCCAGTCTGGAAAGACCGATTCTGTACTGGTTCTGAAGCAGCTCACCTACCGCACGGATACGACGGTTGCCCAAGTGGTCGATATCATCGGCATTACCAAGGCCATATTCCAGATGCATATTGTAGTTAATAGAAGCAAAGATGTCTTCTTTTGTGATATGCTTCGGAATCAGATCATGGATATCTCTGTGGATCGCTGCGATTCTGTCTTCTAATGTGTCATTTTCTTCCAGAATGTTTTCAAGAACAGGGTAGTATACTAATTCTGTAATACCTATGCTCTTAGGATCTTCAATTTCCGGAAGATAGTGGCGGATATCAACCATTAAGTTAGAGAGAACCTTAATTCTGCGGTCTTCCTCGCCAAGGATCCATACATATGGAACAGCGCTGTTCTGGATGGTATTTGCCATTTCTTTTGTCACAACAGTTCCTTCTTCTGCCAGGATTTCGCCTGTAGAAGCATCAACAACATCCTCAGCCAGTCTGTGACCAACGATTCTTCTGTTGAGGTGGAGCTTCTTGTTAAATTTATAACGTCCAACTTTCGCAAGGTCATATCTTCTCGGATCAAAGAACATTGCATTGATAAGGCTCTCCGCACTCTCAACTGCAAGCGGCTCACCCGGACGGATTTTCTTGTATAATTCAAGAAGACCTTCCTGATAATTGGTGGATGTATCCTTTGTAAAACTTGCAAGGATCTTTGGCTCTTCACCGAAGAGATCAATAATCTCTGCATTGCTTCCTACACCAAGTGCTCGGATCAGAACAGTGATCGGAACCTTTCTTGTTCTGTCAACACGTACATAGAAAACATCATTAGAGTCTGTCTCATATTCCAGCCATGCACCTCTGTTCGGGATTACAGTACTGGAGAACAGTCTCTTACCAAGTTTATCATGCGCGATTGCGTAATAGATTCCAGGGGAACGTACTAACTGGCTGACAATTACTCGCTCTGCACCATTGATGACAAAGGTACCTGTAACAGTCATGATCGGTAAATCTCCCATGAAAATCTCGTGTTCGTTGATTTCCTCTGTTTCTTTGTTAATCAGTCTCACTCGAACCTTCAAAGGTGCGGCGTAAGTTGCGTCACGTTCTTTACACTGTTCGATAGTATATTTCGCATCCTTCTCGTCAAATGTAAAGTCGATGAATTCCAGGCTGAGCTTTCCGCTGTAGTCCGCGATCGGAGAAATATCATCAAAGACTTCCCTAAGTCCTTCATCAAGAAACCATTTATAAGAATCTCTCTGGACTTCGATCAGGTTTGGCATTTCCAGGACTTCTTCTTGTCTCTGGTAGCTCATACGCATGCTTTTTCCAGTTTTTACAGAACGAATTCTGTTTTTTTCCATTGACGTTTCACCCCTGTTTTTTCTTTAAATTTATTATAACTTGACCCTTTTTGCCAAAAGACATAAAGGCACATCTTGCCATAATATAGCATTCTTCACTATAGCACAGCAAGTTGCGCCTGTCAATCACTTTTTTGATATTTTTTTAATTTTTTCAAATAATTACAGCAGTCGCTATTTCTTCGGGATTTTACTATTTCTTACATGGATACGATTTGAATATCCATTTTTTTCAAAACGATTGCCTTTATAACTGCTGATATGGGAACTGATAAATTCTGCCGCATATCCTCTGTTGCTGCGGAAGGAATTTCCGTCTGCCGAAATCCCCTTTGATCCGGCAATGCGCAGACCTGATTTTTTATTGGAACCACAGACATTCCCCTGTATAGAAGAATGGTTGCTTCTTATATTGAGTTCAATTCCATTGATCGCATTTTCAGAAGCAAAATTATCCGCTACCATTGCCGACTCACATCTCTGCAGAAGAATTCCTCTTGCCTTATTTTTGAAACTATAATTGCCATCAACCACACTCTTATCAATACATTTTACAAGTATGCCATTTCCCGCGCTGGTACTGACTCTGTTGTGTTCAATACGGCTTCCTGCAGCAAGCCCTGAAGCCAGAATCCCATCTTTCATAAATCCGGAGACTGTATTTCCGTAAATCCTGCAGATTTTCTGTAAAGCCTCTGTTCCGACTGCATAAATCCCATATCCGTTTCCGCCGGAAAGATTGTTATAGGAAACTCTGATATTGCTTCCCTTGGCAACACTGATCCCCATATTGTTGTAGGTATGACTATCAGAAAGTCTGACTGTGTTCCCCCTGCATGAACAGTCTTCTGCAAGGGAAAATTTAATTCCGTCGCAATTTCCGCTGATCGTATTATTTCTGGCTGTAACTCCGCGAATAATATATCTTCCCGCCGGAATTCCATTGGTCGTCGGATTTGCTGTATTCTCAGGATCATCATCTTCAGAAGGAATAGTTTCTCCTGCTGAGCCCAGAGATACCTCGCCTGTGATCCAGATTCCATATCCATTCCATTGTTTGCCATCTATTACGGTTGGTTCCAGAACTGTGATCTGATTATCAGCGATCAGAATATTCTCTGCGTACTGATTTTCCTCCGGAGATACTTCCTGACCGCTGACAGTATGTGCATTTCTGGTATAAACAGAACGCACATAAACACCACCGCCCACATTTGTCATGGTATTTCCCGTCACAACCGTATCCTGATAATTCAGGCACCATATTGCTCTCTTTTTCAGATTATTAAACCGGTTGTTACTGATCGTGATATTTTTATACGGTTTATCAAACATCATGCTGTGGCTTCCAATGCCGGCAAATACATCTTCAAAGGTATTATCCTTTATCACAATGTTCTCACAGACACTTCCGTCATATGGAAGATATCCCGGGAAAATTCTCGGCATACAGGCATCCAGCTGGATACATTCCTGTCCGCCGCCTGTAAACTCTTTCCAGTAGCCCCTGAATGTACATCCGGTAACTTCCGCATTCTTCACTCCTGCAAGTTCCAGAAAATGCGATTTAAGGTTATTAAGAAATGTAACATTCTTCACTACAACATTCGTAGCATGACCGATTCTAAAACCTACAAACCCTCCAGGTCCTTCCTTGTCTTCCACACATTCATAGTTTGAATCCCAGGTTCCGCCATCGATAGTTATATTACGGTATCCCTCGTATCCGCCTGCCGATTTCTGTGTATCGCCAAGACGAAGCAGGATTTCTTTTCTCGGTGAAGTCTTTGTTATTGTGGCGCCCTCTGCATATAAACAGATATTGCTGTACATATGCAAAGTTCCCGTAAGTGTGTAATTTCCGGGCGGCACGATAACTTTACACTGCTTTTCATCCGTTGCCCTGTCCCTGGCCTGTGCCAGCAGTGTATTTAACTTTACAGTAATATCCTCTCCATCCTGCACATTCAGCACAAGTTCCTGCATATTTTCGCAGGACTGATCCGCATCCTCCGCCGAAAAAGTTTCAACGTCTCCATCACTGAAACCGTCGTCATCCCCAAATTCATTCTCTTCAGGTTTCTCTGCCGACTGCGTATCCGGTATTGACGCATCTTCAAAAGTCTCTGTATCTTCTGATGAATCTTCAAACATCTGTCCTTCTTCCAGTTCAGCCGCCTGTACTTTTGCACCTGCGTATGGAGTCAGGCAAAGCTGGGCTGCAATGATGATACCAAATATGGCTGCCGTATTTCTTTTCATCATAGTCTGTAATCCTCCGGCTCTGTAAAAAAAGCAGGAATACCAATGGCATTCCTGCTTGCAAATCTTCTATATATATAATAGGAAGATAATTATTTAAGGTTAACCTTAGCACCTTCAGCTTCAAGTTTTGTTTTGATATCTTCAGCTTCTGCTTTGGATGCGCCTTCTTTAACAACCTTAGGAGCTCCGTCAACCATTTCTTTAGCTTCTTTAAGACCTAAGCCAGTTACTTCACGAACAACTTTGATAACTTTAACTTTGTTTGGTCCAACTTCTGCAAGTTCTACATCGAACTCATCTTTCTCTTCTGCTGCTTCTGCTGCTCCAGCTGCTGCTACTACAACACCTGCTGCTGCGGATACACCAAACTCTTCTTCACAAGCTTTTACTAAGTCGTTTAATTCTAATACAGATAATTCTTTGATTGCTGCAATAAATTCTTCTGTTGTTAATTTTGCCATTTTAAATTCCCTCCATATAATATTATTTAATTCGGTAACTCTTCAGCATCCTCGTGGATGGTGATTTTCGAATAGTTACTAGATTCGTTTTATGCCTCTGGCATTAAAAATTATTCAGCTGCTGCTTCAGAGCCGTTTTTCTCAGCGATCTGATTAAGCACACGAGCGAAGTTTGTAATCGGAGACTGGATGCTTCCAAGCAGTTTGCCGAGAAGTTCTTCTCTGGACGGGATTCCAGCCAGTGCCTGAATACCTGCCTGATCGTTGTAGTTTCCTTCAACGATACCTGCAACTAATTCTAAAGCCGGTGCTTTCTTTGCGAATTTATCAAGGATTCTTGCAGGAGCAGTTGCGTCTGTAGCAGAGATTGCTATAGCGTTTGTTCCATGTAAGTGCTGGATAAGTTCTTCGCACTGAGTACCTTCGAATGCACGATGCATCATTGTGTTTTTGTATACTTTGTATACAACACCAGCTTCTCTTAATTCCTTACGTAAAGCAGTATCCTGTTCAACTGTAAGACCGCTGTAGTTAACAAGTACTACAGATTCTGCATCTTTCACGTTGTTGATAATTTCGTCTACGATTGGTTGTTTAAGTTCTACTTTTGCCATGAAATGGTACACCTCCTTATAGATTTTGTATACCGCTGCAAATGAGTAAATAAAAAGCCTTACTGTCTGACAGTAGGGCTTGCGTAATCTTACATAAAAAATATAAAGAATACTTAGTCCTCGGTAGGCGTTTGCAACTTATGCCTTGCGGCACCTACTGTCTTCGGCAGCGTTCTGGTATAAGATAGCATATGAGATTTGGGTTGTCAAGAGGTTTTTTCGGTTTTTATTGAATTTTTATTGGATTTTTCATTAAGGGACGCGTAAGCAGGATTCTCTGTTGGGGTTCAGTTTCGGGAGCAGGAACTCTAAGGCCTGCAAAATCTGCTAAGTGCATGAAAAAAGAAGGCAAAACTCGCCTGCGGCTCAGACAGTTGCCTTCTTTTTTCATAACGCAGATTCCGCAGGCCTAAGAGTTACTACACTCCCTGCAAGATTCACCCCAAAAGAGAATCCTGCTTACGCTGGTAGTTGGAAAATTGTCGTTACTGTTCACACACCACTGTCCCGCGAGGTGTTTTGGCATGAATATGCCAAAATCCCGAGACATACAAGCCAAAATTCCATTGCCGCAGGCAATCTGGAATGAATTTTGGCTACGTTACTGTGAACGGAGTGAACAGTAACAAATTGTCAGTATATCATAAAACAAATTTCTGCTATATTGATGCAGGGTGATTTCTTCATATGCGCAGTATAATAGTATAGTACAGTATAGGTATAAGATGTAACGAATCACGTTATTCTTATATTGTGCCAAAGATACGGTCTCCGGCATCTCCAAGGCCTGGGCAGATGTAGGCGTGGTCATTTAACTCACGATCAAGGTGTCCACAGTAAATCTGAACATCCGGATGTGCTTCGTGGAGACGTTTGAGTCCTTCAGGGGCTGCGATGATGCACATGAATTTAATGTTTTTTCCGCCCTGTTTTTTGACAAAGTCAACGGCTGCTTCTGCGGAGCCACCGGTTGCGAGCATTGGATCTACGATCACTGAAATTCGTTCATCAATTGCTTCCGGGAGTTTGCAGTAGTATTCGTGTGGTTCATGGGTTACAAGATCACGATAGAGTCCTACATGGCCTACTTTTGCAGATGGCACAAGTGTGAGAATACTGTTTACCATTCCAAGGCCTGCTCGGAGCACAGGGATAACCGCCAGTTTTTTCCCTGAAATCATTGGTGTCATGCAGGTTTCAATAGGGGTTTCTACTTCTACATTTTCTACAGGAAGATCCCGGAGAGCTTCGTATCCCATGAGGATTCCAATCTCTTCTACTAATTTACGGAATTCATTTGTTCCTGTGTTTTTGTTTCTCAGCATGGATATTTTATGCTGGATCAGCGGATGGTTCATAATATAAACGTTTTCCATTATCTTAATTCCTCGCTTAGTTGAATATTTGTTACTTTTTATAAATTCTACATCTGCTTACGTACAATGCGGTATTCGTCACCCATCTTGAAGTATGGACACTGATTGAAGTTTCCGGTGATGAACTTCACCATTTCATCTTCGTCAAGATTTATTTCACAGGTGTAGCATTCATAGTCGTCATCATAACTGTAGTTTACACAATATTCGCAGTTTACTGCATCGGACATTATTTACTCCTCTCTTTGTTTCCGGCATATTTCATTTCTATCCGGTATCTCCTTTTGGATTTTTTATGTTGCCTTTGTACCTGTGCAAAGTTTGCTGTTTCTGATATACTATGGTGTTAGGATCAAAAGATATTTCTTCCCTGAACTATTGCTTATAGCAATTCCATAAAATAACTATGAGGTTACATTTATGATATTATATCATATATCTGCAAAAAAATTAATAACACGCTGTACTTTTTCAATGCTCGCAGCATCTCTTATATTATGTCCGGCTGTTTTTTCCGGATGTTCGGCAAAAACGGAAAATGTCAAAAATACGGATGCCGGTTCTCAGGATCCCATCTCTGCCACTGCGATCAAACTGAATACTGCAGTTACGGTCACTATCTATGATTCTCAGGACAGAGAGCTGCTTACAGAATGCATGAATCTTTGTGACAAGTATGAGAAAATATTCAGCCGCACCGCAGATGACAGTGAATTATATCAGTTAAACCATCGGGAACTTACACCTGTGAAGGGGACAGAGGATACTTATCAGGTGTCGGCTTCTCTGGCGGAGCTGGTTTCTAAGGGACTTGATTATTCTGTATTATCTGAGGGTGCATTTGATATTGCTATTGAACCGCTGACTTCTCTGTGGGATTTTACTGCTGAAAATCCAAAAGTGCCCAAGGACAGTCTGATCCAGGCAGCACTGCCCAAATGTAATTATCACAATATCTCTGTTGATACAGATAAAAATGAGATTACATTAAAGACAGACGATACTGCAATCGAACTCGGTGCCATTGCCAAGGGTTATATCGCAGACCGCCTGAAGGATTATCTGGTTTCTCAGGATGTAAAAAGTGCGATCATCAATCTTGGCGGAAATGTTCTCTGTATTGGCGAAAAAACAGACAATTCTGCTTTTAAGATCGGGATCCAGAAACCATTTGCAGATCGAAGCGAAACTATTGCTGTTATGGACATCAGGGATAAGTCAGTGGTTTCCTCAGGAATTTATGAGAGATGCTTTGAACAAGATGGCACTTTGTACCATCACCTGCTCAATCCTAAAACCGGCTATCCTTATGATAACGGGCTGATTGCAGTTACCATTATTTCCGATCAGTCTGTGGATGGAGATGCGCTGAGCACGACCTGCTTTGCTCTTGGTCTGGAGGATGGCATGAAACTGGCCGAGTCTCTGGACGATGTACAGGCATTTTTCGTAACTTCTGATTATGAGATTCACTATACCAAAGATTTCCAGAAAAAAATCAAAGTTACGGAAACAGAATAAATCTGTCTCTGATGACTTAAATTGAAAAAACAGAAATATAAATCAACAATTATTAACTGGTGTTTTGACTTAATCAATAGATTTTAATTTTCAAGTCATACATTCCGCACTAATTTCTTGACCTAATTTGCTATTTATAAATTTCCAGTCAAATATTTTTGCCTGTTCGCTTGACTTAATTTGTTATTCTATAAAATCTCAGTCAACATACTGTTAATTATTTCATGACCTATATGAAACTTTTTTTGACTTAAGTCAACCTTGTACAGATGACAAAAGTCCCCTGCTTATTGCTTTTCGCAACCTCCGCAGGGGACTTACCCTATTCAGTTAAACTTATCACTCAGCCTGACAGTTCTTCTGACGATTATTCATTTTCACTCTGCTATATACTGATTGCATTCAAACACTTGCAATCCATATAGGATTTCACTGATTCAGTCAGGATCTCACTCCACATCAAATTTCTCCAGACTTTCCAGTCTTGCTCTGTATTTGGAGTCATAGGCATCTGTAAACGAAGCCTCTTTCTTCATTTTTTCGAGAGCTGCTGCTGCTTTTTTAACTGTCTGGATAGTACCGGCACCTGCTACACAGCCGCCCGGACATGCCATTCCTTCCAAAAGATATCCATTATATTTACCAATCTTGGCCATCTGGAGCATCTTCTTACAGTTCTGCAGACCTTCTGCATTCATTACCTTTACTTCCCGATCAGGATCAATACGCTTCACCGCATGGACAACCGCTTCTGCCACACCACCGCTGACTGCGAAACCTCTTCCGTCAGCACTGGCATGAAACAGTGGTTCTCCTTCCGGAATATCTTTCCAGTCCACGCCTTTGGCATCAAACATTCCTGCTACTTCCTCGAAGGTCAGCACAAAATCCACATAGCTGCGGATACTCTTACGGCTGGCTTCCAGCTTCTTGGCTGCGCAGGGACCTACGAAAACGATCTTACAATCCGGTTCCTTCTGCTTGATCAGTCTGGCAGTAAGAACCATAGGTGTCAGTGCCATGGAGATACATTTCGCCTGTTCCGGGAATAACTTCTTAGCCATCATAGACCAGGACGGACAACAGGATGTAGCCATAAACGGAAGTTTCTCAGGAACTTCCTCCAAAAAGTCCTTTGCCTCCTCCACTGTGCACAGATCTGCACCGACTGCAACCTCTCTTACATCTGTAAAGCCAAGTGCCTGAAATGCACCCCGTATCTTATTATTCTCCATACCCGGGAACTGACCTGCAATGGCAGGCGCCACGATTGCATACACCGGTGTTTCACTTTTTAATGCCATAACAGTCTGGAAAATCTGTCCTTTGTCTACAATAGCGCTGAACGGACAGCTCACCAGACACTGTCCGCAGGATACACATTTGTCCTGGTCAATCTCCGCTCTTCCATATTCGTCAGATCCAATGGCATTCATGCCGCAGGCCTTTGAACAGGGACGTTCCTGTTTGATGATTGCATTATACGGACAGGCTTCCAGACACTTTCCGCATTTGATGCAGGCATCTTCATCAATATGTGATCTGCCGCCTTCCATATGTACTGCTTTCTTTGGACAGACCTCCACACAGGGATGCTCCAGACAGCCCTGACAGCCCTCTGTGATCATTACCCTTTTCTCAGGGCAGGAATTACAGGCAAACTTGATTACATTGATAAGCGGCGGTTCATAATACTTTTCCTCAATAACGCTGGCTTCCACACCTTTGGAGATTGGCGCATGCTCTGTAACCTTTCTCAGTGACATCCCCATTGCAACACGAAGTCTCTCACCAACTACCGCTCTTTCCAGAAAAATACTGTCACGATAAGTCGCAATTTCACCGGGTACGATCTTGTAGGGAAGCTCTTCCAGCATCTCCGGAGACTGGCCTTCATATGCCATCCTCGCAATTTCCGTAAAAATTTTGTGTCTGATTTCTGTTTTGGATGAATACAGTCCTCTCATTCTTTCCTCCTGATTTTGGATTTTGATAACTGTCCAGTCATCGGGCAATTATCATTTACATTTTTGGCTCTGCTGCAAAACAGCCACCCATTATTTCCTCCTACCAGGTTTTCAGCTTTTATATAAAAAAACGAATTTCCGCTCTATTTCGTTTTTTCCTCTGCAATCATATCACCAAACTCCATCGAACTCAATACAGCATCACAATTTCATAAACTGAAAAATCATCCCCAGATTCCACTCCTCTGTTCCTCCAGATGATCCAGAATATAATTATAAATATCTACAGACACACTGTCCGGATAGTGGGTTCCGTCTACGGTGGAAAATCCCTCAGATACCAGATGGGAATATACATCTATGTAGGTAACCCCGCTCAGATTTGCCTGCATTGCCGCATTGAAGCTTTCAATCTCCGCATTACTGCAATAGGGATCATTCTGCACCGGACCTACAGACACAAAATAAGTCTGCGCTCCCCTGTTTCCCCATTCGGCAGCTTTGGAATTAATATAGCTGATGTAGTCATTAACATGATACAGGTCATTAACACCCATCAGAATAATAACCGCTGTATTGTCCTCAATCTGATCTTCTACCTGAGGCACTCCTGTAGATACCATCCAGTCATATCCCATAGAAGAAAGACAGGACCAAATGCTGTCATCATTTACCGCATCCCTCAATCCCTCTGTTCTGGAATCTCCGATAAATACCAGTTTATCTGCGGAGATAGTATCCGGATGATCTGGCTTGCTTAAAGTTCCCTGATCTGCCGGATTCTGTTTATCTGTCTCAGCTTCCTGCTCTGGTGTTGGAGTAGATGCAGGTATTGGTGTTGCTTCAGGTTTTTGTGTTAGTGCCGATTTGGATTTCGGTGTTGATTTGGACTTTGATGTTGACGTGGACTTTAACTTTTCTGTTGATTTCGATTTTTCTGTCGGTGTAACTGTCAGAGTTTTCGGTGCAGGCGGACCTGCCGCTTCTGTCCCATGGACATTTGAAAACATACAGACAGCTACAATACATGCAGTTAATACAATTTGTCCGGTTCTATATTTTTTCGTAAATATCATTCCCTTCTGCAGTAATACTTACATCCCAGGCAGCATATCCGGCCATGAGAGGATTTCTCCGGAAATAATTTCCTCGTAATCTCCCTCAATATCCTGGCTTCTGCCTGCTTCGAACACGTTTGTCTCCGCTCCCCAGACACGATCTTCATATTCCCATATATGGAATCTCAGACCGCGAAACATAAAGTCGATGCTTCCGCATCCGTTTTCCTCTGTATATTCATAATGAATTTTCTTTGTTTTTAACGCTTCCTGTACTTTTTCCAAACGCATAAAATACCTCCTGATTATCTGTACAGTACCCTCTGTAATATAATACAGATAACTTTCACTGTAAAAAATGTTCTCGTGTACACCCATCAAAAGTCAAACAGATATTCGCAATCCGCTTCGCTACACAGCTCTACATATGCTCTTAATCCTGACGTCATTATACAAAACGAATTATATCATACTCTGCTGCATAATATGTAATCTGAATGCCACTTCACAATTGCCGTTACTGTTCACTCCGTTCACAGTAACTTAGCCAAAATTCATTCCAGATTGCCTGTGGCAATGGAATTTTAGCTTGTATGTCTCGGGATTTTGGCATATTCATGACAAAACACCTCGCGGGATAGTGGTGTGTGAACAGTAACCAATTGCCCATTCTATATTCTGATCGATATTCACTCATCTTTATTTCTGTCTTTTCTTCGTTGGTATCGCCAGGATGATGATCGTAGCAATTACAAACAAAGTTCCAAGCATCATCTCTTTTTTGGGGTTTCGTTTACTCTCATTGTTCGTTTGCATATTTCTGTTATCTTTCCTGTCTGTATTATTATGGATTCTGAATATTTGAAAATAAGTATAATCCGCTGTAACGACACTTGTCAAGAAAACAAAATACCGCAGAGACTTTCTTTGTCTCTGCGGCGATTTATAGCCCTGTTATAATCAGATATAATTTCCATCATGTACACTCTGCACTGTAAATGCAGATTTCTTTTTCACGAAATCAATCGCATCTTTCACAGTGATTCCGTCAATCTGCCAGTTCGCATAGAAACCATCCAGAGTCTTTAATGTCTCGTCTTTTGCTGTATTTTCATCAAGAACAAGAAGTACGATCAGACCTGCTGCCTTAAGATGGCGGACAGTTTCTGCATAGTTTTCACTCGCTGCCGGATGATACAGATAGGTATGTTTTCCAAGTACAGTCAATCCCTTTTCTACCTGCTCTGCAAAATCAAGAGTGATTCCTTCTTTACCGATCGGGAATTCCACTACTACCGGTGTCTGACCTTTCAGTCCTGCACGAACCTGCTCGTCCACTTTTCCGATCTGAGATCTATCCTGAGAAACAAAGGTTTTTCTCACAACACCGCAGGCAGAAGTCATATTTGTGACACGATCTATCAGGATCAGCTCACCCAGTGTTCTGTGCTTGTCAAATTCGTCTACAACGATCTTCTCTGAGAATTCCAGAGTACAGGAAGCAATCTCATTTTTCTTTAAGGTATATGCGCTTTTCTTTTCACCTGTGTTAACATCCACAGAATAATTGATCTTTGTAACCAGGCCGGGGATCATCTTTGTACCGATTTTTACAAAGAAGTTCTTGCCATCCGTAAGAGCATTGTCATCCATCCAGAGGATATCTGCTTCCACAGAGTCTGTAAGAACTGCGCCGGAATCAATGGTAAGTACACATCCGCGGGAAACATCTACTTCTCTGTCAAGCTGGATGGTAACAGGCTGTCCCTGTACAGCTTCCTGAACTTCTTTATCGCCAACAAGAATACTCTTTACATGAGCTTCTTCTTTACTGGGAAGAGTAGTCACAAGGTCGCCTGCCCTGATGGCACCATTTTCAATCTGTCCCTGGAATCCGCGAAACTCATGATTTGGTCTGCAGACTCTCTGTACAGGCATATAGAAGCCCTTCTCTGTATCTTCCTTAATGTCTACGGTTTCCAGATGGGAAAGAAGCGCCTCCCCTTTATACCATGGCATATTGTCAGATTTGGTTGTAACGTTATCACCTTCTGTGGCAGATACCGGAATAATAGTTACATTGGCAAGTTTCAGTTCTTCTATCAGTGCTGCGATCTGATTCTCAATGTCGCGGAAACGTTTTTCATCATATTCAATAAGATCCATTTTGTTTACTGCAAATACAAAGTAACGGATTCCCATCAATGCGCAGATTCTTGCATGACGTCTTGTCTGTACCAGTACTCCCTGTGAAGCATCCACCAGGATAACTGCCAGATCTGCAAAGGACGCACCCACTGCCATGTTTCTTGTATATTCTTCATGTCCGGGTGTATCTGCAACAATGAAGCTTCTGTTATCTGTTGTAAAATAACGGTATGCAACATCAATGGTGATTCCCTGTTCACGCTCTGCCATCAGACCGTCCAGAAGAAGAGAATAATCAATGGCACCGCCTCTGCTTCCTACTTTGGAATCCAGCTCCAGAGCTTTCTCCTGATCTGCATAGAGAAGCTTTGCATCATAAAGAATATGTCCGATCAGAGTGGATTTTCCATCATCCACACTTCCGCATGTAATAAATTTCAATAATCCTTTCATTCTAGAAATACCCCTCTCTCTTTCTTCTCTCCATGCTGCCTGCTGCCTCGTGGTCGATCACCCTGCTGGTACGTTCAGAAGAAACAGCACTTAACGTCTCATCAATAATCTCATCCAAAGTATCTGCTTCAGATTCAATACCTCCAGTAAGCGGATAGCATCCAAGAGTACGGAATCTGACTTTTTTGTTTTCAATCTTTTCACCCGGACGGAGTTTTAATCTGTCATCATCCACCATAATGATATTTCCGTCTCTGTAGATGACCGGTCTTTCTTTCGCAAAATATAACGGTACAATTTCGATATTTTCACGCTGAATGTACTGCCAGATATCCTTTTCTGTCCAGTTGGAAATTGGGAATACTCGCATACTCTCTCCCTTCTGGATCTTAGTGTTATAAAGCTTCCACATCTCCGGTCTCTGGTTTTTCGGATCCCATGCCTGAGCTGAATTACGGAAAGAGAAGATTCTTTCTTTTGCTCTGGATTTCTCCTCATCACGACGGCCGCCTCCAAATGCCGCTGTAAATCCATATTTGGTCAGAGCCTGTTTTAACGCCTGTGTTTTCATGATATCTGTATATGCAGAACCATTGTCAAATGGATTGATTCCTGCCTTTACACCCTCTTCATTGGTGTAAACCAGCATATCAATTCCGTTTTTCTTTGCGATTCTGTCGCGGAATTCGATCATCTCATGGAATTTCCATGTAGTATCAATGTGAAGGAACGGGAATGGAGGTTTCTCCGGGTAAAATGCCTTCATCGCCAGATGGAGCATAACGGAGCTGTCCTTTCCTATAGAATAGAGCATAACCGGCTTTTCACACTCGGCTGCTACTTCTCGCATAATATAAATCGCCTCTGCCTCAAGCGCATCAAGATGAGATAAGTTACTCATTGCATTATCCTCCTCTGTTTGTTTATACTCGGAATCTTTTCGTACTTGAGCAAATACACTAGAGCGTGTCTGAAAAATAAAAATTGCACAAAACGCATGTTTTATTTCCCTTTTTCATGATAAAA
>OOAY01000019.1_pt1 | contig 151189 bp, 155 predicted proteins | sample 1670961 | NCBI WGS metagenome assembly OOAY01 (sample SAMN06348108, study PRJEB24527) | human gut metagenome | biome: human gut; feature: ankylosing spondylitis patient; material: feces | host: Homo sapiens | place: China | collected 2015-10
CATTTTATTTACTGCCAGAGCCGCTTAGGCTTGGAGAATTTTTAACGAACTATTGCTTAGCTACAAAAGTAACATAATTGGAATATCTATATTTTTTTTATCAGTAATAATTTTCTCAGATACATAATATCATAACTATTCTTAACAGTATACATTTACATTTCGCCCTAACCTATGCGTTCATTTCAAATATTTCTGTACTTCCGCCCGCATCTCTTTTACTGCCGTCGATTGCACTTTCGGTTCTTTCGTTAATACAACCTCCGCCGCATATTTCAACTTCTCAGGCTGCCGATATTCCGATTCCGCATAAAGTTTCACCAAAAGATAATAAGGATAAATCCGTCCCGGAAGTCGATGAGTAGACCGTATCAAACTCTCTTCCGCCTCTTCGTATTCTCCTGTTGCCTGATAGTTTTTTCCGATAATATTAAGAACCATCGGATCACAAGTATATTTCATTGCTTCTTGCATCAATCTTGTAGAATTATCATATTCTTTCAATTTATGCAAACAGTGTCCATGTTCAAAAAGGAAAGTTCCCCGAGTCTTCAAATCCGGATACAGCTTTTCATACCCTTCTTTAGCTGCCTGATAAGCGCCAATATTATAAAGCATTTTACTTCGATACCACTCTTTACAAGCCTTATATTGATTATTCTTCCAGTAATATGCTCCTAACAAAGCTATCATCAAAATAAAGAATAGCAACGCCACCTTTGAACGCCCTATGACACAAGCGGCTAACAAGAAATAGAATGTCATTGCAAATCCCGGAATCTGCATCGGATAGGAAGATAAGGCAAACACTAAAACCGAAATCACCCCACCACAAATACCTATTTGTTTTTCGGTAATTCCTCTCCAAAAACAAAAAGCAATAACTAGTAAAACAACAAATAAGAAAGGGATTCCATATTCCACCGCCACCTGCAGATATTCATTAAAAGCATATTCCGGACTACCTGCTACCAATTCCTCCGTCTCCGAATATTCTCCATTTGCAAAATATTCTTCCTGAGCCCTCCCATAAGCAGAAACAAATCCATCTGCACCATGTCCAACAACCGGACTTTCAGCAATAGCCAGACAACTGATTTTCCACATTAACAAACGTCCGTTGGCAGAAGCTGCTTTCAGCTGAAAAAGGACATAACCTATCATTATCAACACTAATCCCCCAATCACCAAACCTGTTATCATTGTCTTCTTGTATTTCTGCCCCGCCTCTTTCAACCATGTTGCCCAAGAAGCATGTATTCCGTATACCCATATACCCGAAACTGCGGCAGCCATCCATGCCGAACGGCTCATTCCGGCAGGTAGTACACACAAAATCAACAGCATAACTCCTAATGCCATATAATACTTTCCCTGTTCTACCCATGTGCGTTCCGTTCTTTCTTTCAAGTTTAACCACTCATGCAGACAAAGCGGAAATATCATCGCCAAATATCCGGAATAAGGTCCCGGATTATAGAAAGATCCCGTAAGCGCATACAGGGAATGATTGGAAACAGCCAGACCGTATATCTGTCTCATCCCCCAGGCAGCTTCAATTCCTCCCAATGCAATCAATACCCATGTTACTATCGCCGGAAAAGACAGATATTGTTTCCTGTTCAGGCAAAGAGACAACAGACTGCAAACGACAAAAACAACAGCCATACGTCCCAACCATAGTTTCTGATATGCCATTTCGCCGATAGGAATCTCATTCGGAATAGTAAAAACTATTACGCTCAGAATTGCCGCAACTCCTATACAAGTTACCACATCCGCCATATTCTTTTTTGTCATTTGCATCAATTCCAACTTTAGCTTCATTCTTTATTTGATTTTCTTCATCATCCTATTCCAACGGGATTTCCCCGTAAACTTATCTTCCGAATACCATATACGGGTAGCCTTACCTACAATGTATTCTTCCGGCAGCATCCCCCAATATCTCGAATCCTGCGAGTTAGTCATATTATCACCGGAAACAAAATAATAGTTCTTTTTAAAGCGATACTGTGCAATCACGCTGTCACCCAATACTATCTGTCCATCCTTTATACGTAATTTCTTCTTCTGTTCCCACCCTATCAATTGCCTGTATAAAAGACAATTCGTACGGTTCATCTTTACTGTCTGACCTTTTTGAGGAATCGGCAAAGGTCCGAACTCACGGATAGTCCAATCCATTTGCTTATCATAAGGAAATGTACCTACCACAATACCATATTGTTCCGGATACTTCAGATTCGCAAGAGATTGTTGAGCATTATAATTTCCCAACCGTTCGTCACACCCCCGTATTTTATAAAATCCTTCCCGAATCTCTAAAGTATCTCCCGGAAGCGCAATACACCGCTTTACATAATATTGCATCACATCAAGCCGGATACTATCCCAACGATTCATTCGATAAGGGAAATTAAAAACCAATATATCATTCCTCTTGAAATTTCCCCATCCGGGCATTCGATGAATAGTAATATCTTCATTATTCAACGCAGCAAACACATCGAACAACCGCGCACCCTTTATCATCTTATTAACCAAGATCCGGTCGCCATCCTTCAATGCAGGTTCCATTGAGTCCGAAGGTATCCTGAATGAAGTAAAACAGAATAACTGCATCAAAAACAAAATTACCACTGTGCAGAATAGGAAGACTGCCAGATTCTCGAATATTGCTACAACTTTCTTTACTCTATTCATATACTTCCTTTAGTTGAATCAGCCTACGATAAGCCTCCAGTCCCAACGTACATTTCACACATTCATCATTTTCACCCAATAATCCCTCCAAAGGGAAAGTCTCTTTCTTTATCCTCTTTTGCAAATAATCTGCCCACAAAATCAACTGGCTCCAATGCATATCAGCATAACCGAAGTCTTGTTCCGCTTCCACAATAGCAGTTGTCATTATCAACATATTGGCAGCGGCTTCCACAGCACAACTTTCCAATTTTACCTGCTTACCGGATACCGGATACAAACCAATATCATAAGGCGGATGTTTCTTGTTCCAATATATCCCCTCACAATATATAAATACAGGGTCCAACAAACTCTTCATCCAGTCGACACGATTGAAAAACAACAATGCCGGAAAGCTTTTATAAGCTTCTCTTACATTACCTAAAGTATCACCGAAACAAAACAATTTATCATCCGGAGACAATACAAATCTATGGGAAGATAAAAAATTACGGTAAGCAGGAAGTATATACTCGGCAAGCGTTTCACCTCCTACTTGTAAAGCCTTGTCATTCCACTTATAATCCAGTTTTTCACTTTCCTGCCTAAGCTCCTGACACCTGTTTCCTACAGATTTCATTAGTTCTTTTACCTCTTTTGCTCCATCATTATTCCAAAGAGGGCGTAAGTTCTCCCCACCATATTGTAAAGTCTGCCCTTCTTTATATCCAATAAGCAACACACCTCTATCTTCCTTCCCCGAACACAACTTTTGTGACAAAATGATATGATTGTCTTCATATGAAAACCTTGTCTCATCCGTCCTCATAGCCAAATACAAACTATCGGACTTCGTAAAACGCCACCCCTGCTCCACCCAACTATTGACTTCTCTCTTACCGAACATCCACTCCGTATCCACATCAAACAGTATTTTCACCGTATGCTCTTTTTCTCTTTCCGTACGAATCTGATAAGAAAGGAAACCGATAGGCCAGCCTGTCATATCCCACTTTTCTGATAAAGAAGACGAGATAAAATCAATCTGAAGTTCTACATCTCCACATTGAAAAACAAATTGAGTCCGAGTGGCTTGCACATCCTTCTGCTTCAATATTGCCGGTTCCGCATCAGTATATGTTTTATTTTCTATGTACAAACCAAAATCCAATAAGGCAGGACCTCCCGTATTCCGACAGTATGCGGCCAGAACATTATCTCCATTAACTATTTGATTAATAGCTTCATCTGTCAAACGTTGACATTTCGTTTGATTTGTAAATCCACTTTTTAACAGATATCTTCCATTACAAAAAAGCTTTATTTGATCGTCGCATATATAACGGACATAGACTTTATGTTCCTTCAACAGGTCTTTATCATCAACTCTGATATGTCTGCGAACATATATATTCTCTGCTCCCCATAATGTATGAGCCGGATAATTACCTTTTACAGGTCCAAAAGCCCCTTTACCTTCATCCCATAAAGAATCATCATATTCCTTTTGCTCCCAACCTTTTCCCGGAAACAAAAAAGAATACTTTCCCTCCCAGCCGATACTGTCATTAGAAAGAGGAGCTAAGGAAAATATGCGTAAAGAGTCACTCCCCATGAAACGATAAGCCTTACCATCTACACACAAAACACCTATTATCGGAAATACCTTTCCAGTTCTCAACTTCGGATAACTTTTATTTAATGTATCTCCCAACACCTTGAGACTAAAGTCGGGAGTAATCGCCAATAGCGTATGTTCAGAAGGAGTAATGTCGGAAAGAGACAAAATCTTCCTATCCGGACAGGAACAAGCATATATCAGAGAGACAATAACCGAAATAATAATTACCCTCCATACTCCAACAAGCCTGACATTAGTTTTCATTTCCATAGCTGAGTTTTGTTTTCATAAATAAAAATTCTTTCATCCAGCCCACGTGTATGATTTCTCAAAAGTAACAATGCGTTTGCAGGAATATCCCGAAAAACCAATGAATCGGCAGTCGCCTTAATTTTTCCGGCAGACTTCCAGTCGTTGTCACAATAAAATAATTCATAAACATCACCGGGACGAACATAGTTATCCCTATTGCGCGGAGTATAGACAATACGCTCTACCCGTACTTTTCTACCCAAATCAAGTCCTGCCCATCCGCCGGTAGGTTTAAAATAATCGAAAGAGGTCCATGTTTTCCCGTCAAAGACATTTGTATATCCATGCGTCCCGTCATGTTGATAACAGCCGGGAGTTCCTATGATTTTCCCAGATAAGGCTACTGTGTCATTCTTCTCATAAAAAGCGACTTCCGAAACATTACAAGACCCTTTAGCCGGACCAAAATATCTAAGATAACGGTACTCCTTATCAGACCAACTTTTTACAGTAGTACTCAGACGTTCAGGTTTACTTTGTATAATAAACAAGGTATCTTTCTCCAAAAAATCAGGATGATTACTTCCCTCAAAAACTCCTCCTAACATTCGATTTCTATATATATCTTCTCTCCCAATATCACACTTGGCATATAATACTACATCCTGCTTCTCTATAGTGACAGGATAATAGCAGATTTCATTGCTTTGTTTATCAATATAAAAGGGATCTGTCAAAAAGCATAATACGCCATTTTCATAAGTAGCTGCTCTCATAAATGTACCTTTCCGCACATACCGGAATGCCAAATGACCAGCATCATATTCAGTCCAATCAACAGGAGTCCAACGGTCTCTATCGCTAACGCATAAATAAGCTATTTTTCCGCTCCGTTTCACTTTATACTGTTTTTCTAAAGGAATAACCAACTCTTCTTTGAGATAATAACCATATTCGTGAGTTACGTCAATAAATTTAGGTAAACGCCAAAAAGGGTATAGTTCTTCGCCGTACTTTGCCATCTGTTCATACATTTCCCTATTCGCACTAAAAGTATATCTATACACTTTAGAACTGTCATCCCACCGATACCACCAATTCTTACGCACTGGCACTAATTTTTGTGGAAAGTCAGTCATATATTCCTCTCCGTCTTTATTCCATGTTGTCAGCCAAAAATGCCCGGCATTTATATAACTTCGCACAGGTACAAAGTCAATAGCACAAGGAATACCCAAAGCTCGAAATAGGTATACGGCAAAATCTGTAACTTCTCTACACGTCCCGGATAAATACTGTACATATTCCGGTCCTATATGTCCAAATGGATATGGCGTTACAGAAGTATAATAATAGTTCTTATCAGGCAATTTACTTATTAGAAAATTAGCGGCAACCACCGGATCTTCTATATCCAATGAATCAGACATACGCAATGAATCCAGTAACGAATTATATTTTTCATAATATGTTTCACGCCAGTATGCTAATGGCTCATCAGCTATTCGATAAGGCAACAAATACTCACAAAATGTTTCAAATGAAATATTCTTTCCCCACGGTTGCTCCTGCCAGACTTTAAATGCCCAATCAATATTATGGCATAGATAAGCAGAATCTATCTCTATTATATCTCGTTTATTTTTAGGGACCTGCATTAGTCCAAAGACTTTTTTCACCGAGTCTGCAACTTGTTCTGAAACTTTTCCTTTGCTTGTTTTTAGCCAAGCATAATAAGATTTATAGTTTTCTAATTGCTCTCCTTCAGAATAGAAATAGAAAGGTATATTCTCTATCAAAAAGCAGGCTGCTTTATACTTTAGGCTATCAGCAGGGTACTTTTGATAGTGACGAATCACTTTGTGTAGTTCTCCCTCATTATCTTCAGCAGATTGTAAAGCAACTTCAAGTGAAGATATTAGTTTTTCTTCTAAAAAACATTTTCCTATATACCACCATCCCAATAAGAAAAATGCCAAAACAAGAATAAATCGGATATATATTCTATGTTTCTTCATCATAACTTAATCTCACTTAGCATTTCCTGAAATATTCAGCAAAATAGGTGAATCTTTTTCATTACAATATACAGTTATAGTCTTATTGAAATATTCAGGTCGGTCCGCTGTATACTTCACTTTCAGAGTTAAATTCTTCTCTGGTTGCACTGGTGTTTTTGAATACTCTACAGTTGTACAACCACAAGAAGTAATTACATTATCCACCACTAGTAATTCCTGTCCGATATTAGTTAGAATAAATTCACAAGACTTTTGTTTCTTCCAATCAAATGTTCCCAAATCCATGTACTTTTTATCTATTGAAACTTCTGTTTGTTTCCTTTTTTCTACCTCGGAAATATTCTGTTTATCAAATATTATATTCATATATAACTCCTTTATTTTAGGGTTATGCATGGGATTGCCTATAGCCAAAACTTTATTATGCTCATCCAACAAGAATGTTTGCAACATTGCATTGGAAGGAAAGTGATTCAACTTATTAAGAGAATCATTCCTATCTATACAAACTGGAATATCAAAACTCTGGCTACATAGTAACAACAACAAATCTCTCATATCTTTAGGATGTATAAAAAACAAAAAGGAAACTTTGTTATCAGATATAGAATCTATTTGTATCATCCATTCCAACCACTGTGATAACCTCAAATTACACCCTACGCATCCTATTGAATCGGTATAAACCAAGATCTTATATTTACTTGTAGGTATTGAATTATAAACAGAGTCCTTACCTAATCGAGTAAAAACATACTCATTATCAAATTTAATCTCTTTATTAATCCATTCTTCAACCACATTAGTAATTCCAACATTTGCCTTCTCTCGACGACATGAATGGCAACTCATTAAAATAGCAAATATATTTATATAAAATAGAACCTTAAGCATACTTTCCATTAATCATAATATCGAATATAAAAATAACAAAAGACAATAATATTTCTATTCTTTTCAAAGCCAAACTACACAAAGTAATTTCATTTCAGAGATATTATATCTATAGTTAAATCGTCAGTATTATTCTTTTCGTCTAAAACATTGTCAACAAAAAGAGCTATACCACCATAAGTTGCATTCCAACTTGTAAAAGGACTATATCTGCAATTAGATAATTTCGTTTCACCGATTTTTTCCATATTTTCATCGAACAGCATTAAATATAAGTCACGCTCATTGATAAGCTTCTCCATACCTTTTTTTTCATCAAAATCAACTTTATCAGCATGTAAACGAGCATATATTTTATATTTAGGTAAATACATGATATCATAAAAATGAGAATTTTCGAGCCAGTGTTTTTCCAAAGTAGCATAATCCCCGCTTGTCGTACATTTCTCTATTATATTGGAAGTATAGTGACTATCTGCCAATATGTATTTCCGTTCGTTTGTTCTTATGTCTAGCATATAAATAGAAGATTCAACAGGATAATTGTATACAATATTTTCACCTACAAAATTAACATTGGGGAAATTGATATATGCATATCCCTTACTCATATCAGGAACAACCTTAGACGATGATAACTGATAAGTTGCCATCTTGCCAACTTCATCTATAAAAGCTTCTTTTACTATGAATGTGTTAGAAGGTGTATGTTTTACTAAAAACATTAATGAATGACGAGAGGCATTATAAAACAAGTGAGAAGTGAACATTGCATAATTAGTATTTATTAGTAACTGCTCCTGATCCTCCAAATATTTCTTTAAATCAATCATTCTTTTTATCGTTCCCACACTATCAATTAGGAAAGCGCGTTCTGACTCATCAGATATCCATACAGAATCTAACGATTGTGCATATATTCCCGACAAGCGGACAATAGCATCAGGACCATCGCCTGGCAATACAATCTGAGTTACCGACTTAGATTTCAGATTCATACAATCCAACGAATGCAATCTATAATTATAACCAATCAAATAATCTATTGAATCAACATGAACAGACGAAGATAAATAGTATGATTTTAGTTGCAGAACATCTTGTGGGGGAAATTTAATTTCCCCCACCTCTATTGCAATCTTATCATTATTATCATTCTCTTTCCCCGTTTTTTGTCCTGTGCACGATACTAAAATCATACACAACATAAGAAAAAAGATTTTTAAATATGACATAATAATCAACAATAAGTTAATTTTGCACATCTGTTACCTTCGTCATATTTCTTTGAACTACACTCTGCGCCAGCATGAGTAGGGCATGGATGTAAATAATATGAGCCACTAGTTTCTCCTCCCCATGCAAAAGCTTCTACGTTAGCTAAAACCAGATCTGACAATTTTGTTTCATTTTGTGATATATAAACATTGTATCCTGCAACTATTGCAACTACTGCCACAACTACCATACCTAATAATTTCTTTTTCATATTTAATACTTTATATTAGTGAATAAACTTTCATTTCTTCTGTATCTATCATTTCAACAGAATAGCAATAGTTTGCTACATTAATTTTTTATTCTTATGTTTGCATCGGAATCTTTTTTTAAAGGTTAAGGAGCAGATGATATGTAAGCAAATCCGGCAAGATGAACAAACTCATCATCCTGCTCCTTTTTAATCAAGTTAATTATCTAATCTTAGCCAAAGCTAAATTTCAGTATTGGCTGATCGTTATTTACATCCGTCGCCATAATCGTTTTAGTAACTTCATCCACCCAAATACCATATATATAATGGTCTAGCACATATTTACATAATGGTTCTCCTTTCAAACTAAAAACATAAATGTACTTACCTCCATCAGGAAGTCTTCCGCTTTGTCTAGCTATATCTTTAAAAGAGGTTCCATGAAACACCGCATAAATAGCATCATCAGTAACTTGCACATCACTGAATCCCATAATACCTGTTGGTATACCATAGCCATCTGATACTTTGAATTCAGGTTCATCATATTCACCAACACGAATGACATGAGTACTATCTTTTAAATTATAGATTTCAACCACTTCTCCTAACTGAGTAACGGTAGCCAAAACACTATTATGAGAATTATAATCTAAAAAGCTGCGCCATGCCTGGGCTAATGCCGGACGGGCTTCTTGCAGGGCTTTCTTATTTGTCGTTGGTATAGTTCCTATTTTCTCTATTAGCTTACCCTTACAATCAACTTTTAAAAAGCGACTCTCACCTGAATAGTCAGGAATGACAAATGTTGTATCGTTATATATAGCAAAATCAAGTGGTCGAAGTATATCTTCATCCAATGCTACCGTTTCCTCACGAAGCAGTGAATCACCGGATGAAGAAAAATCTAACCTAGTTAATTCGCTTTTGTTAGCATCTAAAGTCCATAATGTATGGTTATGTAAACGGAAATTTTCCATTGACAACATTTCTAAAGGAGAATCACCCCGCCTACCGAAAGAGGATAGATACCGGAAACTTGGGTATTGAAATAAGTGCCCATAATAATCGGAACCATGCAAATCCAACACAATAGCTTTATCTCCTTCTATCCGTATCCGAAAAGGATAACGAAACAAGGCTGTATCAAGTTCTATTACTTCTCCTTTCAATTCTTTTTCTTGTGGAAATTGGGAATAAGGAAATACATTGTTTGCATATTCCTTATTTTTCGTTCCGCAAGAAATAAAGAGCAAAAAAAGAAGAAGAACAGCACTATTCTTCAAGACTGTAACCGCTAAAGACATATTTTACTTTAACTTTAGAGATTGGACAGTCGACAGAACCACTCCCAAGACAAGTATGAGGCATATCTTGCTCATAAGCAGCTAAAGCTTCCACATTATCTAATAACAATGTATTTACCCGAGGCTCTTTTAGTGAGTACTTTACAGAAATAACCGCTACTACCAAAATAAAAAAGAATAATAGTTTTTTCATATATACATAATTTTATCGATTAATTAATGGAAGCGAAAGTATGCAATTGGCTTACAACAACAAAGGAATTCACCTAACCATTTCTATCCAACCGATTCTATCCATTGTATATACTACTCTACAGAAAAGGTATTTATGCAAAAATCTCCCTTTTCATCGGAGATTATAGTTATTCAATCAAATTCTTCTAATATACAACTGGTAGCCAACCTTTTCATATCTTTGAACCTCAATAGAAGGAATATTTTCAAAGACTCCTCGTAAACGACTTATTGCATTATGAAGTCTCGACTCATTATTCGATTTGTTCGACCAAAAAATTTCTTGTATTTCTTCATCTTTTAATATAAATTCCGGAGCTTCCAAGAAATGTCTTAATAAAACAGATATTTGTGGTTTCATTAGAATTTCCTCTTTACCAACTATTAGCTTTTTTAAGTCTGCATCAAATATAATATTTTGATCTAATTGATAGACATGAGCAGAAGTAGGAATAAGAATATTTTTATGTTTTTTCGAAAGAAAAAACAACACTATAATACTAGTAATTATGAGTAACCAATAGATGAAAGCATAAATGATTCCTCTTGTACCTACAAGATCAAAAAACGAAAAGCTACAAAAGCCTTTTAATTCAACTTCGCAACGATAACCTATCGTTATATCAAAACAAGCTATATAATCTTCAAGAAGAAGGTCGTTCGGAAATACGCAACTTGTAGTATTTCCGTCTTTATCAGACAAGAAAAATTGTAAAGCAAAAGCGGTAAACATTTTTTGCTGTTCCAAGTGTTGTTGCCACTTCCCATATAAAGAATCCACCACTAAAGGGTGTTCTACCAAATAAGCGGAATGTAAAATACGCAATCGTGGATCATGAGCTATATTTCTTCTACTTTTTTCTCTATCCAAATAATACCCATGTTCCCCACTTTCATCTGTCAGATAAACAGTATCAGGATATTCCTCCAATTGACGTTTCCGTTCACTAGTGGAAAGATAGCCTTCAAAAGAATCTTCTTGCAATTGTCGCAATAAAACCTCTTTGAATGTTCTTTCCAACTTTTCGCAATACGCTTTTTTTCTAACACTATAATATAGCTGTCCTAAAATGAAAAAAAAGGCTATCCCCAAGAAAAAAACTATTAATAAAGGATACATCTTTTGTTTTCCAATATACACAATCATATCGCTTAGCTTTCTCATTAATCTCATCACGTGACTTATTTATCTGTTTGAATAGCGCAAAGGTAATAATTTGCAAAAACCAACGGACGATATTAAAAACTATTTTTAGCCATTCATACCTCTTTTTCCATGTACATCCAAGCAAACTACTTATCTTAATATTTCATTATCCAGCAATCGGCATTATTCCCCAGCTGATTAAGTTCTTATTCCGTTTTTACTATATATAATATAGGGTTATCATCGTCAACAAAATTAACGTCTTTAAAAACCGCCTTCCCTTTTTCCGTAAGTTCACTTCCTGCATTTTCAATGTCCATTGGACTCAAAATTGCAATAAATTCATCTTGCCCTTTCGTGAACTCAAAAAGAGGATATTGTAGTCCGGTTAAATCATCAACACTATTTTCAAATGTATATGACCGGGTTACTCCCTGTCTTTTATCATATACAGCAACACAAGGCATTTGCTTGTCGAAGAATATTAATTGTATGTAATTTCTATTTTCCGTTAAATATTTAATTTTTCCACGAGAATTTGCTAATTTCTTTTTTACTTCCCTATGAGGAATATCTTCTAAATCCTCAAAATCAATACTTTCTTCGCCAAAATTCACTTCATAGGCAACCTTTATTCTATGATCGGATTGCATCTCATAAATCTTATTATCCAAATAGATCCGATATAGCAAAATAGAATCTTGTTTAGAAAAAGGATGTATAAGCATCAAAAGATTATCTCCCATTCGTTTATTCGGAAAATCTTCATATAGTATCCTTCCTTTTATATCAGTCACAATAAGATTGCCCCTATCAAGTCTATCACACACAAAATGCAACTGATTTTTCTGATATTCCATAGCATCAGCAAAGAAATCGAGAGTTATTGTCCCAAGAGACTGTCCAGACAAAGAATAAGTAAAGAGTTTTTTCTTATCACAAAGCACATAAATTAAATTCTTTTCCTTGTCTATGGAAAAATCATTAATTTGCATATATTCATTAGGCCCGCTCCCTCTTTTTCCAATAGCAAATTTATATTCTCCCTGGGTATCGAATACATACAAACGGGCACTATGCATTTTATCCAAAACAAATATCTTCCCATCATAAAATTCCAACTTACTTATCCCGCCTATCAGACAACTATCATTGGTTTCAAGTGGAATAACGGAAAAAGATGAAGCTATGCTTGACAACTTAAATTTCCCGCCATTAATCTCCTGACAATCAATCATCTTATATTCACCATTCGGAGTGTTTATAGTAGAAGACCGCCTGCATGAAGATACTAAAACTAAAAGGAAGAAAAAGAATAGAAAAACGATACTATTTTTCAGAACTGTAATACACACTGACATATTCCACCTCGATTTACCAATAGATGTAATCATGCTATTTCGTCTTGCCATTAATTTCATCACGTGATTTATTTATATGTTTGAATAACACAAAGATAATATTATTTATAATAACCAACAGATAATATTAAAAACTATTTAGCCATTCATTTCTCTTTTTCCATGCACATCTAAGCAAACTACTTATCTTAATATTTCATTATCCAGCAATCGGCATTATTCCCCAACTGGGAAACTTCATCATTTCAAATAATATTTCAATATTACAGGATTATCGTCTTCTTTCAGCGTCTTCATTTTATGAATTTCTTGTGGTGACATCAAATTACGATCCATATATTGAGACAACTCATCCGGTTGGCAAATAGCAAGTAATACATTATCTATTATACCAAAACAAGGATACATAAAGAAGGGCTTTCCTTCTTTCAACAGAAAACCTTCATTCTTTTTCCTATTATAAATATAATGACTGCCATATCCTCTCACTGCTTTAGCTAAAAAGATATATACATAATCATCATTGAAAAATTTAAGCAATGGCAAAGTCTTTCCTGATTTCCTCAGATATTGATATCTTTCCGTTGCGTCTTCTGTTATTTTTCTTCTTTCCTCATCAGAGTCAGTTCTCTTTCCGCTCGCCCTTCCAGGCAAGTTATCATCTTCAACTTCCGCATCCCCAAAATCAAGATACATAATAGGATTAAGTTTCTTTTCTTTCGCATTTATTTGATAGAAATAATAATTAAGTCCGAAAGGAACAAAATAAAATTGTTCTCCTATATGATAAAAACAATTATGCGCCATAGTGTTTTCGGAAATAGTTCCTTCATAATTTGCACTAATAGCTTCTTGAGTTCTCAAATTAACAAATGAAACTTCTTGATCCGTCCACATAAAAGGATTAGTAAAGATATAATTATCTGTATCTAAAGCCATCAAGTAATCCACAGGAAATTCCGGTTTAAACTTTCTCTTTGCCAATAGCTCAAATGTTGGACTATAAGTATATATTGTTCCATAAGGATTGAGCAGATCAATACCTTTTAAGTAAGGATTTAGATTAATATCCAATACCATGACGTAATCTTCCGGTCCTTGCCCTTTCATCTTCTTTGAATTTGCAACATATTGCCCATTCCCCGAAAATGTATAAATGATTTGATCACTTGTATAAATCACAAACATATCCGTCCTTTTATCATAAAGGACTTTATTACATCTATGAAATAAAGATGAATCATTCGTTTCCAAAGGCACAATCTCTATTTTCTCTAAAAACAATGAAACATCCTGCGAAACTTCATCTACTTCGACCGGTATTATTTCAATACCACTTGGCAAACTCTTATTGTTCGTGGAACACGCACAAATAATAATCGATAATACTATTAAACTGGCTGTTTTCATCATTAGTTTTCTATGGAAAATAGTACTTTTAGTTTTCATTGTGTGTCACATTTTTGTATGTCTTAACTACAAAGTTAACGTAATCTATGACAATTATAGAATATCACTCACTATTTTATCTTTTCTCATTAGAAAATCTGTCCTATTTTTAAAATTTCCCTATCAAATACTAAGTCAAAAAAGAAAATTACCACTCCGACCCTGCCAATGGCATACTTTATTTCTGTATCAACAGAGTGACGCTATCGCATACAAATAGCAACGGTATAGAGACCGGATAGCTACGCTATTCCGACCCTATACCGTCGCTATATAAAGCCCAATATAATTGTGTTGATTTCTAGTCTCAGCGCTGTGTAGGCAGGGTAAATTCCTGCGAATCGCAAATTATTCCGTTCTCGTCCGCCACCGCTACACGAAATGTTACCTCACCGTCTTTCAGTTTCTCGCCTGCATGAATGGAAGCGGTGTAACGAATACCTTCCCCCGGAAGGATTTCCTCTATCATCACAGAAGGAGAAATGCCGAGATGCTTCACCTTGCCCACTGTTTCTACCAAGGGGACAATATTATAGACAGGGTTCCGTCCTTCATTCATAATCTCAAAGATGATCTTGCTATTCTCTCCCGCATCAATCACATGACTACGGTTATCATCAATAAAACGAATCCTGCGCAGTTTCAGCTGGGTAAGAGGTCGCTGTACCTGTGGCTGTTTCTTATATTTCCGGACACGAACTTCCCGTACTTCAGGAATATAAGCATCCTCCTCTATCGGTTCTTGTCTCGGCGCTGTCAATGCATTCCCTATCGCTGCACCGGCAATGGTCCCTACAATATTTCCAATAGCAGAACCGCGATAACCGCCTCTCCAGCCATGATTATTATCTCCGATAAGCCCTCCTATCGAGCCGCCCAGACTTCCTCCGATAGAAGCGCCTGCCATGATAGCTCCCGGATTTCCCATACGCCCCGATGCACACCCGCTCAAAATCAAAGCGGAAAGCAAAATTACTGTTATTTGTTTCTTCATGACCTTCTCTATTTAGTGTGTTACTATTTATTTTATCACTTTAAAACGGGCAAAACGCAATAATAGTTGTTTGTCACCCGCATTTTTGAAATGAATGGTTGCTTTCGCATTATCTCCCGTTCCTTCCACTTTCATCACTTCACCCAGTCCGAAACGTTCGTGCTCTATCATCTGTCCGGCACGTACTCCCGTCACCGACGCAGCATTCGAAGCTGCCGACTGTGCACTACTGCTTCCACTCACCGCACTCACTTTTTTCAGGTTTCTCGGCACACTGGGGGCTATAATCTGTGCTTTCGGACGTGCACGCTGTTCGGAAGAACTACTACCGAAAGAAGCACGCGACGGAGAAGCGGAACGGGTGAAGCCTCCCTCAATCTCCCTGCGGAAACGCCCTGCGCCTTCATCAACCGAACGACTCACTCCTGCCTCATGCGGTAATTGCAAATAATGAACATCAATATCACGCAGGAAGCGGCTGGGACTTCCAAATTCCATTTTTCCGTAACGAAAACGGGTCTTTGCAAACGAAAGATAGCAATGTTCTTCCGCACGGGTGATCGCCACATAGAACAAACGGCGTTCTTCTTCCAATGCACGAGGAGAATCTCCTGCCATTCCACTGGGAAAGAGATTTTCTTCCAGCCCGACCACAAATACGTTCTTAAATTCCAGTCCTTTAGCCGAATGCACGGTCATCAAGGTTATCTTTTCCCCGTCATCCGCTTTATCAGAGTCCTGATCGGTAAGCAAGGCAATCTCCGAAAGAAAATCGGTCAGGGAAATGTTCGGGTTACCTTCTTCCTGCCGCAAAGCACAAAAGTCATTCATCCCGTTCACCAACTCCTCGATATTTTCTTTCCTGCTCAAGTTTTCAGGCGACGTATCCTGACAGACATCATTGATGATACCGGACTGACGGATAATATCTGTTCCTATTTCGTATGCATTCTTATCCGCCTGACCGGTAATAAAACCCTCAATCAGTTCACGGAAACCTTGCAATTTCGCATGCGTCCCTTTATTGATATTGAGCCCATAACTCAATGGTTCACAAAGTGCCGCCCAAAGGCTGACACCATTATCGGTAGCCGCCGATATAATCTTTCCGACAGTAGTATCCCCGATACCACGGGCAGGATAATTAATGATACGTTTGAACGCTTCTTCATCATTCGGATTCACCACCAACCGGAAGTAAGCAATCACATCCTTTATCTCCTTACGCTGGTAAAACGAGAGTCCTCCATATATCTTATAGGGCATACTTCGTTTCCGAAGTGCTTCCTCAAAAACACGGCTCTGCGCATTCGTTCGATATAAGATAGCAAATTCGGCATATCCGTAACGAAACTCCCGGCGCAATTCTGCTATTTTGTTCGCCACAATATCCCCTTCTTCTACATCACTGTAAGCTTGAAATACCCCAATCGGCTCTCCCTTTTCTTTCTCCGAGAATACGGCTTTCCGTATCTGACGTTCATTCTTCTCAATCAGACTGTTGGCAGCACAGACGATCGTTTGCGTAGAGCGATAATTCTGTTCCAACTTGAAGACTTTCGTATCCGGATAGATTTTTGTAAAATAAAGGATGTTGTCAATATCCGCACCCCGGAAGGAGTAGATACTCTGTGCATCATCCCCTACCACGCAGACACGCTGGTTTTCCTTCGTTAGTTGCAGGACAATGCTGTGCTGCGCATAGTTCGTATCTTGATACTCGTCCACCAACACATAACGGAACTGATCACGATAATGCGCCAGCACATCCGGGAAATCACGGAACAGGATATAAGTATACACCAGCAAATCATCGAAGTCCATTGCCCCGGCCTGGCGGCATCTCTCCCAGTAACGGGTATAAATATCACGGATAGCAGGCATTTTAGCGGCCATATCGCCTTCATAAGCCTCTTTGTTAGCGGCATATCCCGTAGGAGTGACCAGATGATTTTTGGCATTGGAAATACGTGCCTGTACGACTCCCGGCTTATAGGTCTTTTCATCCAACCCCATTTCCTTAATGATTGAACGAAGCAGACTTTTGCTATCTGCCGTATCATAAATAGTAAATTGGGAAGTAAATCCGATATATGATGCTTCGGCACGAAGGATACGGGAGAAAATGGAATGGAAAGTGCCCATCCACAAATAACGTGCCCGCTCCATACCTACCTGACGGGCAATACGCTCCTTCATCTCACGCGCCGCCTTATTGGTAAAAGTCAGTGCAAGGATGTTCCACGGGTTGTAACCGTTCTCAAGCAAATAGGCAATTTTATAAGTCAATACGCGCGTCTTTCCCGAACCGGCACCGGCTATTACCAGCGAAGGTCCGTCGTTATAAGTCACTGCAGCACACTGACTCTCATTCAACTCCTCTATATAATTGGTATTCATAACAGCATTATAAAAACTATGAGGATTTTTAACAAACCCTTGGCGTTCAATTTTGTTCTCAATACAAAAGTATAATATTCATTTGAGAATGAAGGTATTTTTATGATTTTTCATCACTAACTATTTTAACCTAACCCCCAAAAGCAATGAAAAGAGGTATATTTTTATCAATTATTTTAGGTTTGTGCCTGATTACCTGCATTCCGCAGGTCATGGCGCAAAAACAAAGCCGCATGGAAAAGTTGCTCAGGTATCTGAACGACAACGACGCCGACAAATGGCAGAAGAACCGCGAAAAGCTGGATGATGAGACGCAAACTTATTACTCTGAAGAACTGGCACTGCTGGATGTGCTCCACCAACTATGGAATGAACATAGCGAACAGGCTGTCACAAACTATTTCGGATGTTACGGGAAAGCTTTCCAAGGAAATTTTTCCACGATTTGTGACGAAGAAAAAATACAGCTTTCCGATGTACGGAACAGAGCTGAACAGTCGATTATCTACATCCTGGAAGGTTCGAAGGACAAGATTCCTTTCAGCCGGGCAGTGATAGACAGCATTCGCTCAACTGATTATCCGGCCGACTCCGTAATGCTGCAAAGGCTACGGGATATTCGCGAACTGGCATTATTGGAAGGTATGCTAAAAACACCCACGCCCGGCACTTATCAGACGTATCTCGCAGAATATCCAAACGGAAAGTTCATCGCACAAGTCAACGCTGCCGAAAACAAACGGCTCTATCAACTTGTGGAAAAAGATCCTTCTTCCGGAAATTTCAAAGCATTCTTCGACAATGCCGATATGCAGAAATTTTTCAAGGATAAAGACAGTCGTCCTTATCTTGCGGAGGTACGTTCGCTTTACGACAATTTCCTGTTCCAGCACATCGACAGTCTCCAAAAAGAAGGGAATGCCACTGCGATCCGCCAAATTATCGACGACTACAAGCATACGCCGTACCTGACTGCCGCCGCCCGTACTCATCTGGATGATTTGGAGTACTTGAGCGAGAAAGCTGATTTTGAACTGTTGAAACCGGCTATTGTCAATTCTGAGTCTTTGAGTTTACTGAAAGATTTTCTCTGTACACATCATTACAAAGAATTTCGTGACCAGGCAAATGCACTACGTAACCCATTCGTCTTGCAAGCCATTCTCGCCACTCCTACTTCTGTAAAATATTACAATCAGGGAAGGTTGATAAAGTCCGTAGAAAATGATAGTACGGGAAATACCTCAACCACTTATACATACAATGAGAAAGGACAGCTCACCTCTATGCTTTCAATCACCGAAAAAAACGGGCAAATAAGTAACGAGATACAAACGAACAGACTGTACGATCCGCAAGGGCACTGCATCTTTGAGGTGAAGACGAATCCGAAAACCAAAACGGACATTTACCGGCAAACACGCCGCATTGGTGCCGACGGAAGCATAGAAAGCGACTCGCTGAAATATACGGACGGAAGATTCGCTGTCAGCACCTACAACAAGCAGGGACAACTGACAGAAACCAAGGAATACAACAAGAACGGGGAACTTCAGGCATATAAGGCCAATAAGTATGACGAAAAAGGACGGCTGACGGAATCACAACACCAAAATCTGCTGTTCGCCAACGTACCGGATCAAATTCTTTCTCAAAAAGAATCGTATGAATATGACAAATACGGTTACCTGACCCGGATAGTTTACCAACGCATAACGGGCAATAACCAGAAAACTTCCGGTTACCTGACTTGCCTGTACGATGATTATGGTAACCGGATTGACGGTAACTCCTATTACGAATATGATAATACAGGACAATGGATCTATCGCGCAGAACGCGACAATCCGAAGGAAACAGAGCGTGTACAGTACATTTACAAATAAAATGAGATGTAGTGAACCTTTTCCGCCAACCTGCTGTTATTATAGTATAACAAGCCAATTAAAACTTGTAACATTATGAATACTATATTAATGTCTTTAATAATTATGACCATGACTTACGAAATGCCAAAACTTCCCTACGCAAACAATGCGTTGGAACCTGTAATCAGTCAGCAAACAATAGATTTCCATTACGGAAAGCATCTACAAACGTATGTAAATAATCTGAATAGCCTTGTGCCCGGAACAGAATATGAAGGTAAAACGGTAGAAGAAATCGTTGCCTCAGCACCGGACGGAGCTATATTCAATAATGCGGGACAAGTATTGAACCACAATCTGTACTTCCTGCAATTCGCCCCGAAACCTTCGAAGAAAGAACCCGGAGGCAAACTGGGAGAAGCAATCAAACGTGACTTCGGCAGCTTCGAGAACTTCAAGAAAGAATTCAATGCAGCAGCAGTCGGATTGTTTGGTTCTGGTTGGGCCTGGTTGTCCGTAGACAAGAACGGTAAACTGCATATCACCAAAGAAAGTAACGGAAGTAACCCGGTACGCGCCGGACTGAAACCTCTTCTCGGATTTGACGTGTGGGAACACTCTTACTACCTGGATTACCAGAACCGCCGCGCCGACCACGTGAACGCCCTGTGGAATATCATCGACTGGGATGTGGTAGAAAAAAGAATGTAACCGGACGCATATAATAAACTAAACTATACTATTGAAAAGGTCGTTGTGAATTTCACAGCGGCCTTTTTTCTAGCATAAAAAAAGGTAATATATTTATTGGATATCAGCTACATAAGTTGTATTTTTGCGATACTTGAATCAACATAACAAACAATTATGACACTTTATAAAAGAAATAAGATATTGTTCATTGTCTTCATTGCTCTCCTATTCTTCTCCCCCCGTTTATGCAATGCTGCCAACACAGAAGAATCTGCAGAAGAGATACTTTTCATTACCTCCTATAATTCTGATACTAAATATACCTACGACAACATATCAACATTTATACAGACTTATACCCAACTGGGCGGAAAGTACTCCACTATCGTAGAAAATATGAATGTAACGGATTTGTCACAGGCCCATAAATGGAAAGAAACGCTAACCGAGATTCTGGATAAACATCCGGGTGCAAAATTAGTTATTTTCCTCGGCGGTGAGGCATGGAGCAGCTTCCTTCATCTCGAAGATGAGAAATACAAAAGACTCCCCGTATTCTTTGCAATGGCATCCCGCAACGGCATCCGAATTCCGGATGAGCCTATTGATATGCAACAATATGAACCCCAGAGCATTGACTTGACGGAACGAATGAAAGAATATAATGTAAAATACTGTTCTTCATACGAATACGATATTAACAAGGATATAGAAATGATGAAATATTTCTATCCGGAAATGGAACATCTGGCATTCGTTTCGGATAATACATACAACGGTCTTGCCGAACAGGCCTGGTTTAAAAAGAATCTGAAAAATCATCCGGAACTGTCTATCACTTACATCGACGGCCGAATCCATACACTTGATATGGCGGTCAACCAATTACGTGTTCTCCCCAAAAATTCGGTAATGCTGCTTGGCATCTGGCGAATTGATAACAGAGGAATCACCTATATAAATAATTCCGTTTATGCTTTCTCCAAAGCAAATCCTTTATTGCCTGTGTTCAGTCTGACGTCCACCGCAATAGGTTATTGGGCTATCGGAGGATATGTCCCCCAATATGAAGGGATAGCCAAAGGAATGGGAGAATACGCATATCAGTTTCTGGATAAAGGGAAAAATGACATCCGTAGCATTAATATATTACCCAACAAATATAAATTTGATGCCAATAAATTAAAAGAATGGGGATTTGAAGACAAGAAGTTACCCATTAATTCAATCGTAATCAACCAGCCGATCCCTTTCTTTGTGGCTTACAAAACGGAAGTACAGTTTATCCTGCTCACCTTCCTTGTATTGATAGGCGGACTGATGATTGCATTGTATTACTATTACCGGACTAAAATTCTGAAGAATCGTCTGGAAAGAACAACGAAACAACTACGGGAAGATAAAAAGAAACTGGAAGCATCGGAGATAGAATTGCGTGACGCCAAAGAGCGTGCGGAGGAAGCCAACCAGCTAAAGAGTGCTTTTGTGTCGAATATGAGTCACGAAATACGTACGCCATTAAATGCAATCGTAGGTTTCTCCAGTTTGCTAATCAATTCCGTAGAACCTTCGGAAGAATTACAAGAATATGCCAATATCATCCAGACCAATTCTAACCTGTTGCTACAGCTTATCAGCGACGTACTGGATGTATCGCGTCTCGAATCGGGAAAGCTGCAATTCAACTATGAATGGTGCGAACTGGTGACTCATTGCCAAAATATGATTACCCTGACCAACCGGAACAAAACAACGAATGCAGACGTCAGGCTGCAAATGCCCAAAGAGCCATATATGCTCTATACCGACCCGTTGCGTCTGCAACAAATCATCATCAACCTGCTGAATAATGCGTTAAAATTCACTCCCGCCGGAGGAAGCATTACATTGGATTACACGGTGGACAAAGAAAAACAGTGTATACTATTTTCTGTGACCGACACCGGTACAGGAATCCCCGAAGACAAGCAGGAACTTGTATTCCAACGCTTCGAGAAGTTGAATGAATTTGTACAGGGAACAGGGTTGGGACTGGCTATCTGTAAACTGACGATTCAATATATGGGAGGTGATATCTGGATTGACAAAGATTACAAAGGCGGAGCGCGATTTATCTTCTCTCATCCTATCAAAGAAAGGGAATCAACAGAAAAATGAAAAAAAATCGGTTGATTTAGTGTTTTTCTGTTTCTTTTTCGCTTACTTTGCCCCCGTAAAGACAAAGGGGTGCCCCACGAGGGGCTGAGATTATACCCTAGGAACCTGAGGCAGTTAGCACTGACGTAGGGATTGTGTTTCTTCTTATCGCCTTTCTTATAAAAGCACGCTCTTTGTATTTACTTTCAACTTATTTATTTTGATAGGACAATGAAAGTACAAGTGAACAACAAAGAGGTGGAAATAACTCCCGGCTCTACCCTTACCCAACTGACAATGCAACTGGAGCTTCCGGTTCAAGGCATCGCTATCGCCGTAAACAACAAAATGATTCCCCGTACCGAATGGGAACGTTTTTCGTTGCACGAGAATGACAATCTGGTAATTATCAAAGCGGCTTGCGGAGGATAGTAAGATGATCAGTCTACAATTTATCACTCACCGGACCGAACGGTATTCTTACTTCGAATCGGCACGTATGGCACTCGAAGGAGGCTGCAAATGGATTCAGTTACGCATGAAGGACGCACCACTCGATGAAGTGGAAGCGGTAGCCTTGCAACTAAAACCGCTCTGCAAAGAGCATGAAGCTATCCTGATTCTGGACGACCACGTCGAACTGGCTAAGAAACTGGAAGTGGACGGTGTGCATCTGGGAAAGAAGGATATGCCTATCGATCAGGCAAGACAGATACTCGGAGAAGCCTTTATCATTGGCGGCACAGCCAATACGTTCGAGGATGTCCTACTGCATTATCGTGCCGGAGCAGATTACCTCGGTATCGGTCCTTTCCGCTTTACAACGACCAAGCAGAATCTGAGCCCTGTTCTGGGCTTGGAAGGCTATGTCTCTATCCTCGCGCAAATGCAGGAGGCACATATCGAGCTGCCGGTAGTAGCTATCGGAGGAATCACTTACGAAGATATTCCCGCCATACTACGCACGGGAGTGAACGGCATTGCCCTATCGGGAACGATTCTCCGGGCAAACGATCCGGTAGAAGAAACAAGAAGGATTTTAAATAACAACTAATTTATAGGATATGGAAAAGTTAGTAATTGCGGGACGTGAATTTAATTCCCGCCTTTTCCTGGGAACAGGAAAATTCAACTCCAACGAAGTAATGGCACAAGCTATTCTGGCATCGGGTACGGAAATGGTAACCGTAGCCATGAAGCGCATCGACATGGACGATAAAGAGGACGATATGCTGAAACATATTATCCACCCACATATCCAGCTATTACCCAACACTTCCGGCGTGCGGGACGCTGAAGAAGCTGTATTTGCCGCACAAATGGCCCGTGAGGCATTCGGTACAAACTGGTTGAAGCTGGAGATTCATCCGGACCCGCGTTATTTGCTCCCCGACTCTATCGAGACACTGAAAGCCACGGAAGAACTTGTCAAATTAGGCTTTGTGGTATTGCCTTATTGTCAGGCAGACCCTGTGCTCTGTAAACGACTGGAAGAAGCAGGTGCGGCTACGGTCATGCCTCTCGGCGCTCCGATCGGCACGAACAAAGGATTGCAAACGAAAGAATTCCTGCAGATTATTATCGAACAGGCGGGAATTCCGGTAGTAGTAGACGCCGGTATCGGCGCTCCTAGCCATGCTGCCGAAGCAATGGAACTGGGTGCATCCGCCGTATTGGTGAATACGGCAATAGCTGTTGCCGGAAACCCGGTAGAAATGGCCAAAGCTTTCAAAGCCGCTACTGAAGCCGGAAGACAGGCTTACGAAGCGGGGCTGGGACTGCAAGCCTTCAATTTTGAAGCAGAGGCAAGCTCACCATTAACTGCATTTCTTGATAAATAAAATTAAAGCGTAGTCGACAACCTGACTACTCAGTTGCTTAAAAAACAATTATGGAACAAAGAATAAAATTTCCCCGCTCCCAAAAAGTATATCTACCCGGCAAACTTTATCCGAATATCCGCGTGGCGATGCGGAAAGTAGAACAAGTGCCCAGTGTCAGTTTCGAAGGAGAAGAAAAAATAGCTACGCCTAATCCGGAAGTATACGTATATGACACCAGCGGTCCGTTCAGTGACACTGAAATGAACATCGACTTAAAGAAAGGACTGCCTCGTATGCGTGAGGAATGGATTGTAAGCCGGGGTGACGTAGAACGTCTACCTGAAATCACTTCGGAATACGGCCGAATGAGAAGGGATGATAAAAGCCTGGACCACCTGCGCTTTGAACATATCGCTCTACCTTATCGTGCCAAAAAAGGAGAAGCTATTACCCAAATGGCGTATGCGAAAAAAGGAATAATCACTCCCGAAATGGAGTATGTAGCTATTCGTGAGAATATGAACTGCGAGGAGTTAGGAATAGAAACACATATTACTCCCGAATTTGTCCGTCAGGAAATAGCAGCCGGACGTGCCATATTACCCGCCAATATCAATCATCCCGAAGCTGAGCCTATGATTATCGGCCGCAATTTCCTGGTGAAAATCAATACGAACATAGGTAATTCCGCCACTACTTCAAGTATTGATGAAGAAGTAGAGAAAGCATTGTGGAGCTGCAAATGGGGCGGAGACACACTAATGGATCTCTCGACAGGAGAAAATATCCACGAAACACGTGAATGGATTATCCGTAACTGCCCTGTGCCGGTCGGCACCGTACCTATCTACCAGGCTCTTGAAAAGGTGAACGGTGTAGTGGAAGACCTGAATTGGGAAATCTACCGTGACACCCTCATCGAACAATGCGAGCAAGGAGTGGATTACTTCACGATTCATGCAGGTATCCGCCGCCATAACGTACACCTCGCCGACAAACGTTTATGCGGTATTGTCAGCCGTGGAGGAAGTATTATGAGCAAATGGTGTCTGATGCATGACCGCGAAAGTTTCCTATATGAACACTTCGACGATATCTGCGATATTCTGGCTCAATATGACGTTGCGGTGTCTTTGGGTGACGGACTTCGTCCGGGCTCTATCCACGATGCCAACGATGAAGCGCAGTTCGCCGAGCTAGACACTATGGGCGAGTTGGTGCTCCGCGCCTGGGACAAGAATGTGCAAGCCTTTATCGAAGGTCCCGGACACGTGCCCATGCATAAGATCAAGGAAAATATGGAACGCCAAATCGAAAAATGCCATGATGCGCCGTTCTATACGCTCGGCCCATTGGTCACGGACATCGCTCCGGGATATGACCATATCACCTCCGCTATCGGTGCAGCGCAAATCGGCTGGCTCGGAACGGCTATGCTGTGCTATGTTACTCCAAAGGAACATCTCGCCCTGCCCGACAAGGAGGACGTACGTGTAGGGGTCATTACTTATAAAATAGCTGCACATGCCGCCGACCTGGCTAAAGGGCATCCGGGAGCACAGGTACGTGACAATGCGCTAAGCAAAGCCCGCTATGAGTTCCGCTGGAAGGACCAGTTCGACCTGTCACTTGATCCGGAACGGGCACAGACCTATTTCCGTGCAGGACATCATATCGACGGAGAATACTGTACCATGTGCGGACCGAACTTCTGTGCTATGAGACTATCACGTGATTTAAAGAAAAACAAGAAATAACTCTAACAATATGTTCTCAGACGAATTAGAAAAAATATCCTGGGAAGAGACGACAAAAGCCATCTATTCCAAGACAGATGCCGATGTACGCCGGGCTTTAGGCAAATCCGGGCATCTGGACGTCAATGATTTTATGGCACTCATTTCGCCCGCCGCTACTCCTTATCTGGAAGTTATGGCACGGCTCAGCCAGAAATATACCATGGAACGGTTCGGCAAGACAATCTCCATGTTCGTGCCGCTTTACATCACCAATTCATGTACCAATTCTTGTGTGTACTGCGGTTTCCATATCAGTAATCCGATGAAAAGGACCATACTGACGGAGGAAGAAATCATCAACGAATACAAAGCTATCAAACGACTGGCACCCTTCGAGAATCTTCTGCTTGTTACGGGTGAAAATCCTGCAGCTGCAGGTGTCCCTTACATTGCCCGTGCACTGGATCTGGCAAAGCCTTACTTCAGCAACCTGCAAATTGAAGTAATGCCTCTTAAAACAGAAGAATACAAGGAACTGACGAACCACGGATTGAACGGAGTGATCTGCTTCCAGGAGACTTACAACAAGGCGAACTACAAAATTTATCACCCGAGAGGAATGAAATCCAAATTCGAATGGCGCGTCAACGGTTTCGACCGTATGGGGCAGGCAGGAGTACACAAAATCGGTATGGGAGTTTTAATCGGACTGGAAGAATGGCGCACGGATGTAACCATGTTGGCCTATCATCTCCGTTACTTGCAGAAGCATTATTGGAAGACAAAATATAGCGTTAACTTCCCGCGTATGCGTCCGTCCGAAAACGGAGGGTTCCAGCCAAATGTTATCATGAACGACCGGGAACTTGCCCAACTGACGTTTGCCATGCGAATCTTCGATCACGATGTAGATATCTCCTACTCTACCCGTGAAAGTGCGGAAATCCGTAACCACATGGCAACTCTGGGTGTGACGACCATGAGTGCGGAAAGCAAAACCGAACCGGGCGGATATTATAGTTATCCGCAAACGCTGGAGCAGTTTCATGTGAGCGATGAACGGAAAGCGGTAGAAGTAGAACGTGACCTGAAAAAACTGGGACGTGAACCGGTATGGAAAGACTGGGACCAGGCTTTTGACTTTAAAAGATAAAAACGGATGCGATACGACAGACAAATGATACTCCCCGAAATCGGAGAAGAAGGTCAGCTTAAGCTGAAAAAAGCAAAAGTACTCATCGTGGGTGTGGGAGGGCTGGGCTCTCCCATTGCCCTCTATCTGGCAGGAGCAGGCGTAGGCTGCATCGGACTGGTAGACGACGACCGGGTAAGTATCAGCAACTTGCAACGGCAAGTGCTCTATTCCGAGAACGAACTGGATAAACCGAAAGCTGTATGTGCCGCAGAAAGACTTTCCGCACTAAACAGCGGAATCAGTATCCTGCCCTATTCCACCCGGCTGACAGAGGAAAATGCCGGCAATATCATCCGCAAATATGATATCGTAGTAGACGGATGCGATAATTTCGCCACACGCTATCTGATTAACGATATCTGCATTGAACAAAGGAAACCGTACGTATATGGTGCCATCTGTGGTTTTGAAGGTCAGGTTTCGGTATTTAATTACGGAGAGATGAAAAAGAGCTATCGTGACCTCTATCCCAATGAAGAGGAAATGAAGCGAATGCCACCTCCCCCTAAAGGAGTAATAGGAGTCACTCCCGCCGTCGTAGGAAGCATTGAAGCAACGGAGGTACTGAAAATAATTTGTGGATTCGGTGATATTTTAGCCGGTAAACTATGGACGATTGACCTGCGGACATTGCAATCTAACAAATTTTCACTATAAACGTTGGTTTCTGACATAGTTAATTATTAACTTTGCTAAACAATTCAATTTAGCAGAAAGAAATGAAACTAATTGTAGTTACCACCCCTACCTTCTTCGTTGAAGAAGATAAGATTATTACTGCTCTTTTCGAAGAGGGTCTGGATATTCTACATCTCAGAAAGCCGGAGACTCCAGCTATGTATTCAGAAAGACTACTGACACTTATTCCGGAAAAGTATCACCGCCGCATCGTGACACACGAACATTTTTATCTTAAAGAAGAATTTAATCTAATGGGGATTCATCTGAATGCACGTAATCCCAAAGAACCGCATGATTATGCGGGACATGTCAGTTGTTCCTGTCACTCTGTCGAGGAAGTAAAAAACAAAAAGCATTTTTATGATTATGTTTTTATGAGTCCTATCTACGACAGCATTTCTAAAGTGAATTACTACTCCACATATACCGCCGAAGAACTACGCGATGCACAAAGGACTAAGATTATTGACTCGAAAGTTATGGCATTAGGTGGTATAAATGCAGACAATTTACTGGAAATCAAAGATTTCGGATTTGGAGGAGCAGTAATATTAGGCGATCTTTGGAACAGGTTTGATGCATGTTCCGACCAAGACTATTTGGCTGTGATTGAGCACTTCAAGAAATTAAAGAAGTTAGCCGATTAAAAGAGGAGTTGATATTATTCGGATAAAGCGTAGATACGAAAAAAGCCGCTACAAATTATCTTCATAGCGGCTTTCTTTATTTTCCAATATTCTGTTTTAGAACTTATATCCTACAACAATAGAAAAGTTCATATTCTTCGGATTGCCCAACTTCTGTACATCTACCAAACCGAATTGTCCATCCAAACCTGCTATGATTCTCCCAAATTCCAATGCTACGCCAACACCGAGACCTGCATCAAAACGCTTAAAATCCACACCATCATCACTAAACGTTTTCACACTTTCTCCGGCTATCTTCGTTTTTCCTGCAATACCGCATGCGAAATAAGGACCTGCATTCACTACTAAATTGGTATTATCAGCGACATTGAAACGAGCTGCTCCCATTATCGGCAGTTCCAGATAATAAGCATTGACAGTAAGCGCATCTTTCTTAGCACCTTTACCGGTCAAAAACAAAGAAGGTTGCAATGACCAGGTATCATCAAAGGCATATTCAAAACCTCCGCCAAGCTTGAAACCAACCTTAGCATTCATATCAAGATCACCTGTGTAATTACTGAAGTTCATACCAACTTTTGCATTCCAACCTGTAATTTGTGAAAAGCCCGCAACTGAAATCAGGGCAAACAAAACAAACAAAATACTCTTCTTCATAATTTTAAAGTTTTAAATTAATACTTAAAGTCTTTATGACCTCATTGTTTAACAATACAAATGTATGATTGTAATTTGTATTAAACAACTTTTTCGTTAACAAGTGCATAAATTATAGAGTTTATACATAAAGAAAGGGAATTCCCTATTTTTGGGAACTCCCTTTCCTATTTTTTGTTCGATTTTTCTTATCTATCAGAATGCGTAGTGGAAACCGATTGAAAGATCTTCGCTAGTAAGTTTAAGACCGAAAGAATCTCCGGGAGTGTTTACATTTCTGCGGTATCCCAAGAAACCATATTTAGCAATAAAAGAGAAATGATCGTTCAATTTTACAGCAATACCCGGTCTAAAACCAATCTGTCCTGCCTTGCTGGTATCTCCGTCTTTTACCTTCACAAAACCAATGGCAGCAGCTCCGTCCAAGAACAAACGAACGGCATCGTTTTGATAATAAGACCAACGGATATACGGAGCAACAGAGAATGCATTTGTTGATAAGCTTCCGTTATAGTCATGTGAATAATCCAATTCAGCACCTAACGCCCATGTTTCGTTAAAGTTATATCCGATTTCCGGAGCTACTTTAAAAGACGTAGTATTGCCTGTGCTGTTACGCCAAACGTTGAAAGATCCGCCTACGTAAATGTCTTGTGCTTTTACAGCGATAGCTGCCACCATAACAACTATCAATAATAAACCCTTTTTCATCTCATTTTTTTTAAATTAAACAATTAGACCCCACTCAGGTCTGTTTTTCGAGGTGCAAATGTAAAGCTGTTTTTAGGATTAAACAAACATTTAGTTAGTTTTTTATAATAAATACCAAGGATTTCCTCAGAAGCACCGGATATCAAAGCAAAAACAAAGACAAAATAAAATAGGCTGCGAATACTTTCACAAGTATTTACAGCCTATTTCTTTAGATAGTTAAGTACCTAACCAGTGTATTTAGCTATCCCTCAATAGCAGCCTGCGCCACTTTAATATTATATTGATAATCAGTTATCTAAATGCTTGGGGAAAACAAATGGAAAACGCTTGTCTTACCTATATAAATTAAAGAAGCTGATTTCTTAGAGATTTTCCTCTACTGCAGCTTGTGCCTCTTTAATACTGCATTGATTTTCTTTTATTTACAGATAGAGAGTAAACAATTAGAAAACAATCTGTTAGTATCAAAACTTTCTCTTCTAAGAATCAAGCTATGGCAACTATATTATTTTTATAAATGGTGAACACCGTTAATGGTAAAGTCTTATTCTACTACATGCAAATGGCCATTACCATTCTTTTAAAACTACATGTCTTTTCTCCTTTCTTTTAATAGTTCAATAATTATATCCTTATCCTTCAGGTTTGAATCAAGACGTAAAATCTGTGAGTTCAGGCTCTCTATCTGTTCCTTCAGAAGTTTGATTGTTTCCCTCAGGTTCTCTGTTTCTTTCTTTTCGCTGGATAACTGCACAGCCAGTTCTGCATCACCTATCAGATTATTTGCATTTCCGTCTAATGCAACAGCAGCAAGGTGTGCCGAGATATGATGCTGTTTCGGACAGAAAAGGGAAAAGAAATTGAAGTCCAATGCTTCGCTGACTTTAATAAGCCTGCTTGTCTCCATTGTTTCCCTCTCTAATATTCGGTTTATGTGCTGCTGTGGTACACCGATTTTACGCCCAAGCTCAGATTTGCTCAATCCAAGCTCGTTGCGTCTTTTGTCGATAGCCTGACCTACATGCACGTGTTTTATGTCATTATCCATGCGATTCCTTCAAATAAATACATCTTAAACAATAAATCATCAAACAAATATTTGGTTATATAAACCATTTTATGTTACTTTGTGGTGTAACCTATTCATTTGGTGAATACAAAGTTAAACATTAAATATTAAACATCCAACAATTATGTCTGAAAACTTAGAAAAAATCCGTCCGGCACTTGTTGCCCTTGAAGTAGGTGAATCCGTTTCATTCCCCATTTCACGTTTGAAAAGCGTCCGTACACAGGCCTCAGAGCTTGGTGCCATCTACAACCGCCAGTTCAAGACCAGGACTGACAGGGAAAACCAAACCATCACGGTCAAACGAACAGTATAGAAACCAAATCAGGTTTATATGAAGATATTACAGTTTCTGGACCATCTTATACCATACGAAACATTTCTGAATGACCTCTCCTCCAGAATTGTCAGGCAATTGAAAGCCGACAAGGATGATCCTGAATTCATCAGCCAGAGGAAGGCATACGAGCTGTTTGGCCGCAGGAATGTAGAACGGTGGAAACGTCAGGGAAAGGTGGTTTCCTATAAAAGACCCGGTAAGGTGGAATATCGCACGGCAGACCTCAGGCTCTTGCAGCGTACCACCCAGGACTATTTTGATGAAAGTCAGTCGAAACAGACTGAAAGACCCGTCAAAAAAGACAAATGATAAACATATTATGGCTAATATTTTAATAGTGGTAAACTATATATGTTTAATTTAGCCGTGATACTCTATGAAATATAAAGAAAACAATTATAGTAGGTACAGGAATGTGCGTCAGTAACCTTTGTTCGCCAGCTTATAGTTTAAAATAAAGTCGGACAGGTATTTGTATCGCACATTCATAATGATTTTATAATAATGAAAGAAATCAGACCAGCGTGCGATCCAAACGGTGTCTATTCAGTCAAGCGCACCTGTGCTGAACTCGGTATCAGCAACAAGACACTCAAAAAATACAGAGATAACGGATATATCCAACCGCTCAATCCTAATAATGTCAGCCGTCCGAAATACTCCGGCCAGTCAATAATCGATTGTTGGAACCTGCTCAGTACTTTATGATAAGCGAAATAACCATACGGAAAGTAAGGGAACTTGCCATAGAAGACGTACTCAGTCCTTATGTCAGACTGTCCAGAAAAGGTTCAACCCTGATGGGACTTTGTCCTTTTCATACAGAGAAGACCGGTTCCTTTGCCGTTACCCCTGGCAAGAATCTCTTCCACTGTTTCAGCTGTAACCGTGGTGGTGATTCCATTACGTTTATAATGGAAAAGGAAAACCTTTCCTTCAGTGCCGCCGTGGAATTTATTGCCAGGAACCATAATATTCCGGTAGAATACATCAGTGAAGAGCGCAGTGAGGAACAGCTGGCCGAAGCCAGGCACCGGGAGTCACTTCTGACAGTTCTCGATACAGTACAGTCTTTCTTCCTGCAAAATTTAAGAGCAACAGACAAGGAAGAGAGCCTTGATGCCAGAACCTACGCATACGGCCGGTGGCATGAGGAGTTCTGTGCCTTTGCCGGAATAGGCTATGCACCGAAGGACGGTCAGGCCTTTATGGATTTCTGCAGAAACAAGGCTTTGAACGAAGAACTGCTGTACGAACTCGGTATGTTCAAGCGTGGCGAGGACGGAAACACATACGCCATGTTCCGACAGCGTATCATGATTCCCGTGAGAAACAGATGGGGACGCATCATTGCCTATACGGCCAGATACATCGGAGACAACAGGAAAGCTCCCAAGTATATCAACTCGGCAACAAGCATGATTTACTCCAAGGGAGAAACAGTATTCGGTATTGACCGTGCCGTCAGATTGCGTGATGCCGACTATTATATCATTGTGGAAGGTGCTCCTGATGTCCTGAGAATGCAGTCGATTGGATACGACAATACAGTAGCTTCACTTGGAACAGCTTGGAGTGAAAGCCAGTTTGAACAGCTGAAGAAATATGTATCCTCACTCTGTTTCATTCCTGATTCAGATATTGCGGAAGGCAAGCCATACGGACCGGGATTTGAGGCGGTGATGACCAACGGGGCTGCAGCCATAAGAAAAGGATTCCATGTAACAGTCAGGGAACTTCCTTTTGCAGAAATACCATCCGAGGCAGAAGGTGAAGTACAATATGCCAAGAATGATGCCGACAGCTATATCCGCAGCAGGGAGGATTATACCTCACTTCAGGAAAAGCATTTTATCATCTGGTTGGCACAGAAACGTTTTCTGGTAGCCGGTTCCATGGTAGAGGAAAGAAAGTGTGTTGCGGAAATAGCAGACCTGTTGCGCTATATAAAAGACCAGCTTGTGTATGACCAGTGCATAGAACAGCTCTCCAGACTGCACGGCAAGATAAAGCTATGGCGTGATGCCGTTACCCAGGCACGTGGAGAGGCCAGGAGAAGGAACGACAAGCCGACGGCCATGAACGAGATGCAGCGTGAAGCTGAACTGCTTCGCCAGTTCGGACTGTTCGTCAGGGAAAACTGTTACTACTCCATCGGTGAAGATGATGATGAACCGTCAAGAATCTCCAACTTCATCATGGAGCCACTGTTCCATATCGAGGATGAGATAAACGGAACCAGAATCTTCCGTATGAGGAATATGTACAATGTATGCAGAGTCATAGAACTGAAGGAGTCAGAACTCTGCTCACTGAGCAACTTTCAGCAGAAGGTCGGCTCACTGGGCAATTATGTATGGCTGGCCAAGATAGACAAACTCAACCGTGTAAAAGAATACCTGTATTCAAAGACCGATACGGCAGAACGTATCAGAAAACTCGGCTGGAATGCGGCTGAAGGATTCTTCGCTTTCGGTAACGGCATATTCTTTGCAGGTACATTCAATACCGTTGATGATTTGGGTATAGTCCGTGGTATCAACGGCAAGGCTTTCTATATACCGGCCACTTCAAAAATCTATCTAAATAATCCGGAGATATTCCAGTTTGAAAGACTCATGGTACATGAGAACCGTAACGGAATAAAACTGTATGATTACGTAAAAAGACTGATGGAAGTGTTCGGTGAGAATGCAAGTGTAGCCTTCTGTTACCTGCTTGCCACCCTCTTCCGTGACATCATATTCAGACGTACCCGTCACTTCCCCATCCTGAACCTTTTCGGTGAGAAAGGAACCGGTAAGACAACCCTGGCTACTTCCCTCCAGTCCTTTTTCCTGCACGGAGTAGATCCGCCCAATCTTGGAGTAACCTCTGTACCGGCCATGAACGACCGTGTATCACAGGCCGTCAATACTCTTGCTGTGCTTGATGAATACAAGAACGACCTCGACATACGCAAGATAGCCTATCTGAAAGGACTCTGGGGCGGTGGTGGCCAGACCAAAAAGAATACGAATACAGACGGTATGGCAGCACAGACCATTGTCACAACAGGTGTAGCCCTTTGCGGCCAGGATAAGCCGACACAGGATATGGCACTCTATACCCGTGTCATCTTCCTTGCCTTTTCAAAGACATCATTCAACCAGAACGAGAAAAGAGCCTATGAAGACCTTGTATCAGTCTGCAACATGGGACTTACCCACCTCACCCTGGAGATACTGGGACACCGGGAACTGTTTGAGAAGAACTTTCCGGAAATATATTCCATTACCAAGCGTGAGCTGGCTGCGAAACTGGAGAATGAAACCATCCATGACCGTATATTCGGAAACTGGGTTATTCCATTGGCCACCTTCAGAACACTGGAGACTGTCATTGACGTACCTTTCAGCTATGCAGAATTGTTTGACACGGCAGTTAGGGGAATACGCAACCAGAATGAACTGGCTCAGGAAAGTTCGGAAATTGCGGACTTCTGGAGTATGCTTCAGGGATTCCAGACTTCAGGGAAATGTATTGAGAAGGCACATTACCGTATAAGGTATATGAAATCCTTCCGTCCGTTGTCGGTCAAGGAAGATATAGAATTTAAGGAGGCACGTCCGATTCTCTATCTGAACACAGCAGCTGTGGCATCATTGTTCAGCAGCCGGAATGCAGGTTCCACCTCCAACCGCTCGAACTGGTCCACCATCATGTCGTACCTGAAATCCCATGCTTCATATCTGGGCCTGAAACAGGACAGATTCACCATACTTCTGCCAAGCGGACTTCCTGACTATACCATCGACATTGTGAATGGAGAGCAGGTTAAGAAGGTAAAGGTAAACCGACCAAAGGCATTATGCTTTGATTATCTCCAGCTGAAAGAGACTTTCGGACTGGATCTTGAAACGGAGGTAGTTGCAGAGAACCAGGAGGAAATTCCAGCGGAAAGCAATGTCATAAACCTGCAACAGCTCAAACAGAATGAACTGCCTTTTGAATAAAACTCATCTTAAAAGACTCAATGAAATTCATGGACAAGAATTTAAAACTGAAATTGCGAAGAAAAAGTGCAAAAAATGAAGAAAAAACTTTGAATAGAAAGTTTAAAAGGCTATTTTTGTGGAAAAGATGCAAGAATATGATATTAAATTTAGAAATTAAGAATTACCGTTCATTTAAGGATGTATGTTCCTTTACGACAGAGCCTACCTCTTCAAAGGCTAAGGTTGATAATATATGTGAAGTTGAGACCAATGCAGAAGGATTAAAGAAGGCTTTGAAAATCTCTTTGATTTATGGAGCAAATGCTTCAGGTAAGACTAATATCATAAAGTTTTTATACAGGTTCAGACGATGGGTCCACAATCTTGACAACAGGGTTGGTGATGATATTCCATTGTATCAGCCGTTCAAATTTGACAATACTACGGCTGATGCACCGATAGGTTTTTCAATGGAGTTTATAACTCAGAAGATCAGATATAAATATGAAGTCAGTTTTACCAGATTGCAGATAGAGTCAGAGTCGCTGATTTATTATCCAAACGGTAAACAGACACAACTTTATGAACGCACTTTGCTTTCAGAAGATAAAGAATCAGATACTATTAAATTCGGATCAAGCCTTTCTTCTTCAAAGCCTTTCAATGTGTTCAAGAACCAGTTACTGATTTCCAAGTTCCTGAAGGATACACCATGCGAACCGATAACAAATGCCGCAAAATATCTGGCAGATATGATTGTTTCCAACGGTTATCATGAAGATACCATGTTGGGTGAAGATAAGGAAATGGTCAGATGGCTTTATTCACGTCCTGAAAACAAGAAACTGCTTGCTGAATTTCTGGCATTTGCGGATACCGGTATGGCCGGTTTCCAACTGGAGAAGCGCAGTGACGGTGTTGAAGTTACAAGCCAGCATGGTCTATATAATGATGGTGAGGATTTGGGCAGAACAGCAGATTTGCCTTTAAAAGAAGAATCTTTTGGTACAAGATCACTTTTCCTTATAGGCTGTTATATATTACAGGCACTGCAGAATGGAAGTCCGTTTTTTATAGATGAAATGGATTCCGGGCTACATTCCTACATAACACAGCTCATTGTGGACATCTTCAGAAATGAGAGAATAAACAGGAATAATGCCCAATTGATCTTTACAACCCATGATGTGAATCTGCTTGACCAGAATACTATCCGTAAAGACCAGGTATGGTTTACAGAAAAGAATGAGCAGGGAGTATCAGAGATATTCTCTCTTTCCGATTTTGATGACGTAAGAGAGGATACATTGTTCGCCAAATGGTATTTGAACAATAAGTTTGGAGGTGTTCCTTCATTAAAACCACTGGAGAAACTGTTTGTAGACTATGGCAAGAGCGAGTGAAAATAAACGTCATAGTAAGTATGTCATAAGAATAGTGTGTGAAGGCGATAAGACCGAACCATTATTCTTTACAGACTTGTGTGACCAGTTTTATGGTGATAGCAAGGATTTTGATGTACGTACAATTCCTCAGCCTAATATACCGGTTGAAGATGCTGAAGCGGATTCTTCCAGAGGAAGCTACAAAGGGAAGAAACGTAAAATCAAGTCCGGTGGACAGAAAGATGTTGCTGAAGATGAAGTTATAACCGGTGTCCCACCATTAAAATGGGTCCTGTATGCCAGAAAAATCATGTCTGAAGGAGTGGATGAATCCTGGGCTGTATACGATAAGGACGAGCATCCTAAACATGAGGAAGCCATGGCCGAGGCCATTAAGATAATAGACGGGAAAAAGGTAAATATTGCTTTTTCAAGCCGTAGTTTTGAATATTACCTTCTGCTTCATTTTGAGTATCTGTATTACAGTTTCGATGCAACGGAATGCGGCGAGAGAATAAAAGGCAAAAAGCAGATATACGAATGTGGTAGTGGTAAGAATCCTGATAAGGATTGTGACGGGAAGAAATGTATCAACGGATATGCGAGGAAACACGGATATTGGATGGAAAGCAAATCATCTGTTTCTACCTTTCCGCTGGTTAAGGACAAATTACTGAAAGGCATGATCAATGCATGCCGGTTGAGAACGGAAAGTGACTCAAAAACAGATGAACCGATTTATAAACGTAATCCTTATACGAATGTAGATATTCTTGTTGGTAGACTGATAGGAAAAGAAACGGTAAGCTATGGTACTACATATACCTTCAGAGGCCATGGCTCTGACTGGTCTGTAAAGCTTGATGATAAAGGCTTAAACCTGACAAACAACAAGAATGGCTCTGAGATATTTCAAAGAGGGATGTTTATAATATATGATTTGGAGAAAAATACCAGAAAGGAATTGAATGAAAAGGCATTGATTTTGAATTGCAGAGAAATGCAATTACTACCTTGTGTACTTACTGACAAGCAGATCTTATCGATAGTTACTACAGAAAAGGAAGTGCTGATGTTACCTGATTTTCTTATATAAGAATTTAATATCTGATTTTTACGGAAATTCCGCAAGAATCAGATATTAAATAAACAGTAAGGTTGTTTATGATAGAAATAGATTCTTCTTGCAAATCTTGAATACAAAGTCAGATTTTAGAAGAGTTTATACTGTAGAACATTTGAAATCTTTAAATCATATAGTCTTACTAAAGACACCTTTTCTAAAGGGATATTTAGAATTTTAACCCTTTCTATAAAATATTTTTTTTCTGCTTCATTATAATAACTAATTTCCCATTTACATTCTGGGGATACTTTGGTAATCAAATGTTCAATATAAGGGAGATCAACATCTGATAATGATAAACCATAAATATGTATTGTATTAACTTTTGAAAAAGATTCAAACAATTGCTCGTGTTCTGATATAATAAGTGATGTGTTTTTTTGAAGACTTAAATATTCACGTATTGCAGTTTGGCGAGTTTGGTCTGTGATATAATCTCCTTGAGAATAGTACCATTCTTCTAATTCTTCTGGAGTAATACAATCAGAAGGAGGCTCAGGTGTGTTATCTGCCATTTCTTCTAAATCTTCCCATGATTTATTATGACCTATAATTAGTTCTTCATCATTTTCTGCTTTACCATGAATGTAACATATAGAGTTAGATGGAATGTCATATAAAGTTTCTAAAGTATTAGTATAATTAAATGTAATGAAAAAAGCAGTTTTAGTGTCTCCTATAAGAATTTTATTGCTTCTATCTGGAGTATTTAAAGAAGCTACCCACTCTTCAAAGGTAGCTTTTATATCTGTAACCAGTTTGCTTAATTGTAATTCTACTGCTATCTCAGCAGCATGATAATCTCTGTCTCTAAATTCTTCTGAACTAAAATCAGGATAATTGGTAAATACACAGTTGTCTACAATTTCTGACAGACTTATGTTGCCCAAATTATTCTCAAAATCTTTCCACCAAGGATGTTGCCTTTCTTCAAGTTTAATTTTATAATCTTCGGATTCATCATCAACCTCAAAAGTATTTACAATTTCCCAATATATATCTTCATAATGTTTTTTAAGCCATATTCTATATTCAAAATAAGAGCTATTAATGCCATGGTGTAAATCAAATCCATTACCAATTATGTACAAATCTGTTATTGAAGTATTCATAGTATTCATGTTTTTTACACATATATAAATTATTATTTTCAAATATAGAGATTATTATTGTAGACAACAATAAATTCGATGGGAATAACAATTCCATTGTAGTTTGAAATACCTTCAGAAAGACTGGAATTCTAATAAGTTGAAAGTTGTTGCCACTGAGGTGAAAATTTTATACAGTCAAATTTCTGATTATCAGAATATTTTTGTATATTAGTATAGTGAAAAAGATTATAAACAAAGGTATAACAAATAAATCCTATGATTATGGCAAGAACATTTACTGTTACCAGTTATGGCAAGACTAAGGAATATCCAGAGAGCCAGCGTAAGAAAATGATTAAGGAGTTTGAGACGGCTATGCTTTGCTGTGATGGCAGTGAGGCTGAACGTTACAGGAATATATATGGTGACCTGGTTGCCGGTGAGAAGGAGTGTATGGACACAGAACGTCCATTGAGTCCTGATCTTGAAGCAATGATTGAGCGAATGTTTACTACTCAAAAGTAATATTCTACAATTGCAGATTTTTATGTTGCATACCTGTTTCTGATACGCCCAATCTTCTGAAGCAATTTCATTCTCAACTTTTCCGGGAAAGTAATCTCCACCTTATCACCGAGAGCCAGTATTTCATCTACCAGTTCGTTAGTCACAAGAAGCATGTAATCAAAAGACGTGAAAGTCCCCATATCATTCCTTTCCACCTGCGAATGGTGGAAAGGATGCTTTCTCAGATAATCTGCAAATGAACCATAAGCCCTTAGAGTAACCTCTTCTGGCTGCTGTCCGGTCGGAGCCACAACACCAATAGAGTCTGAAAGACGATTAGCCAGCGAAAATCTGCAGTCAGTCTGAAACCTGTTTCCGCTGAGATGGATTCTTGTCAGTGCATCAAGAGGAACGGCACAGAACTCTGATCCGTTCCTGTACCCGAGCAGATACCAGCGGTTATGAAACAGTTTGAAACCTTCCGGTCGGAAACGGCCTTCCACTTCATTGCCCTTGTCATTGGTGTAGAATATGTACAGCTCATGTCCATCGCTGATACATTCCGATATATCAGGAAGGTATTCAATACCGCCAGACATGTCAGGCAGTACGACACGATGGAACAGACACGGACTACTTTTCAGAGCCACATCAATGATACGGCTGTTGAACAGCCAGTTGCGGCAACTGTCACCGAGTATTTCATCCAGATTCTGAATATAGTATGTATAGTCCTTTCTGTTGCACGCAATGACTATGTCGAAGTTCTCCTCAATCATCTTTCTGTGATGATGGAATGTGCGCAGACTCAGCGGTTTTCCATTGTATAGGAAATGGTGCTTCCAAATATCACAAAGCCTTTCAAAAGTGACCTTTCTTTCCTGATAGACCGTATGCAGCAGCCAAATGTAGCGGTTGTAGATATTGTTCATAAAACTACCTCTTATAACTTGTTTAACTATCTAAATATAAGCATTATAAATGAGATATGCAAAAAATTTGCATATCAGTTTTGTACAATATTTTCAGTATAATCCGGACTGGTTTTCAGTACAGATTTAGTATGTCCAAACCTTTCCTTACAGCCTCCCTGCATGTGTAGAATGTCCCACCATAAGACTTGCCGTCATAAAAGGCTATCACGCCACATGAATGCTCCAGCATGAAGTCATTGCGCCTTAGAAGACACCTGTGAAAATAGTGTTCACTCAATACGATAACCTGGTCAGCCCTGGAAATTATATTCTGATAACGTTCCTTTTCCATTGACGGCCACCGGTAACTTTGTCTTCTGAAAGGTATAACGGCAATTAGCCGTATATCTGGATACTTTCCCTTCAGTGACAATACAATTTCAGCGGCCATCAGGTCGAATCCCATGGCCATTCCTGAATAGAAGCAGGTAATGCCTGATTTGCATGCAAGCGACACGGCTTCAACAAGCCGTGCCCTTATTTCATCCTGCCTTTCTACGGGAACAGTTCTGTGTCCCGTGAAAGCCAGTGACTTTGATTTGTCTGATAATATTCCGTTCATAGTTCTATACTTTATAATGGGTTCTTGCAAGGAAGATGCCTTCAATGACATTTGCCCCGAAACTCTCCAGCTGATTCGCATACATACAGAAACTGATTCCGCGTGTTATTACATCATCGAAGACTATGACTGCCTTACCTCTGAACCACTCTTCATCAAACTCGATGATGCTCACCTTTCTGATTTCCTTTTCAGCCTTACGGTTTTCATGAATAGCAAGTCTTTCTCCGCATACCCTTACATGGTCATATCCGTTTATCGCTCCGGTGAGTTCACATACCCTTTTGCAGAAGTCCATATACCGGATTTCATTCTTTCTTACTGATGATGCCGGAACCGGAATGAATACCAACTTTGAGCATCCGCTGCCGTGTTCCTCAATCATTCTTGCTGCCGTCATCTGTGCCACCGCTTCATGAGACCTTCCGTCCTTGAAGTCATAAACCAACTGTCTGTCGGCAATTTCCTTCTCGCCCACATTCTGAATACGTTTGGGAAAATACTTGCAGAACCATGTCTGTGGCTTTTCCAACTGCTTTCTGATGCTTTCGTCCATTTGTACCATACGCTCTGATTTTTTTCCCTTCTGTCTGCAAGTTTTTCAGCTTGCCCGAAGGATATTTTTTGCAGTTCTCAGAAGCGCAGGCATTCAATAAGGCAAACTACAAGGGAAGCTGAAAATACGCTCAACCCCGTTTGAGGAAGATTTTCAGCCCTGTGTTTGACGTTTGCAATGCCGGAGATACCTTTGCAAAAAAATATCTGCAGAGGCATGCTGAACAAACCTGTGGCTGTAATGGTACATTGGGATAACCATGTATCCCTTTCGCATCAGATGTTTTCAGATAATAAAATGCACCCGTTTCAATGGTGACAGTGTTGACAGAGAGTATCTGTCAGTGTATCAGATACTTCACATAGAAATCATACGTTGACAAACGTTGACAAGTGTAGCCACAATTTTCAGTCCGCTAAAAATCCATAGCCAAACGTTGACACATTATAATACTCTATTCTTTATAAGAAAAATCAGAAAGAATATAATATGTTGTATTACAGCAGTTTCCCAGACTGACCTTATGCCGGATTTTCATTGGATTTGCTGTCAACGCTGTCAACCATCAAATATATGCCTTCCTTATTTCCGTAAAAACAGATTTACCATCAACCGCCTTAGTCCAGCCGTATTGAATATGATGGTAACACATAATCCATCGTATTCCCACAATCTCCGAAATAATCCCATATTTGACGTATTGACAGCTAATAATCAAGTGTTTACCTTTACATCATAGCATAAACGAAAGAATAACCAGCATGAGATATAATGAAAGTCGTTCCCGAAAAGACATATTCAGTGAAGGAGGCAGCACGCTACCTGGGTGTTCACCGCTGCACCATCTATGCCTATATCCGTTACCTGGAAAAGCCGCTGGCTTTCCTGAAGATACCTGACAAGTCAAAAAGGGTGTTCAGAGGAACTGACCTGATAGCCTACAAGGAAACCGGTCTGCCAAAACGTGGCCGCAAGCGTAAGAAACACCGTTAGTTCAGTCTGTCCCATGGAATGGTATCCAAAAGATTACATTTGGCATTCATAGCTGCAAGTTCAAGAGCAAGCAGCCTTGCCCTTAGCCTGACATCCTCCATGTCGGAAACGGCCTGAAGGAACTCCGATGGCTCCATTGCTCCCGACTGAATCATCCATTCCCTTGCACATTGTTCAGGAACAACGGCACTGACGAAAGAGAATATTCCTTTTGCTATGCAGCCGGCTGTACCGTCACCGGCTTCAATGGTAAAGCAGAACGGTACACCGCTCGAAGTCTTCCTCCTGAAATTGAGATACCGGATTCCATCTATGTTTTCCATAGAAACGCTCCACCCATGCCGGACAGAGATATTAAAAATATTACGACAATTTTCCATTTACCATACAATTATAGTTTTGTTTTCATTTACCTGCTATAATAAGCAGCCGGTCTTGTCCGTGACGGATAGGACCGGCCACTTCTGTTTTCATACAGCCTATTCAAACCTTGCAAGAAAGTCCTGAAGTCTGCTGTCCTGAATCTGTTTCAGCGGAACCGGCTTAAAGTTCTGCTGCTGTCTTACCTGAAGCTTGCCAAGCCCCTGAGCACTCAGGTCAAGCTCCACATCTGAAAGCTCATTGAGGGAAATATACCCGTATTCATCCTCCATGAGTCCGACTACGATACCGAATAGAATCACATCGTCATCCTCCCTGTTTCCTTCAAGGATAAACCACCTTACAGAACCAAGGGCAAAAATCGCACGACAAACAGCCTCTTTTCCCTTGCCGTCCTGGGAATAGAGCGGATAACCCTCCAGAGCTTCCGCCAGTTGTGTTGTCATCAATCTGCACATATCAGTAAAAAATTAAAAGATTGTTTGATACCCATTCTTCTTGCTTGCATAACACTTGATTTTGAAGTTCCAGTTCTTTTCCCTTTGGTAAAGCTCATTGAGCTTCATGGTTGGGAAAAACCGTTTTATGTGCATCCGTGACTGCGGACCAAAGGGAGAAAAAGACAAGTGTGAAGTCAGAGAATGCAGACGGAATACCCAAATTTTTGAGGTATGAGAAAATTTGCGGAAGGCTGCCGTCAAATCCTCCGACTGAAAGCGTAAGCGTCACTTGGCGTTTCTCCAGTCCGAAGTACCTTTGCACATAAGAAACGGTTCCGGCTATGATGCTCCAATGATTTCCTGATATTCAGTACTCAAAGATTTCTGAAGAGCATAGTATCCGTTTTCAGACAAACCACCGGTAACCAGTTGCCAATGTCAGAGCCTTTGAAGTGAAGAGCAGCGTAACCTTAAAGGCTCTGTCTTTGGCAATTGTCCTGATTTATCTGCATGATTGCATGAACCTGTCGGGTGAAACTTGCCTGGTATCGGGATACGAAGCAAGTCAGCCGGTTAGTTTCCGTAGCATAAGGCATGTTGTTCCGGCTTCGCATGAAATACGAACTGTCGGAACAACATGCCTGTATTTTAGACGGGTATTCAAGGATATAGGCCGTTCCAGAATGCAAGCTTTAGCCTGCATCATCGGAACGACCTGCTTGTTTGCGTTTTCAGACATGTTATCGAAAATCAGTTACCAATGTCAGAGCCTTTGAAGTGAAGAGCAGCGTAACCTTAAAAGCTCTGTCTTTGGCAACAGCCCTGATTTATCTGCATGGTTGTATGAACCTGTCGGCTGAAACTTGCCTGGTATCACAGATACGAAGCAAGTCTGCCGGTAGTTTTCACATTGAATAAATAAAGAACTTTGGTAATATTAAATTCAAGCAGAAGTTAGAAGATTTATAGTATTAAATTTTTTATTATTGGCAGAATTATATAAGTTTGCGTGTTAGTTTAATAAATAAAAGATATATGAGCAACCTTAATAGAATTAAAGTAGTTCTGGTAGAACAAAAAAAAACAGGTAAATGGTTGGCAGATCAGTTAGGAAAGTCTACGTGCACAGTAAGTAAGTGGTGTCAGAATACTACTCAACCAGATTTACTGACATTGGAACAAATTGCACAACTTTTAGAGGTTGATATTAGAGACCTGCTTGTTGGTACAAAACTAACAACCACATCAAAATATTGATATGTTATGGCAAATACATTCATTATAACTTGTTATGGCAAGACAAATACATATCCTGAAAGTCTGCAAAAAAAATGACCAAAGAGTTCAAAATGGATATGTTTTGCTGTGATGGTAGTTAGGCTAGAGATATAGTATATTTATCAAGATTAGACAGTTGGCGAGAAGGTGTGTATGGATACAGATCACTCGTTGATTCATGAACTTGAAACTATGCTTGCAAAAATGTTTGCTACTACGCAATATTAATGAACTATACAATGTATAAGTTGGCGTTTATGCCATAATTTTTTAGTATGTAAAATAAAGAAATAAATGAATCAAAATAAGAATTATAAGTTTATAGATTTATTTGCTGGAGCTGGTGGCTTGTCTGAAGGTTTTATTAGAGCTGGCTTTGAACCGATAGCTCATATAGAAATGGATCATTATGCATGTGATACCTTAAAAACACGTGCTGCGTACCATTACTTAAAAGCAAATAATAAACTATCAATATATGAACAATATTTAAGGACAAAGAAAGAAAAAACTGATGGCGCTTGGTTGTGGAATCAAGTGCCAAAAGAAGTTATTGACACAGTTATTCAAGAAGCAATAGGTAAAGAAACTATTGATGGGATTTTTAAAAAAGTTGATAGACTGTGCAAAGGTCAAAAGGTCGATATTATAATTGGAGGTCCCCCTTGTCAAGCATATTCGATTGCCGGACGAGCTAGACTAGGAAAAAAAATTGAAGATGATCCACGAAATGATTTATATAAATTTTATGTGGAATTTCTGAAGCGATACAGTCCGGAAATGTTTGTTTTTGAAAATGTTCTTGGAATTAAAACAGCCAAAAAAGGTGAACCGTTCAGAGACTTACAGAGACTGGTCAATGACCTCGGATATAAAATGGAACCGGTTGAACAAATTGCGTCTGAGCATGGTGTCTTACAAAAAAGACATAGGATTATCATTGTTGGTTGGAAAATAAATCGTTCAGGAAGTGATATTCCTACAACTTATAACTATCCAACCCTTGAAAAAGAAGATATGCCATATTCTATAATGAAGGATTTGTTTTGTGATCTTCCTGAAAGAAAAGCTGGAGAAGGTGAATTATGTGGTATTGTTGAATATACAAAACCCTTGGAGGAAATGGAGTATCTTAGGAAAACAGCAATAAGAGGTGTTCTTAATTTTACGACTCAACATATTGCAAGACCAACAAATGATAATGATAGGGAAATATATAGACAAGCTGTATTGATGTGGAAAACAGGTAAAAGGCTTAATTATGCAAAACTCGATCCAGCCTTACAAAAACATAAAAATAAAGAATCTTTTTGTAATCGTTTTTGTGTCGTTGATCCCAATGGAGTTTGTCATACCGTTGTGGCTCACATTGCGATGGATGGACATTACTATATATATCCCAACGAAACTCCTACTTTAGAGAATGTTCGTTCAATAACAATAAGAGAAGCAGCTAGAATACAATCGTTTCCTGATGATTTCTTCTTTGAGGGAAGCCGAAGTGCAGCTTTTAAGCAAATAGGAAATGCTGTACCTGTTATATTAGCAGAAAAAATTGGCCTGAAAATAAAAAAGTTATTGAAAAATGAGGATAGATTACGATAGTCTTAGAACTGCGAATGCAATACCATGTGCCGCTTCAATGATTGAAACATTTAGAGCAATAGGGTACAATATCGAAACTGCAGTAGCAGATATTATAGATAATTCAATATCTGCAAATGCGAAAAATGTGTGGGTCACAAGACATTGGCATGGAGATAAATCTTTCATAACAATTAAAGATGATGGATGCGGCATGAATAGTCAAGAAATAATTGATGCAATGCGTCCTGGAAGCCATAGCCCATTAGAAGAACGCTCTAAAACAGATCTTGGTAGATTTGGATTAGGTCTGAAAACAGCATCATTTTCACAATGTAGAAAATTAACTGTCCTTAGTAAAAAATCCGGATACCATAGTGCATACTGGACTTGGGACTTGGATTATGTAGCACAAACCAATGAATGGACTCTTTTACAATGGATTCCTGAATATTTGGACGAATCTGTAGATGATATTGAACATGGAACTCTTGTAATATGGTCAGATTTAGATAAAGTCGTTAGAAAAGGAACTTCCGAAAATGATATAAATGCAAAGGAAAAGTTTTCCAATTCTTTAGACCGTGTCCGTCAACATATTGCAATGACCTTTCACAGATTTCTTGAAGAAAAATCTTTAAAGATATTTTGGTGTGGTCATGAAATAAATCCTTGGAATCCCTTTTGTATAAGTGAATCTAAAACTCAGTCAAGACCTACAGAAGGAATCGTTGGAGGTATTAAATTGAAGGGATATGTATTGCCACATAAAAGTGCCTTTTCTTCAGAGAAGGCTTATAATGTGGCAGAAGGCATTAACGGCTGGCCAGCTCAACAAGGATTTTATGTATATAGAGGGAAACGTTTATTGTTAGCTGGGGATTGGCTTGGACTATTCAGAAAAGAAGAGCATTATAAATTAGTCCGCATTCAGGTAGATATTCCTAATACATTAGATAGTGAATGGCAGATTGATATTAAAAAATCAAAGGCGTATCCTCCTATACAATGCCAGAATCAACTTGAAGCATATGCAAAGGATGTGAGGAAAATAGGATGTGAGGTTTATCGTCATAGAGGAAAGATACTGAAACAACGTGCAGGTCAAAGTTTTCAGCCGCTGTGGAATGAGAAAAGGAAAGACAATAAATGGTCTTTTGTTATAAATCGAGATAATGCTATGATTCAGCAATTAAAAGATATGGCTCACACAGATTCCGATAAAGCCTTTAATTATTTATTACGTCTTATAGAGGAAACTATACCTGTTAAGACAATTTATATCAACGAAGCAAAAGGTGAAGAATCTCATAAAGAACCATTTGAAGGTTCAGATACTTCTGTAGTAAAAGATATGATTACAAGAATGTATCAGAATCTAATGGCTTCCAATATGACTTCAGAACAAGCTAAAGCATATATAATGACTATTGAGCCATTAAATTCATTTGAAGAACTTATTGAACAATTGTGATATGGAAGAATTATATAGTAAAGCCTTAAATATTTGCCGTTTATTCATTGGTGCAATACCTGTTGTAACTGATGAACAGATTAATACCGCTATAGAGCAAGTATCTTTTATGCCAGATTTTAAAATGTTGGATAAACACATATTAAAAAAGAAACTACTTGCCCATTATGGTGTAAGAATTCAAGATTTTCAAATATTGGAAGGAAACGACAGACGTTTACCTTGGCTTAAAGAATTTAAAGCAAATAAAATATCTAATTGGAACTTTTGGACAAGATACAAGTTATATCTTTCAGAGCAGAAAGGGTATGCTCCGGCAGTTATAAATCAATTAGATGAAATCACTGATAGAATATTAGATAACTTGTTTAATCCTCAACAAGTTAATATCTCAATAGATAAAAAAGGGCTTGTTGTAGGGCAAGTGCAGTCAGGGAAGACAGCAAATTATACAGGTTTGATTTGTAAAGCTGCTGATGCAGGTTTTAATTTTATCATCGTATTAGCAGGTATTCATAATAATCTAAGAAGTCAGACACAAAGTCGAATTGATGAAGGATTTTTAGGTTTTGATACACAATACGAGCGAGCATACTCAATAAACTCAACAACTAAAATAGGTGTTGGTCTTATTCCTGGATTTGATTCAGCAATTGCAAATTCATATACGACAAGTATTGATAAAGGAGACTTTAATAGTAGGGCTGCAAATACGGCTGGATTTAATTTTAATGCACCACAGCCTATTATCTTGGTTGTGAAAAAAAATGCATCTGTACTTAAACGTCTTTATAAATGGCTTTGTGCACAAACTTCTGGTAAGAAACAAATATCAAATAAATCTCTTTTGTTAATTGATGATGAAGCTGATAATGCGTCCATTAATACAAAAAAAGATAAGGATACAGATCCAACTGCCATAAATGATAATATTCGTAAGATTATACAACTGTTCAATCGCTCTGCATATGTAGGATATACAGCAACTCCATTTGCGAATATATTTATAGCACAGGACGAAACAGACTTATTTCCAAGGGACTTTATAATAAATTTGCCAGCTCCAGATAATTATATTGGGCCAAATAAGGTTTTTGGCACATCTTCTGAAACTTCTGAAGAAGAGGATGATGTATTGCCTATTGTCATTCCTATTGATGATTATAAGGCTTTTATACCTGATGGACATAAAAAGGATGATAAAAAACCAACAAAAAGTGATATTCCTGGGTCTTTGAAGCTTGCTATTAAATGTTTTATTTTAACATGCGCAATTAGAAGAGCCAGAGGACAGGAGAACAAGCATAATTCCATGCTAATACATGTGTCAAGATATCAGGTTTGGCAAAATGAAATTCGGGATATTGTGAACGAACAGTTCAGGTACTATAAACAAGAAATAGAAGCTAATGATCCCGCTGTTTTAGCCGAGTTTCGGGCTTTATTAGAAGGAAATGTAAACGGGTGTCCATCGTATAAACAGATAACAGAAAAAATTAAGGGGTCTCCTTCTCTTTCAAAGATTGATCAGGACTTAACAGTTCATAAATGGGATGAAATAAAGCCATTATTATACCAAGCAGTTCAAAAAATTGAAGTAAAATCTATTAATGGTTCCTCTGGTGATGTTGTTGACTACCAATTAAATTCTAAAACCGGTATTTCAGTTATTGCAATTGGTGGAGATAAGTTATCTCGAGGCTTAACGTTAGAAGGTTTATCGGTAAGTTATTTTCTAAGAGCTTCGAAGATGTATGATACTCTTATGCAGATGGGAAGATGGTTTGGTTATCGTCCTGGCTATGTTGATTTGTGCCGTTTGTTTACTAGTAGCGAACTTAATGAATGGTATAGGCATATTGCTGTAGCTTCATCTGAGCTACTTGATGAATTTGATTATTTAGCGGAATCAAGAAGTACTCCAGAAACTTATGGTTTAAGAGTTCGTACCCATCCAGGTTGTCTTCAAATTACTGCTCTAAATAAAATGCGTAATTCACATGAAATTCAGGTATCATGGGCTGAAAGACTTATTGAAACATATCAGTTACCACTGAATGAGGATTTAAAGAATAAGAATCTTGTTGAAACAGATAATTTTCTCAGTAAGTTAGGTAAGCCTTTAACAAAAAACGAGAATTATCTGTGGACTAATGTTTCTCCGGTTGATGTCTGTGAGTATTTCAGTAATTTCAGTGTAGCTGAGGGACTCAGAAAAGTCAACATGGAGTTAATTTGTGAATATATTCAAGAATTAGTATCTAAAGGAGAACTCACAAAGTGGAGTGTTGTATTAATGAATAAGACAACACGGTCGAATGCTAGAGAAACTATAAAGAAGCATACTTTTTGTGGCTCTTATTCTGTATCATGTTTTAATCGTAGCCGCGCTGTAGATTCCAGCAATTATAAAACATACTTTATAAGAAAGAATCATATTGTCGGAAATCCTAGCGATGAATTAATAGATCTTGATGATGATTTATTAAATGAAGCTTTAAAAGAAACAATCGAACTTAATAAAAAGAAAGGGATTGAATGGAAACACACATATCCACAGCCAATAGTTGTTAGGTCGAAGTTTAGACCGATAAATCAACCGTTACTAATTATTTACCCACTTAATCCTGAATATGCAAATGTTAAGGATGAAAATGGTAATATTGTGCCAGGTACAACTATCTTTACAGCAGAAGATGATCCTTTTGTCGGATTTGCCATTTCATTCCCTCACACCAATACAAATTGTGCAGTTTCATACAAGGTAAATATGGTGGCAGAGTATGCTGACATTGAAGATAATTTTGATAATGAAAACGACAACACATATGGCGACTAATATACCAATACAAGTAATATGGAATAGCCTGAAGTCAAATAAGACTTATGGTTTGGTCAAGCAATTGTATAACAGTAATTTAAGTGCAAATATATATGCAATATATAAGTATCCTGAAAATCTTCATGGTATAAGTGTGTCATTTAATCGTAATATAAAATTAGATATATCTTCATTTTCAGGACTAAAGGAGTTGGATATTTCAATAATAAATGATGCCTCATTACCACAGAATCAGATGTTATGCATACAGTTAATAGATTCAGGTAATTTGTTTGTTTTTGCTACCTTGTGCGAAGATCTGATCTCATCTATTGGTAATATATCTGACGAAAAAATCTTAGTTAGGTCAATTCTTTGTCAATTAGAAAAATGGCGAAATCTTTTTGAATGTTCAAGAAAGAAAGAATTGTCAGAGAGTGAACAATTAGGACTTTTTGGAGAATTGACATTCTTGCAATATATGTTACAGGTATTACCCACAAGACAGTTAGATGTATTGCATACATGGATGGGAGTTGAGAAATCAAATAAAGATTTTCAGGGAAATGAGTGGGCAGTAGAAGTAAAGTCATCCATAGGCAGGAAAAATAAGGTGACGATAAATGGGGAAACTCAGTTGGATAGTAATATTTTTAAACATCTGATATTGTGCCATTATTCTATTGAGAGAAATAATGCTAATGGCTTAACATTACCTCAATTAATTGATGCAATTGAGAACTTGCTAAAATATGATCAAATGATTCTTAACTATTTTCGGGCAAGATTAATGTTGGCCGGGTATATGCCGGAAGACAGAACTAAATACGAATTAAGACACTATAATATAAAGAAAAGGGATTTGTATAGTGTGACATCAGATTTCCCAAGAATTGTTCAAGATGATTTAAGAAAAGGAGTACATGATGTAACATATACAATAATGCTTGATGTGTGTGGGTCTTTTTTAATATCTGAAAATAAATTATTACAAATAATAAAGCAACTATGAATTTGTTAGATAAATTTTATTCATCATTTATGCAGGAGATTGTTTCCAGACAGCTTGCAAATGAAGATGGAGAAACTCAGGAACAGGCATTTACACGTTATGTCTTAGACCTATTATCAGAAGCTGGGGAGACAGAGAATGCAGCTGTAGCCTTTGATGAGAAAGCTTTGGGAACCTCGAAGCAACACAAAATCAATGGTTTTGCAATATCTGACAATTATGAAACCATTGATTTGTTCATATCTCTCTATGAAGTCGAAGAGCAAGTATATACAGTTCAGAAAAGTGAAGTTACAAGAGCCGCAACTCGTATTACAAATTTTTTTAGAAAAGCTGTTTATGATGATTATGTTAATGAAGTAGCTGAATCTTCTGAAATATTTGAGTTTGCACATACTCTGGCTAATTATGGAGAATTAAAAGACAACTTAATTCGTGTAAATGTAAGTATATTAACTAATGGTGAATATAAAGGAGATATACCGGATAATGCGGAAATATGTGGATATAAAATCTTTTATAGAGTTGTTGATATTAAATACATTTACCAGATTTCTGAAGAATCTCATGTTCCAATTGAAATTGATTTTAAGGAAGAAGGTTTTCTTGTTCCTTGTTTGCCGGCATCATCTGATAATGAAGATTATCAGTCTTTTATCGCCATTATTCCTGGTATTTGTTTAGCTAATTTATATGAGCGCTATGGTGCTAGATTACTAGAACAGAATGTGCGTTCATTCTTACAATTTTCAGGAAAAATAAATAAAGGTATAAGAGATACTATAAAAAAAGAGCCACATATGTTTCTGGCATTCAACAATGGTCTGGCTGCTACTGCTGACCATATTGAATTGGATGAAGATAATAGATATATAACAAAAATCTCTAATCTTCAGATTGTTAATGGTGGACAGACAACAGCGTCTATTTATCATACATTCAAGAAAGATAAAGCAGATATATCTAAAATTTTTGTTCAGGCAAAAGTTTCTGTTATTAAACGGATTGAAGAGTATAGTAATATAGTATCTCGCATATCCCGGTATGCCAATACTCAGAATAAGGTAAATGATGCTGACTTTACTGCGAATAATCCGTATTTAGTTGCACTTGAGAAACTGTCCCGTTGTGTTTTGACTCCGAGAACCGAGAACTCGGTCAATCAAACATATTGGTTTTTTGAGCGTGCAAGAGGTCAGTATAAGAATCTTCGTATGAAAGAAGGATTTACAAAAGTACGTCAAAAAGCTTTTGACCTTAAATATCCTAAAAATCAAATGTTTACGAAAGTTGAATTAGCTAAATATATTAATGCCTATGCTGAAGTGTATGAAGGTAAAAAGCTTGTTATTGGACCACATATTGTTGTAAAAGGTAATGAGAAAAACTTCGCAAAGTTTATAAATAATAATTTACCAAGTGCACTTAATAAAATTAATAATATATACTACGAGGATACTATTGCTAAAGCTATATTGTTTAGAGCTATGGATAAACTTTATGGTACAAAGAAATCTGAAACAAATATAGGCGAGTTAAAACAGGTTGTAGTACCATATACAATATCATTGCTTACTATTCTGACAAATAATCGTTTAAATCTTTATAAGATTTGGAAAGAGCAGTCAATTTCAGAGCAACTATCTTCTTTTTTATATGATTTAATGAAACAAGTAAATAATTTCATATTAAAGGAATCGCCTGTTTCTCATTATATAGAATGGTCTAAGAAAGAAGAATGTTGGGAAAAGATTAAGCAGCATACTTGGGCCTATAATATATTAGACATAGAAAAAGATTTAGTTGATGATTCTCAACCGATAATTCGTAAAGAAATTTTTTTCGGAGACAAACAAGATAATACTGTAGAACATGATATGGAGATAATTACATCCATACCTCATCAGTTATGGTCTAAAATTTCAGAATGGGGGCGGGATACAGATAGTTTATCCATTAACTATCAATCTACAGCGATGGATATTGCACATAAACTTAAATTTAATCGTAAGTTTAGTGATAATGATCGGCAAAGAGCAATGGCTATTTATGATATAGTATGTGAAAAAAATATTGAATTATTATTAGAAGCAGACGAACTGGCAAATGTTGAAGCTCCACAGAAAACGCCAACAACTGAAGAAAGTCAAATACTTGAGCTCATAACTATTGAATTAGTTCAAAAGATGGTAGATTGGGATAGACGTAAACGGGTATTAAAGGATTGGCAATGGAAGGTTATGGATGATGTTGTCAAAGGAAAAAGGCAGCTTGATGACCGGATGAAATATGGCTTTTATTCCAATTTAAAGCGATTGCGTAGTAAAGGGTTTCCAGAATAAAAGTCTATGCAGAAATAATATAGTGCAACTAATAATATTTTTTATTGTATTATTATCAAATAATAATACAATAAAGTTAGTGAGATTTTAATGGAGGATATTTAAAAAACAAATTAATGATGTCAGATAGATTAACTAAAGAACAGCGTCATAAAAATATGTCTGCAATACGTGGCAAGAATACTAAACCAGAATTACTAGTCCGTAAGTTCTTGTTCAGCCGTGGCTTCCGCTACCGTCTGAATCATCCTCGTCTACCTGGGCATCCTGATCTTGTATTGCGGAAATACAGAACTGTAATATTTGTAAACGGTTGTTTTTGGCATGGCCATGACGGATGCAAATATTTTGTATTACCGAAAACAAATTCAGAGTTTTGGAAGGACAAAATCCAGAAAAATAAAGGTCGTGACATTAAAGAACAAAAAGAACTGGCTTCTATGGGATGGCACTGTATTACTGTATGGGAATGTCAATTAAAGCCTGCAATACGTGAACAGACTTTGAAATCACTAGAATATACGCTTAATCATATCTTTTTGAGTGACAGGAGGATAAAACCTTATGATAACTATGAAAGTGATCAGATGTTTGTTGCAGAATCAGAAAATAACGGCTATTAACTCAAAACTAAAATAAATAAAAATATAATAGAATTATGGACAATCAAACAACTATTGGACGCTTGTTTGGCGAAGATATGATAAGCTTTATTATACCAAGCTATCAAAGGGCTTATTCTTGGAGAGTTGGAAAAGAAGGACGTATTGGTCAGGTGGATATGTATTTAAATGACATAATTGACCAACCAGATGGTTCTAACTACTTTCTGGGACATTATCTTTTTGAGAAAACTCAAGGGAATAGGTATGAGTTGATTGATGGGCAGCAAAGACTGACAACAACAGTTATTTTTATGAGCTGTTTGGTTAAAGAGTTACGTAAACGTGACATCGTAAGATTCGAGTATAATAATATGCAATATGCTACTGAGCAAATATATGAGCGTTACCTGCAACCACGGTATGGGAACCAAAAGTTTGAGACTGTTCCTGAAGATTCTTCTTTTTTTAACCGATTAATTATTAAATGTGGAAATGACTATAGGGTAGAAACCGGAAGAAAGTCAGAGCAACGTATTCGTGAGGCTACAAGATTCTTTGAAGAAAAAATGGCTACACAAGTAAACGAAGAAGCTCTTTTCAGATGGTTTTATGTAACTGACAATGCCATAATTACAACATTTTTATTGAGCGGTGAATCAGCAAAGCTTACAGCTACACAAATATTTGCTTTTCAGAATGATAGAGGTTTAGGGTTGACTACATTAGAGAAACTGAAAGCCTTTCTTATGCATCAGATATATAGGAACAATACCACTAATGTAATTAGCAACATCCATTCAATAGAAGCTAAGTTTGCTTCAATTTATAATTATATAGAAAAACTTGAAACCAAAGAAGACACAGTTTTAGGTTATCATTGTTCAGCATTCCTTTCAAGTTATGATTCTCCATTAGATGCAATAAGGGATAGTTTGTTGCGTGCAAATGATAAAACTAAGTGGATTAACGATTTTACAAGTGAATTATGCCGATCCTATTCTTTGATGTGTGAAATCGAGAGTACTTGGCACCTATTTAATAGTCCTATATCAGACGTATGCATCCTTGACAAAGCTAATTCTATGCCATTGGTACTTAAATTATGTCATTATAATAGTAACGGAACAAATGTGAAAAACATTCCGGCAATTGATAATGCGCTGAAATTGGTAGAGAAAATATTATTCAAAATGACTTATACACTGGGGAGTTATCGTACCAATAATTTAATAACCATAGCCAAGAATTATAAATCTGATGGATATGAAAATCTCATATCAGAACTCACAGACAAGAGTCTCCACGGATTTAAGTGGTACTGGAATTTTAATGGAGATTGTTTGCGATACTTTACTGTAAATAAGTATCATTATCATAGAGATTTGAGATATGTTCTATATAAATATGAAAACAATTTACGTGTAAAAGCACGTCAGCCTCTACTGTCACCTGATGAATGCACTAATGTTTTTCGTGATGTTTCTGTATCAAATACATTAGACCATATTACCCCACAAACGCCTGATTTTACAGAATATTCTGATGAATTTTGTAATGACTATCTTAACAATATAGGTAATTTGTCTCTTCTTACATGGGGAAATAACTCTTCCAAGAAAAATCATAATCCTGCAGATAATGATGTAATGGAAATGTATAATAGTATTTTCTATTCACATAAAGAAATATATGAAACACTTAAAAGAGACAAACAATGGAATGAAACACAGATAGAAGAACGTAGAGATAAGATAGTCAGATTTATTAAAGAAAATTGGTTGAACTGATTTATATGTTATAGGATGAGATCCATAGAAGAGAAGTGAGCATTTATTTGTAGTATAATTTGATTGATGTAATCTCAGTAAAGTTGAAAGTCTAAATATAGTATCTGAACTTCGATAGATAACTATATTTAGACTTTTAATCTATTTTGTCTTATATAAAGAAATGACAGGCCTGAACTTATGCTCTTGAATCTTCGGTGTCTCCTGAATAGTACTTGACTGCATGGAATAAAGCCAAGCCTTATTCTTCTTTTGCCCTTCCACTTCAGTAGAAGACCATAACCAGCATTCACCCGGATTCAGATTAATCGGAGTTCCACCGACTTCAGTTATACATTCATTAATCTGATGCCGGACAGCGAACAGATAAGAGAGCTGCCGGACAGAAGGAATATAGGCTGATTGTCCATAACTCCACAAATCAAAAGACTTGATAGCCATTGGTGATTGGACTTCATCATTATTGAACAAAGAATAGGTATTCTCATTTCCGTCCTCATCAGTCAATGATGCAGAAGTACCCTGATCAATACCAAGACTGTCGGCAAAAGCCAGCGGTTCCATATCATGAATGTAAACTGCATAACCGAGATTGTCAGCATCAGGACTACGGTTTACATGGAAAACTATGGCAACAGCTTTCTTGTCAGATTGCTTGAATTTGTCCATGGACAATATATTTCCGTCCGAACAAACCACATTGCCAACCTGAAGGGAAGATAACAGTTCGGTAACATCTTCATGTTCACAATGACAGGAAGTGAGCAACAGCCCACTCCATGCCAGAATCGGTAATAAAAATCTTTTCAGCTTCATAACAGTGGGATTTCAAATGACCTGATAACACATTGTGCTTCCTTATCCATAATGAACCAGTATTCAGAGCAGTACGGTTGTCCGTCAGAATCAGTGGCTTCATACTCTATCTTTACCTTCCAACCGCTGAACGGCTTGCGTTCCTGCCTAGCTTCATCACCTGCAGGCTTCAGTTCTTCTGTAAACATCAGAGAGCGGAGGGCTGTCATGGCATCCATCTGACGTTTCATCTGTCCGGACATCCCGTGACATTCTGAATCTGGATTATCAAAATCCGTATTCTCCATAAACCTGCGGCTGATTTTCATCATGGCTACAGAAAGAGCCATCTTCTCTTTCATGGTAACATACTCACGGCCAAATACAGAATCCGGTTTGCTAATACCGACAATCTTTACGGATTCTGGATTGTCCACTGAAGCCATCAGTGCCTTTTTGGCCATATCCTGTGCCTTATTCTCACTATTGTCCGAGCAGCCGGTTCCCATTCCGAGCAGAACTGCCACTGCAGGCAGTATCAGAAGTTTCTTTCCCTGTTTCATATCTTTACGATTTGAAGTTTGTCCGGAGCAAGACCGAGGCGTTTGCGGTAAATGGAACCGTCCTCCCGGTACATTTCCAGTTCTGATGAAGTAATGTTCTTCTCACAAAGTTCCTTCGCCTCGTCCAGTGTCAGCTGATGGCCGCCTATATTCCTCCATATGGCGAAGGAACATGGTGCTTCCTGGTTGCTGTAGTTTGAACAGTTGAAAGCCCTTGTTCCCACACGTACTTCGCCGCCGCAGTGCGGACACCTGCCGATAACAGACTGCATATTGACTGCACCGTCATCAGCAAGTTCCAGCACTGTCGGGAAAGTCTTTCCTTCCTTGGTGGAAAAGCCGTCCAGAAGGATACGGCGTTTCTCCAGAAACTCGGCAATCTCCCCGTCATTCATTTTCCGGTTACCGATGATGGCATTGATGTTGAGCACACAAGAAGGATGCTCACCTGTGTTGTTTTCGCAGCGATAGCCCTTGCATGTCTTCACCACGTTGCCGCCGCAGAACGGACAGCGTCCTATAATCTTCTTTTCTGAATCCATATTCCTGATAAGTTACATTGTTTGAATTAATTGAATGAGAACCCCCGGTTCCAGTCCGCAACGATTCCACCTATGATGTTCTTGCCGGACATCACGCTTGCCCATCCTTCCGGATCAAGAGAGAACCAGAGGTCGTTCCATGAGAGTGTGCGTACCTGCCATGCCAGGATAAAGAGGTCGGTATTGACAGCTTCCAGTCTGGTCAGTACCTCGTTTGCTATGTAGTACCGCTCGGAAGAACTGAGCAGGTTTACCTTGTGCTTCTCCTTGCCTCCGTCAGAACCACCTGTATCATAGCTTCCGGAAGTCACCAGCTGCCTCATGAACGGATAAAGCGCAGCCATCTGGGTTGCGGCATCAGCCAGTTCGTCCGAGACGATTGCAGCAATGGCCGTTCCCTTCAGGTTACTGCCAACCGATTTGAGCAGCAAGCTGCAGTTCTGAGGTATCTCCGTGGCCACCAGTTCCCCGGCACGCTTAATCTGATAGAGATTCTGCATGGCTCCCTGTGCATTGGAAAGATATTCCAGCATCCTGTCCTCCACACTGTGTACCCTGTCGAGAGCAACCGTTACGGCAGTCTCGGCAGCAATGATTTTCTCGTGTGCCTTCTGACGTTTGTTGTAGATATTCTTCAGTGTGGATGTCTGTGCAAAGACAGCACCCGTCAGAGTCGGGTCTGTCTGTTGTGCAAAAGTGTCCGTACCTTTCAGCAGAAAAACTGCAAGGACGGCCATTATCGTTATTCTTAACTTGATTCTGTCCATATCATTCAGATTTTACGTCCTTTATTCCTTTGTTCGCTCAGATTCTGTTCACGTTCCTCTTTGTGTGGTGAAATCACCGGCTCCATCGGCCTGTTCAGCAGACAGTCGTTCCAGTCCTTGAAAGCCTTCGGAGGAAGCCACTGTCCCATGCGGTACCGGATGTTCAGCTGCCTGGCAACCTGAGCCAGTAGGGGACGCTCCATGTCAGGCTCGAATACCTTTCCCTTCGCTTCAATCCGGATGCCGCCGTCAGTCCTGCTTATCTTCATCTGAATACCTTCCTGCAGAGCCATCATGCGCAGTCCGTATATCCTCCCGGCCAGGTCGTTGTCAAAACAGTCGAAGGCACGTGCATTGGGAAACCGTTCTATGACTCCGGTTATCTGCCTGTCAGAGAATGTGCCGCCCAGTGAAACCAGAGCCGCACTGTCCCCAATCTGTATCCGGTTCATCTGGTAGAAGGCCATGGCATCAAATGCAGATTCACAGAAGAACACGCTTCTTACATTGTCCGGACTGATACCCGAAGGAACAGCCACCCATGCCGAGGATGACGAATCCGTACCGGCAGCCTTCGACTTGTAACCGCCATGTCCTCTGATTTCATACCCCCTGACTTCATTTCCCTTTCCGTCTGTATATGGGAATCCGATATTGTAACCTTCAAACTTCCCGTTGTTCCTGTCCCTTATAAGGGAAATAAAAGGCGAAAGAGCAGTTACGGTTGCTTTGGACAGTCCGCGCCGGAAAAACAGTCCCGGTATTTTCCCGGTGTCAACCGGCTTCACCTCATATCTGGAAGGTTCAAACACGCCTGATGATTTTCCTGCCGATTTAACATACTCCCTGTCCTCCCTGTATTCAGGTTCAGGCATGTTGGCGAAACGTGCCATGACCTTGGCTATCTTCTGCCATTCATCCTTTCCTGATACCGTAAAGGAAGAAAGATTCTCACGGATGAGTGTCACCACATCACCCTTGGAACCGTCACGCCGGAAGAACGTCTGTGCTGCCTTGTCGTTGGGATGGCTGACAATCAGCGTATCCCTCCTGTTACCGCCTTCACCGAGTACCAGCTCGATGTAACGTCCGACACCGGCCTTCCTGTCCAGACGGTATCCCAGGGCGTATGCAATATCGTCAATCCCCACACGGGATTTCATTTCCCTGAAATTAACCTTGTAGTCACTCATGCTTTCCGATTTAAGATGTTATACAGAATTTCATATACCAAGTCCTGTACCGGCATTCCGGTTCCTGCCCATCATAGTAATCTCCGGTTCGTATGTCTTCCGTGCCGTCATGTTCAGGAAAGTCTCCTTGTCCTTCCAGTCCGTAAGCTGGAAGAATGTTTTGGCCGTTTCCTTGGAAACCTTTTTCAGCCCCAGTTCCACACCATCGTATGACGCACGGATGGCATAGTCTCCGGAACGGGTCTTGACAATGGCCGCATTCCTGAAAGGCATCTCCTCGTCCGCACTGACAGGAGCCAGCGGGTCATTCTTTGCCAGATAAGGCTGCTCACCGAGAGCCAGGCGCTGTTTGTCCACATGGTCAAGAATCAGGTCCGAAGCCTTGTTCACGTCAGCCATGACCGATACTATAAACTTCGGTTCCTGTTTCAGTACACCAATCCACGAGTCCAGATAGGCAGCCGAGTTGTCCGTTATCCTGGAATCAAATCCCATGGAATGACTGATCATGGCAGCCGTAAGTTCCGCCACCAGCTCCTCCTTAGCATATTTCGGGTCACCGAACCTGCCGCCCATCTCCCTGTTCAGACGCTCCGGTGTCATGGTGGAGTGTGTCATTTCATGCAGCATAGTAGAATAATACTCCATTCCGCCACGGTAAGTTTCTTCCGGAGAATCACCGATATTGAACTGCGCCTTCATGGGCAGCACCACTATATCCTTCGAGGGAGAATAATAGGCACCGTTCTCACGCTTGTCGGCACGTATCGGACATAGCCACTGCTGCGTCTCCACCATACGGTCGAGTGCGGCATGGGTGTACATACCTTCCGTATCCCGAAGTTCCGGAACCTTGAACCTGTCCATGAGTTTCTGCATCCTCTCCGGCTGTACTTCGGCCAGATTTGTCTGCGCCACATTGTACACCGGGAATGACTTGATGAAAGGAATGACATCCATATCCTTCTTCTCTTCCTTGCTCATTGCACGGTATTCCTCCGTGCTTATCCTCTTGCCGTGACTGTCCTTTATCATCATATCCCAGTACACTACCGGGAAGGCCTTTTCACCTTTCAGGACATGAGCCTTCAGGTTATGAGCCTGCTTGAAGGTCAGATATACCGGAAGCTGGTAGTTCATGGCTGCGGTATGCATCTGAAGAAAGAAGGAATTGGAACCTGAATAGTTGCGGCCACCCACATTCTGCGGCAGTCCGGCATAACCCGATGCGCCGCCAATCCATCCCTGTTTCCATCCGGTATCCTTCATCTGCTGCATACGCTCAATCATCATTGCAGCGAAGCGGTCTATGGCCGCCTGTCCGCTGTTTCCCTGAGAGTCAGTTCCAGATGCCATAGCTGTCGTCATCCATTACCTGACGGTCCATCTGTTCGATGTCCGTCTGTTCTACATAGAACTCGGCCGATTCATCCGAAGGGTCAGTACCGTGTGAACGGCACCACTCCAGATAATCATCTGCATTCTCACTGTCCATAACAAAGCGGAGGAAACCTATCTTGCCCTCCTGCAGAAGCTCCACAAGCTCCTCATGATTCATTTTAGCTGACATATAACTTGTATTTTAGTTTTCTGATTATGTTACATTTTCATAGAAGCCGAATTCTCCACCTTTGCGGTGTTGGCGGCAAGCATACCGGTTATTTCTGTATTCAGGTACTTGGCCGCAATCTGTTCCCTTGTGGCAGTCTTGGTCTTGAATAGCGAATATCCGTCATCGAAGGAGATTTCATGCCGGGAAGTCTGTCCCTTTTCTCCGAGGTCAACCGACACCTTCCATTTGTTGTCGTTCCTGTCCTTGGCCACACGCACACCTTTGGGGTCAACACCTTCAGGAAGCTGATACTTCTCGTATGCGGATTTCAGATGTAGACGTTCCCCGAAGTTCTTTTCAATAAGCTGGTTTGGAGTAGCCACCCTGTCGAAGTAGGCATTAAGGTCCTGGCGTGAAGCCACGGCAGACATGTTCGTATCCCCAACCTGAACATAGAACTTGTATTTCCCAAAGTCAGGACGCTGCTCGTCTTTCTCCTTATAGACATTGAACTTGTTTACGGTTATGGAACCGTCCGGTCCTGCAATCTCCATTGGCATACGGAAGGCTTCCTCAGATACCTTTGGCATCAGCTTTGTCGGATAGTAGCGTTCCATCAGCTGCGGCACCGTCATTTCCTTGTTCTGATAGGCCGCAAGGTCTGCTGCATCCATCTTCTGTGGCTTGAGCTGCTGTCCGTCAATCTTTGCGGTAAAATACCAGTCGGCAGGATTAGTGGTACTCTGGTAGGCATGACCATGAGTCACCTTTTCACCGTTGGCAGTCACCATCTGCGGCTCACGGGGCTTTCGTTCCTGAGCTGTTTCCGCTTTCTGTTCGTCCTTCTTTTCGGTCTTTACCTCATTATCCGTCCCAGTCTCAGCTTTGATTTCAGCTTTGGCCTTCGACTTCTTTTCCCTTGCAGGTTTTACATCAATAGTGTTCTCCACTGTTTTGTCAGGAGCTTCCTGCGCACCCTGTTCCTTTTTCTTCTTTCCCATATCTGTACTGTTTTGAATGGTTCTCTCATTATTTTCAGCCTTATCCTGTCCGACCTTCTTCTTCAAAGGACTGTCCAGTGCATCACAGATTGCGACCCTGATTCCGGAACGTATCAGCCTGGGCAGATAAACATCAAGTGCTGATTGAGGGAATAATGCAACCTTTACAGGCCTCTTGTAGTCAGGCAGCATCCTGTCTGCAATCTCGATGGCAAGCACTGTGGCAGCCTTGACGGCATCCTGCTTATATAGTTCATAGAAACTGTTCCGTCTGAACAGTAGCATGGCATCCGGATGCTTCTTCTTCAGTTCGTTGAACTGCCGGATGATACCGTTATCATTATCTGAATCTGTCTTTTTGGCCATAGGAATCAGTATTAGAGTTTAAGGCTGTTTGCTTTTGTTTCCTTCCGGGATGGAGAGAGTGAATTGGCACGCTCCACGGACTGTCTGTCCACCACCTTCTGATACTCCCAACGGTTCTTGTCAGTCATGACAAGGCCGAGGTATTCAGGATGAATCTCATCATAGCGGAGCTTCTGCTGTCTTTCCCATTCCTTCATGTCCCCCTTGACAAGCTTGAATCCCTGCTGCTCCTTCAGGTCAATGCCGACTGAAACCTTCTCGCCGCCCACATTCAGCTCAACAGGTTTTCCCTCCCGTACCTGCTGCTTCTGCTGCATACCCAGTTCAATGTTGTTTACCTTCTCCATGTCCTTCAGACGCTGCTCCAGCTTTATGTCTGTAACACGTCTGTGAATGACGGATTTCGTTTCCGGATCAAGCTGGAGATACTGCTGAGTCTTTTCACCGTTTACGTTGACCGCCTTCTGTATTACCTCACCTCTGGCCAGGCGTTCAGCCTCCTGCTGAGTGAGATTAAGAACCTTGTTGCGTTCCCGGTCCAGTTCGGCACGTACCGGATAAGCTATAAGAGCCGGAGCACCGTTCTTGTCTGCAGTCATCTGTAGCTTCATCGGCATGGTAATGATGCTGCCGTTCCTTGCGTTGATGGATACCTGCATGATGGGAGTCACTTCACCTGCCATCAGCTTCTCCTTCACTTCCATGGGTAAGCTGTCCGCCTTTTCACGGTCGATACCCAGTATTGCCAGTTTTTCGTATGGCAACAAATCGGACTGATTTCTGTTGTGCATTTCCATATTACTGTAATTAAGCTGTTATATTTGCGGTTCTAACCGCCTGAATGCCACAAATGTATTTACGGCAATCCCCTGAAAAAGAAATGCGCAACACTATTCTGATTTTATTGCTACTGATGTTTCTGCCGGTAAGCGTATCGGCACAGTTCTATACGATAACCAGAGATTCGGCACTTCTGCCAACAGAAAGACAAAAAGAGGTCTACAATCGTGTTGGAAAGGATGTTACAGAAGGGAAAAAGAATGAGATGATGGCAAAGGATACCCTGACTGTCGGACCGGACAATCAGAAGAAATTGGATGATAACAGCCGGAATAGTGACAGGAAAGCATCCCTGAAAACAGAACTGCAAAAGAAAACAGATGATATTTCGAAATCAGGAAACAATCTTCCTGAACTTACCATCCCTAACCTTTATAAAGAAATCATAAGAAACGGAATCCTATACCCTAAAATCGTATTGGCTCAGGCTATACTGGAGACCGGATGGTTCCGTTCATCGGTATGTCGAAATAAGCATAATCTTTTCGGGCTTACCAATCCACGTACAGGAAAATACTATGAATTCAATCATTGGACAGAAAGTGTCCGGGCTTATTATACTAAAGTGCAATATAAGTATAAAGGTGGTAACTATTTGCTTTGGCTTGATGAAATTGGATATGCAGAAGATCCGAATTATATAATATCGATTATTAGCATATTAGAGTTTATATCGAATAATTGATTAAAATTGGGTAAGTCACTATAAATAATGATTGTCGCCTAAATATAAAACTCCATATTTATTATCATAAACAATAAGTATATTATGCGAATCAGCAGTTGGCTTTCTGATTCAAAAATTAAAAATTAACAAATGTAAGTAGAGCAATAGCCAACTTTCCAAAGGTATGTACCAACAGCCCTTTGGTAGCTCTTACTTTAGATGCTCTTTGAATTTCTGTTTTTTCATTCAGCCAGTTGAAAAAGGATTCGATAGGTTGTCTGACTTTTGAAACGGCTTGCGAGAAAAGGTCTCTTGCAGCTTTCTCCCTCTGTTTGAGAACTTCGGGTTCCCCTTTAATCTCTTTATGCGGAGTAAGCACTTTAACCGGATTGCTCTCATTAAAGAAAGAGAAATCGCTGTAAATCTTGTCTGCAAGCACCGTCTTTCCGGATAGGTATGGCACGCATTCGCTTTTGAATACGGTCAGGTTGTTGTCCGAAGCCGGTGTCAGAGTTATCATTTCCGGAAAAGGTAAGGTTCCCTCCCTACGCTGTCCTACCATATGCAGTTTCATGCCATAGTAGTACATGTTCTTAGTGGAGCAATACCCTTTTGATGTTATCTCCGTAGCTACTTTCCCCTCTCGGTTTTTCCCTTTACAGGTCACTATCGGCATAGAATCGACAATGGATATAATGGAGTCGCAATCCTTGGGTTTGAATGATTGTATCATGGTTCCCACCAGCACCTTAAATGTTTCTGAAAGCATATTTAGGCGTACGCAAAACGTTTGATAAGACGGCAATTTTGGAAACCATGATGACAGATACTCCTTAGCGAAGGTATGTATCTCCTTGATGTTGAAGTATCTCTGGCAGTACCCGCAGAACAGATAGATGGTAAGAACCTCCTCATCCGTAAACTCAGGATTGGAATTGTTACTGAATCTCTGGCAGTGGAAACGCAGAGAAGACTTATGGACATCACAGATATACATATACAAACCTATTAGTATTAACTTTTTCTCCTTGGGAATCATAATTAGAAAAATGAGTGGTTTTATTCTTCTAATTTACTGATTTTCAAGGAGATTACAAAATAAAATAATGAGATAATTAACTGAATTACAAACTTTTAAATCAAGAATCAGAAGATGTTTTCAACTGCTGATTCGCATATATTATACTTATTGTTCAGCTTAAATTTCGATCAAACTTTCCTTTGAGTTCATATCTTAAAATCACTATATTTGCGTTCAAAACAGATAAATACAGTTTTATGGAAGATTTAAATAGATTAAAACTAGTTTTAGTTGAGAAGAAAAAAACAAATAAGTGGCTTTCTGAAAAATTAGGTGTTAATACAACTACTGTTTCTAAGTGGTGTACAAATACATCTCAGCCGGATTTGTATACACTTAAAAAGATTTCTTTGATATTAGGTGTCAATATCAAGGAATTATTATGCGATACTTTGTAGCAAATTACTGTTTAGAACATTTAAAATAATTATGGCGAAATTTATAACTTGTTACGACAAAAACCTACAGGAAGTTGCAGAGTTTTTAAAGATACTAGTATCAAATAATGACTCCATTAATAACCTGGATTTTAATTTGGTACAATTTAAGAATCAAGAAATAGTATCTAAAGAATATGTCCTATATATAGGAAAGAAAAGTGTGAATAAGAAATCGAAAATGTTTAAAGATGCATATAATAAGTATGGAATTCATATAGGCTATTATGGAAAAAATGCTTGGGTATATTGTGAAGACTTTAATTGGACAGAGAAATCCTACTCTAATTTAAAAAAGGATCTTATAACTATATTGAAAGATTTAAATTTAAACTATAAAAATATAGATGATGATATAGCCCAACAAGTGGAAAATATCAAAAACGGAAAAGATTGGGAAAATGTAGTAAATAGTTGTAAGAACAATGATGAAAGAATTCGTTCGGTATGTGTTTGGATGGCTGTATCCTGTAAGACGCCTTACCAAAGGATTTTCGGACATTTGGGATTTCTGTTTGCGTGGATATACAAGATATTAGAGAATTATTTCACTAAAAGTGAAAAAAGAAAACATCAAAATTTATTGGCAGTTGTTATTTTTTATCGTTTTTACTTGGAAGAATTACTAAAGATAAATGATGAATGTAATGATAATTTAAGTGATTCAACGGAAGGTAGTAATGATTCGGAAGATAGTAAAAAAAAAACTTTAGAAACGGAGTAAGTTACTTTATTAATGAATTAGGTGTATATGTAGGAGCTGAAAGTACCAGATTAACTAACGGGGAATATTTAAATAACATTCAAGTTGAAATTGATAAATTAACACAAGCTATGAATGATTTTAAAGGAAATAATAACCCTCAGTTGAAAGGATATATAGCAGAAGTTTGGCATACTTATACACTTAATATTAATGCAACTGCTAATCGTAGTACAGAAAGAGCATCAATGGTAAACTCAAATAAGTTAGGCTCTGTTGATGTCACTACTAGTTGGGGAGAAGACTATAGTCTGAAATATTACAAAGATGGCGCAAGCAGTGCTATGGCCCAAAGTCATCCTTTAGAGTGGGCTTATCAAAGATACATTCACAGCCTAAAGGATAAAAGTAATATCCCGAATAGGAGGGATTTCCTGTCAATGAATGGCATAGACCCTAATACAGATATGATGTTAGGTATGTATGAAGGTCAGGCTCGACTTATACCAACGGATCAAATAAAAGATGCAATTGTTGCTTTAGATAAGCAAATATCAAAAGAATTAAATAATCTGAATAATCCAGATAGAGAGCAGATTGCTAAAATATTACAAGATGTAAGGTCTAAGCTTACTGATCATTTATCCTCACCTGCGGGAGATCAATCAATGCCTTTGACAGAGGATATGGCTAAAGAACTTGCAAAATTGGGCAAGGAAGGAAAGTTTGATCCTAGAAGATATGATATAACGATTGCTAAACAAGCTGACATAAGACATATATGCACAAATATATTTAATGCAGGATTGAATGCTGCCTGGGTTTCTGCTCTTATTAAAATACTGCCTAATATTTATAAGCTAATAATAAATATGATTAACGATGAGAAATTGAGAGAAGAAGATTTATTAAATATAGGCAAATCAGGACTATTAGGAGGTGCTCAAGGCTTTGTATTGGGAACAATTACTGCGTCTATTACTACCTATGCAGAGATGGGAGTACTTGGTGATTCTTTGAAGGCTTTATCTATGTCAGAAAATTTTGCTCCTGCTGTTTCTACCATTGCAGTATTTGCTGTACAAGCTATTTGTGATAGTTATAAATTAGTCAAGGGAAAAATGTCAGAAGAAGAGTTTGCAGTAAATACTGAAAGAAACTTGTATATAGCATGTGGAGGTATTATAGGTGGATTAAGTATGCAATTAATTTGGGAAGTGCCCGTTTTGTCTTATGCTTTAGGTAGTCTTATAGGTTCTATTTTAGGTGGATTTATTTTTACAACCAAAGAACATATAATGATGTCTCTATGTGTTAAAGGAGGATATACTGTTTTTGGTTTAGTTAAGCAAGATTATTCATTACCTAAAGATGTTTGTAAAAAACTTGGATATGATGTCTATGGTATAAGTGATTATGAATATGAAAAATATATAATGGAAAAATACGATAATGAAAAATATCAATTCGAACATTATCAAAAAGAAACTATTGATGTCATTATATTGAAAAGAGGCGTTATAAGTTGTAGGAAAATAGGATATATATTATAAAATAAATACTTTCATAATGGATGATAAAATCAACATAGTCAAGACTTCGGTGATATACACACTGCAGGAATAGTATGTATATTCAATGAGTATCAGAAGATACTGGCTAAGGTGGTGACGATAGAGGGTGTGTATAGGCAGAATCCGAAATCGGGCAACTTCTATGACAATGCTTTCACCAGAAAATTAAGGCTGCTCCAGTCTATGTATAGGGTTGAGATAGCCTAAGCCAGTGGAACTTTATGTGGTGCTGGTGGCTATTATATTGTTTTTGATAAATAATTAATATGGATAAGATTCAGGATATAACAAAAGTGAAGCAATACGTTCTATCCATTATATCTGATAACAATATTGAAGGTTGTGGTATAATGGTCGGAGATATGTTTATAACAGCAGGTCATGTAATAAATAAATGTGTAAACCCAAGCATAAGATGGAACGGTAAAAAAATACCTTTGATAAATCCAATAGTTTTCCATAATGATGAGAATGATTCTGATAGTTATGATATAGCAGTATATTCTATACCAAATGCCAAAAGTCTGCTGGTCCTTTCTGATGTTGTTCCAGAAAAAGGTGATGTATTGAAAAGTTGTAGTTGGCGAATGTTAGGTGAAGAATATGTAGAGTGTAATGCTATAGTAAATGGATTAAAAGATGGGAATTACTATGCTGCTGAGACTGATGAACAGCTTAAATCAGGAAGTAGTGGTGGTCCTGTATTTCTTAATGGAGAAGTTGTAGGGATATTATGTGCTGGAAATTGTAATGATGATAATACACCATGCAACACAGAATGGCCATTAAATTTATGTGTATTCTTATCCTCAAAAGTAATTTTAAAGTTATTAGAAAAGAACTGATTACAGTAAACAGTAAAAATGGAAAAGATAAAGATAAATACAGACGATGGTATAAGTGTAGAAGCAAGTGCACCAATAATTGTGTCAGCAAGCCGTGCTACAGATATACCTGCCTTTTATGCAGACTGGTTCCAGGAAAGGCTGCATAAAGGATACTCAGTTTGGAAAAACCCTTTCAATGGGGTAAAATCTTATGTGGCATACGATAAGACAAGGCTTATTGTATTCTGGTCAAAGAATCCGACTCCACTTCTTAAGACAGGAGGTTTATTGGACTATTTAGATAATAGAGGCATAAATAGCTATATCCAGTTTACATTGAATGACTATTATGAAGAGAAACTGGAGATGGGTGTACCATCATTAAGTAATAGAATGGATACATTCAAGAGGTTGGTTGATAGATTAGGATATGGAAAAGTAATATGGAGATTTGACCCATTGATATTAGCCAAAGGTTTGATAGTAGATGATCTCTTGGAGAAGATTTACAATATAGGAGTCAAATTGAACGGATATACAGAGAAACTTGTCTTCAGTTTTGCTGATATTTCGTCATATAAGAAGGTACAGAACAATCTCTATAAGAACAATATTCAGTATAGAGAGTTTTCACAGGAAGATATGATAGAGTTTGCTACTGGGCTCGTGGATATGAACAAGGAATGGAAACTCGAACTAGCTACGTGTGCAGAAAAGATAGACCTGGATATGTTTGGTATCAAGCATAACAAGTGTATAGATGATGAATTGATGATGAAGTATTTCTCTGATGACATGCTGCTGATGAACCATATAGGTGTAGAAGTTACGAAGGATATATTCGGAGAGATTAGTGTTGAATATAAGAAAAACAAGAAAGATAAAGGTCAAAGGAAAGTCTGCGGATGTATAGACAGCAAGGATATTGGAGAGTACAATACATGTCCGCATCTTTGTGAATACTGTTACGCAAATTCGAGCAAGGAGATTGCTAAACAGAATTATATGAAACATAGAGAAAATCCGCACAATGAAAATATAACCGGTAGATAAAGGAATGAGAGAATACTATGAACATATAAAAGCGAAAGCATCTCTTTCTATGCAAGATGTAATAGAAACATGTAGAAGTTTAACGCCTTCAGATTATAAGACAAGACCATATAGATTTCCAGATCTTCATAATGGTGTTGCTTTATTAGACAATGAAGATGCTTTAAATTGTTATATTGCTGCCTATGGGGAAATGCATATGATAAAATGTAGATCAGCTTTACAGAACTTTCCTTTTGATAATATATCAGGGAGTATTGAAATTGTTGATTGGGGATGCGGGCAAGGTATTGGTTCAATGTGTGTTGTTGACTGCTTTAAAGAACATGATTTACTACAATGGTTAAAACAAATAACACTTATAGAACCGTCAAAATTTGCATTGGAAAGGGCAGAAATAAATCTTACAATTGCAACTAATGGTGCTGTATGTATACAGCCAATACAAAATTATTTACCTGGAGCAGGAAAAGAAAATGAAATTCATGAATTAGGTTACAGATATAAAAATGTTATTCATATATTTTCTAATATACTAGATATTGATAGCATTGATTTAGGTAAACTGGCAAATATTGTAAGTGATAAAAGCAGAAATAATATTATTCTATGCATCGGGCCTAAAAATAGTAATGCATATAAGATTGAACAGTTCTGTAGTATCTTTGGTGAACAGGATTATTTTTCTAATGTAGACGATTCCCAATATGGAAAAACATCAGACACATTTTATACGTTTACATGTAAAACCAAATGTTTTGTTTACAATGGAAATCCTTTAAATGTAAATAATATTGAGAATATTATGGTACCGGATTTTACAGACAGTAAAAATACGGTATATAATGAATATGATCCACGTCTCGCAGTTCAGAATGGTATTATATCTGAAGAATTACGTTTAATATACTTGTATTTATTAAATCAGATTTCACCCAATGACATTATTCTCATAAAACAAAAAATATATGGAAAGAAAGCAGACTTGGTATTGATATGTGAGAAGAAAGGGATATTGATAATAAACATCTGCAATAGTTTTTTAACAAAATCAGATGTATTTGATGATGTTAACGAAGAGAATGAACTCGAAGAGAATGATATTAATCCAATTGAGGACGAAAATAATATATTTATAAAAGACATCGTAGAAACACGTCTTGAATTTTTTAGACAAAATGAATTATTATTCAAGAAAGCAGAAGAGGATAAGAAGAATTATTCATTGGTAAAAACTGCTATTTTTTTTACAGAAAATACGACTGAGGAGATAAAAGAAATATTTGAAAAAGAAGATACTAAATTTATTTCTTTGTTAGGTAAGGATGTCATAAATAATAAAACAAGAATGATGTCTGCATTAAATTGGTTGAATTTAAATCAAGAGCGTGAGTCTTTCGATAAGCAGTTGTTTTATAGTATATTAAAAGAATTAACACCCAAATGGCATTCTTACAGACAAGGTAAATCTATAAATTTAACTACGATACAAAGGAATCTTTCACAAAGTATAGCTAAAAGGAAACAAAAAATTAGCGGTGTTGCAGGGGCTGGTAAAACTCAAGTTCTTGCAACTAGGGCTGTAAACGCTCAAATTAGAACTGGTGGTAATATACTTATTTTGACATACAATAAAACTTTATCCAACTATTTACGATATCGCATCAATGAAGTAAGAGCAGATTTCTATTGGAACAAGCTACATATTAGTCACTATCACCATTTTTTTAAGGAACAAGCTCAAACTATTGGAAAACATGTATATTTTAATTCATTTGATGATATATACTTTTTTGATGGTAAAGAGAATGAAATAGATCATTTTGATGCCATATTTATAGATGAAGTTCAAAGTTATAAAAGTGAGTGGCTTCAAATTCTTTATAATAAATTCCTGAATGAAAATGGCGAATTTGTTGTTTTCGGAGACCCTAAACAGAATATATATAATAGAGAAATTGATTCGAATGGAGATATTCGTATAGGAGTTATTGGAGGAGAATGGAATCGACAATTAAGTAAATGCCACAGATTTGCAAACAACCAATTGACAAGTTTAGCCAAGAAATTTCAAAATGATTTTGGCTTTATAAATGCTGACAATTTTGAAAAAGCAGAATTGCTCCAAGATGGTATGTTTACTTGTTTAAAGTACATGTATAACAATTCAGGAATAAATATAAATAAGTTGGTGCAAATTATATCTAGTATATTAAGAATTGAAGGTTTTGATGTCAATGAGACTGTAATCTTAGGCCAAAATTCTATTATCCTAAAAGACATAGAATACAGCTATCGGAAAACAACAAATGAGCCAACCATAACAACTTTTATACCAATAGATGAAAAAAATAAATTAAAGGATGACACAGTAAAAAAGTTGAAATTCACTATGATGGATAAAGGATTAAAATTCTCAACAATTCATAGTTTCCAGGGATGGGACGCTGCAAATGTAATTATATTATTACAACCTGAGGGTGATGGTAACGGTTATACAATAAATAGTTCACTAAATAAACCAGAAGTAATATATACGGCTATAACGAGATCAAAGCAAAATATAGTAATTATAAATAATGGAAATACGTTATATCATAATTTCTTTAAAAGGAATATGATTAATGAGGACTACACAAATAAATAAAAAAATAATGGATAATATATATGGAAACCAGTGTGGAAGCGATAATGCTTTCATCAGGAAAGCAAGGCTCCTCCAGTCCATGTACAGAGTGGAGATAGGTGAAGAGGAAGGATTCGGACCTACAAGAGCCTCCAAGCGGAAATACGGGAACATGATCAGTGGTGGTGAAGTGTCCGGAAAGAACTTCCTGATGAAGGAGACTTTCGAGTATGCCAAGGTAAGAGTGGCCAACAAAAGGGAAAATGAGACGATAGACGGGTTCAGGCTGTTCAACAACCTGCTTTCGAGCCAGCCGATGGCATTCAACCTGTTCCATCCCCTGATGTTACTGTTGAAGCAGGATCCGGCAATGGTTACGCTTGCCGTGAGGTCGGTCTTCAGGAACTTCCCGGTATTTGAGGTGACGGAAATCGGTCTGGAGTTTATTCCTACACCGATTGACAAGTACACGAATGATAAGTCTGCCATGGATGCGTATATCCGATTCGTGGATAATAAGGGCGGCAAGCATATCATCGCCATCGAGACGAAATATACGGATGTGCTCGGAGTGAACGAGGCCAGCCGTTGTGAGGAGCAGAAGCAGATGCTCGTTGATACCGGTCTGTTCAGTACGGACTTTGAGGAGCTGTTGATGGGAGGTAAAGTAAAACTTACGCAGATTTACAGAAACCTTTTGCTTACAGAACGGTACAGGATGGTTGAAGGACTGAAGGATTCGTATTCAGTAGTGCTTTCGCCAAAGGAGCATCCGTCAACCGAAGAGGAAATCAGGTCGGTTACGGAGTTCCTGAAGCCGGAGTATGCCTATAAGCTGAGTGCTGTTACTTTGGAGGATTTTGTGGATGCGATGATACAGTATCTGCCGGAGTATTATGCTCATGTCTATGAGAGGTTCAGGGGGAGATACTTAGAGTTTGGGAAGGTGGATATAGAACTATATCAGAACAGATAAGAAAAAGTAATAATATGTTACATAGTACATACGCACATAAATATACTTATGAGGATCCTAAAACTTCCTCTGTTTTCGAGAACCTTATGTTGTTGCCAGATAATGTATTTTGGCACATACTAAAGTCTTCTTGTTTCTATAATGAAAGAATGTTGGTTAATTCAGGTAAATTATTATCTTATGAGTTTTGGTCACATTGGGATAATACTGGTACAGATAACAATACTTATGTAGAGCCTGATTTATTTATACGTTTTGAAGAATTTGATGTAATTATTGAGGCGAAATACGGAGATTATGGTGGTCAGTATTTGAAACAATGGACTCAGGAATTAACAGCATATGATAATGAATATGGAAAAGAAGAAAAGCCTGTAATATTCATTGCAGTAGGAGGTAATATGTCAATGGATATTGAAGAGATAAAAGTACGTAGTAGAAAGCATTTAATTTTCAAATGCAATTGGCTTTCTTTGTTAATAGCTACGAACAAATATAGAAGCGAATTGAAAAGGATTAGTGTTCCTGATATGAATATTTCAGCTACACTGCGTTTACTTGATAATATAATACTGGCCTTCAATATAAATGGTGTGTATAATATAGACTGGTTCAATACCATGGCAACGGAAAAGAATATAATAAATTCATCTTCAATAGATAACTTAAAAAAATACTTTACGATATGAAAAAAGAGATTGACAATATATTCGTTGATGTAAGAAATGCATTCAGACTGCTTTCAAGATACCAGAAACGTATACTTAACATAGTAAATTATATCAGAGAACAAACACCATATACTGATATGTGGGGAAGCAAGAACTGGTATAGTGACGAGATTAAAAATAGAAGGAACAGCCCAGACAAGGAATATGCAAAATTGAATGTCTTTAAGGATATGTGGGGGCTAGACTTTCTGTATGGTCATTTCTTTGAGTATTATTTCGGAACTATAAAAATAGGGAAACATACTATAGAAATGTCAGTATTCCAGGTTTCGGATGATGGATATTTTATATCCAATGATGAGAATAAGCATATGACAGATGTTTCTTCATATGCCAATTCTGAAGTGTCGCATTCATATATAGTATTCAATGTTTCTGTATATACTACCAAATTCTCACAATTATGGTTAGGTGATCCGAATCGACCAAATGAATCACAAAAAGATTTCTTGACTCGTTTTTTGGAGTCATCAAAAGATACAATTATAACTTCAACAGATAAGGAACATACCATTTTAAAGAAATATGAGATGCAACGCTTTGCATCACAATCAGAGACGGATAAGGTAATATCAGATTTTGCTAAACTTGTGAAGGACAACACGGGTGTAAAATTCTTTAAGGAGAATTTTTATAGAAGTGATGTCTTATGAAGAAGTAACTCTTATTAACCTCCATAAAAATAAATAGTGAACTTTTGCTAATCAACATACTGAGTGCTGTTTCTTTAGAGGATTTAGTGGATGCTATGATACAGTATCTTCTGGAGTATTATGCTCTGGTTTATGAGAAGTTCAGGAGAAGATACCTGAAGTTTGGAAAGGTGAATTTGAATTTGTAATATAAGTATGAAATCTTTAGTAAAGCTAATATGATGAAAGGAAAAGATAAGTTTACATCTGCTGAAATATTAGAACTAAGAGAATTGATAGCAGAACGTCAAAATGCTTCAAGAAATTATCAAAAACAATTACGTAACAGAATGCGTAAAATAGGTTTCTTCGGAAGGGATGATTGGGGAATAATAGATTGTACTCTTGAAGATTTAGATGAACTCATTGATACCGAGAGAATAAAGATTATAGATAAGATAACATCTACAATTATTACTGACAAGAGTAAAAGTAAGAACGCCATTATTAACCAAGAAATTAATAAAAATATAGATTCAAACTGGATTAATAGAATCGATTTTGGGAAAATAGAATCGCTTAAAAATGAAGGATTTTATGGATTTGTTTCAGTTAAAAGTTTATTGAATAATCATTCGCAAATACCTACAACAAGAGGAGTATATATGGTTTTGCGTACTATTATGGATGAACCCATTTTCTTGGAGAAAGGTAGTGGTGGATATTTTAAAGGAACAGATCCTAATGTAGCAATAAAAATTTTACAGGAAAAATGGGTTTATAATACACCTGTGGTTTATATTGGTAAAGCTGGAGGTAAAAAGAATAAAACGACATTAAGAAGTCGAATATTGCAATATCTAAAATTTGGACAAGGTAAACTTGTCGGGCATAAATGTGGACGTTATATTTGGCAGCTAAATGATTCAGAAGAACTGTTATTTTGCTGGAAACCTTTACCAACAGATGAGTCGGAAGATGTCGAATCAATGCTGATTTCAGAGTTTAAACATCAATATGCAGGGAAAAGACCTTTCGCAAATCTGAATAAATAAAATAAAATGTGCAGGGTAAAAAGCATAGAATCCATATTTGGCTATGCTTCCCTGTACAAACCCTCTTTTCCCATTATAAAGATATAATATCATGCAAGCCATTACAGCGCCAATAACCCCATAGTGAATCATCAAAGCAAATGTGCTAAAAAATTGCATACCTCTACTATATGGGAAAGAGTGACCATATACATTAAAAAGATAAAATATAACGATAACAAGAATCCCTCTCCACTCATAATCCACTCCAAGCCATGAAGCGAGTCCGGCCATGCCAAGTGTCCAAAGAAATCCCAGTACCAAACTACGTTGCAGAAGATTTTCAAGAACCATAAGCGTGGCAACACCCAAGGCCAGTGTAAACATCACATTATGTATCCCGTCAGCACCATTCAGCAGATACCAGGGTATTTCACTGATTACGGCAAAGCCCAACAGGGTAAAGAAATACCTGTACCTGCTTCTTGTATGAATAAACCCTTCCGCAATCAGAAAGGCAAACACAGGAAAAGCGATGCGCCCTATACAGCGCATCGTTTCGTATAATAGGGTACCGTGTTCCATCAGATAGAGAGCAATATGGTCTATCACCATGGAAATCATGGCAATGACTTTCAGGGCACTGCCGCTAAGTCCAAATACCGGTTTTAAGGTCAGATTCATAGGCTATATGTTTAGCTGATACCGAGGAGTTCCTTTACCATATCCTCAACTTCCTGATTCACACGCTTGAAGTTACGGTTCAGCAGGATTTCCTTCTCTTTGTCGTTCTTGAACTCATAGATTTTGGGTAGAGCCACATAGTGTTTTTCCTCGTCCTTAATCTTTTTCATATCAAAGTGTGTCTTGCAGAAATACTTGGTAGTCTTGAACTCTTCCGACTGCTCGATGTCAAAATGGTCAAGCATACTGTCATCTGTAGCCGTAAAGTCACGTGCCGCCTGTCCTGCCAGCCAGCCTGTTGCCATATCCGCAATCTTGGCTGCAGGAACCAGAAAGTCCATCTTCTCGGATATTGTGGTTGATACCTTGTGGTCGTTGATGGAAATGGAACGAGAGGTCTGCTTTGCCTTTCCGAACACATCATTCTGCGCCCACTCCAGCGTCTCCTTGTTACGTGCCGCACCCATGAAGATATTACCGCAGGTGGTGATAATCTTCTGCATACCGACCTTGCCGTAGTCTGCCTCCAGCTGTGGAAGTTCCTGGAAACCTAAAGTCACGGCTACCTTGTTGGAACGTGCCGTACCGATAAGACGGTCTATCTTGTGAAAGTACAGTGTCGGAAGCTCGTCCACGATAATGCTTACCGGGATATTGTCCTTTGAGTTCACCCTTGTAATCAGTCGGTTCAGAACCAGTGCATTAAGAGAACCGATAACCTGTTCCTTTTCCGGGTCATTGGCTATTACCAGATAGCTCGGATTTGCCCTGTCAGAAATCTTCAGGTCAAAATCATCCCCGGTGAATACCCAGTAGGCTTCCGGAGACACAAGACGTGCGGCGTTCACACGTAGCGTACCGACCATACCTTCCAGCTGGTCATTCGCCTTGTTTTCGTACGCACTCTTGAACGGAGCCATCAGCGAAGCAATCCTGTCATCCTGCATCAGGATATTGAATACCTGGTCGTATGGCCTTCCCAAGAATGAAAGCACATGCGGCATGTCCGAGAACTCGCCGGTTACGGTATCCGGTTCCACCTCATTGCCATGCTCGTCCTCATACCAGCACCTCTGAATCAGTATCTTCCTGCCTGTCCTGTCCTTATAGCTGTATCCGTTCAGGTCAACAAACATACGGTCCTCGTCAGTCGATACATCATTGCCGTTCTCATCCACGAAATCAAGCACCACATTGCCGTCCTTGTCGATGGCATTGAAGTCATCCCAGTTGCGTATGACAATCTCCAGCTTCTTTCCCTCCAGTGATATGAAACGCTTCAGTTTCCTGCCGTTCCTGAATCCGACCGGATGGAAGTTTACAAAGAAATAGATGATGGCAGCCAGGAAGTTTTCCGCAGAGTTGGTGAAGAAGGCTTCCGAACCGCCCTTCTTCTCTCCACCTCCCTTGTTGAGCGAGGCCAAAAGAGTAGCCGCCGTTTCAGAAGCGGCAGCTAGATCCGGGATATATTTCCGCTGAATCGGATTGATGCGGTTGGAGTATTCCACATCAGTAAAGTTGATGGTACGGAATCCGCAGTTCTGAGGCAGTTTGCCTGCCTTGCGGTTCTTGCAGTACTGGTAGAAAAGCGTCCTGGCCAGTGTCGGGTACTTGAAATCATATACCATCATGGCAAAACCCTTTGCTGAATGCTGCCTGATGAACGGGTCAATGATACCGAAAGACTTACCTGAACCCGGCGTACCAAGTACAATCGTGCCACGGAACGGATTGATGATATTGATCCATCCTCTGTGCATCTTCTTTTTCCAGTAGTATATCATCGGAATGTTTACCGAGTAATCGTTGCTGACCAGCGTTTCCGACTGCTGGAACGATTCGTTCTCAAAGTTGAAACGGTCCTCACCAACCTTGTAGTTGTAATATTTGGCAATCCCATCCAGTCCCTGATGTACCAGCATGGTACCCACTACCGAACACACCGCATACAGAAGACGGTTGGCCGGAAATCCCAGCCAGCTGAATCCGAAACTCATGCCATGGAATACAAAACAAAGCCCTACAAGTGTCAGACCGGCCAACACAGGATAGATGACCATTGTCCTTACATTGAACTTCAGTGACTTTTCAGCCTTTGTGCCGATACAGACAATACAGATGCATATAAGTTCGGCCACCTTGCATCCCGATACGGAATTGAATACCCTGAAGCGTGCCAGCAGGTCGAGTACGAACTGCGTAACCCTGTTGTCTGCTGTAACAGGCAGGCTCATGATGATTTCAATAATCAGAAAGATATAGATACAGCTCCTGAAGTAATTGTACATCTGCTGCTGTTCCCTTGTCTCCTCAAATGCCATACGCTCTAACTGTATATGAATTTACTAAAATGGAACCTTTATACCTAACAGCAGACCGTTGCGGAAGGTATCACCATACAGGAAGTTCACATTGTTCTTCTGGATTATTGAAAACTCCAGTCCGCTGCGGAACACATAGCTGTATTCAAATCCGGCCTCCAGTCCGAAGAAGAACTTCTTCTGTACCGCACCGAACTGAGGCCCAAGACGAAGGCGCATCATGCCGTTCTTGTAACGTGCAAGACGGTGTTTATAGACCATACCGCCATCCCAGAAATATCCTTTCCAGAAATTGTGACATACCGGCTTCTGCCAGTGATTTCCGACCTCACCATATACTTCGACCGCATTTCCGTATGAAAGCGGATACTCATAACCCAAAGTGGCATTCAGCGTACTTGGAAAAAGGAATCCGGCATTGACGGAAACCTTTCCGGTCTGTGCCGATGCACCGATGAATGCAACCGAGCAAAACAGAATGAACAGAATCTTCTTCATGGCCTATCTTTTTATGGAATGATCAATATAATAGTAGGGGTAATAGTCTGCACCGTCCAGAATATCCGAGTCGAAACCGTCCGCATTGAGAATGTCCTCATACTCGATGGTGAGTACCACCACACGTCCGCTTATCTGGTTTTCGGAAATCTCCAGACGGAGTACCTTCTCTTCAGGGAAAGTCAGCTTCGGAAGTACGAGCACGTTCCTGTAGTCTTTCTTGAACTTACGGGTGTTGTTCATGGAAAATACAGGAGTAAGCTCTATGGTCTGTGAGTTGGTCGCCTTTGTCTCCTTTTTGTCAGTAAGTTTTACCCTTATCTCCTCGATGTCGTATGCAATCCTGGTCCTGTTTTTCAGTGTATAGTCCAGAAAGAAATAGTCACCGATGGAATAGATATTGTTGATGTATGCCCTGATTCCGTTTTTGTTTGATACAATCTGGTTGAACTTTCTCCTGCTTCCATAGACAGCCCAGGCATATCGTGCAATCTCAGCCATCGGCATGGAAACCTCCGGATTGATATAGGACTGTGTCTCATTGTAGGATACATTGTAGATGGTAGAAGCATATTTGGGTGATTCGGTATATAGGATGTCATACTGTGCGATATGACGCTCACCGATAATGGTGAGTGTACCCAGCAGTTCGTTTTCCCTGTAACCTTCAGATGATATGGAATCATTCTCCAGATAAGGCTTGATGCGGACGATATTGTCTGTACACTGATTGCCTATAATCTTTGTTGTGGAAATATCAACCATTTTGATGTTCTCGGGCATGACAATGTGCGTGGTCACTTCCCGGTTGGTGTATATCTTCTCGTTGGCCGACAGATGTACGGCTATGCCTGTGATAAGGCATATTATCAGAATAATTCTGGTTTTCATATTGAGTAATCTTTATAATTTATGAATGGTACTGTTATAATCGGATATAAACGCAATTTAAGTAGCGGTATCTTAGCGTGCATCCTCCGAGTTTATCAGATAAACGATGGTATTGTACTTGATTTTCGCCTTGTTCTTTCTGATATTGGAAGATATGGCAGACGTGGCAGAGTTATACATATTTTGCAGTGACTGGAGTGCAATGGCCTCCGTGGAAATACCTGTACCGTAACCGTCACTGGATTCAAAACTGATATTCTGCTGTACCGTATTGGAACCAGCATCCTTCATGAAATCCCTGAAAGCCGATTCAGGAACATAGAAACCTTCCATACCGTCATTGTCAAAGACAGAAAGCTTGACCTTGATGAACCTGTCGCCGATAAGAATACTGGTTATGGAAGCCCTGACACGCTGCTGTCCGAAACCTGTTACCGTTCCATAGAGGTAAGTACCCTTTTTCAGTCTTGTACCGCTTACCGTCACATCATCCAGAAGCTTGAACCGCAGACGTGTACCTTCATGCGCCTTTGTAGTCTGGTCAATCATGGCACGTATCAGCTTGTTCTCGGCAAATTCATCCGGAGCAGTAACCGTATTGAACCTGTCGGCATTGGTGCCATCAGACTTGATTACCAGACTCGGACGGTTGCGTTCCCTTTCCTCCTGACGTACTCTGGCTATGGAATCAGCCCTGTGCTTTCTTTCCGCTTTCTCTGCTTCGGGGTCTTTGATACCCAGTCCGCTTTCAATGGCCTTCTGCCGTTCATAGCTCCTTCGCTGAATCTCTTCAAGGTCACGTGCAAACTCGTCCTGTGAGGAATAGCCCATACCGCTGAAAGCCGTTTCACTGTTTCCCGAAGGACCGTTCCCGTAGGCATATGCATTGATATGCTTTCTTGATTCTGCAAGGGAACGCTCCAGTTCTTCAAGTTCCCTCTGCTGCCGCTGTCTTTCAGCTTCAGCTGCATCCAGACGGTTCAGCTCTTCCTCGCTGTACCCGTGTTCCAGTTCCTCCTTCTTCTGTTCTTCCTCCCCGATACCACTGACGGCTGTGAAGGCATCCTCGTCACCGAAACGTCTGGACATCTCATACATCTTGTCTCCGGCTTCCTCGGCATTGGCCTGGGGAAGTTCCATGTTGATACGGTCTGTAGCTACCGTTCCGGCAGTCTCCTCACCGCCGGAGAAAGTCTGCATCACAAAGTATACCAGTGCGCACAGCGGAACGAATATGACCAGCGGAAAGATATACTTGGGCTGTTTGAAATTAATCTTAATCATGGGTTATCATTGTTTTTAATGGATTTGACTATATTTTCCAGCTGCCGGTATTTGAGGATGATCTGCAAGGAATCCTCACGGCTCTTTACTGGTATGGCAATCATGGAGTCCAGTTCATGACGCAGTAACTGTCCCTTTACCGTCATTTCCGTCAATACACTGCGGTGAATGTCCTTGTTTGCCTGTATGGTACGGAATCCCTGAAACACCGGTTCCATTGCGGCTATCGAACTGACATCCGGTTCACTCTGTTTCCCGTTGCCGGAATCTATGGCAACGGTACTTACAAGTAGCAGAAGCAGTGTCCCTGCCACACCTGCGAATGTAGCTTTCGGATGCTTTGCCGCCCATCTGTTGGCCAGTCTTATCCTTGCGGACAGACGGTATCTTGTACCGATGACACCCAGCCTTGGCTGCAACCACGACCTGACAAGCAGATGCGTTCTCAGACGGTTTTCCTGTATCTTTTTTCTGAATGATTTCATAATATCCGTATATCAATAGTCCAAATCCCTGTTTTCAAGAGTCCTCCAGCCGGTAATGAGCAGACCGTGCGGATTGTTCCTTGTCCTCGGTACGGACTCGATGTAACCGGTTGTCACCATCGAGCGTCTGATATCCCTGGTCCTGCGCTTGATAAGCTGCGTACCGTAGTAGGTAAACTTCCGTTCATGTTCGTCAAACTGAATGGAGTCACACATGATGGTACAGACAGCCGAAGAGGAAATGATGTCCGAGTAGAAACCGTTCTCGTCCATGGCCTGTTTCTGTTTCAGTGCAGTCCCGTCAGCCATATACATCGCTTTCCCTACCGTCCATTTGATATAGTCGTTGTCGGGCGGCAGGTTGAAGAAATACTGGTGGAACAGCTGTATGTGCGCCTTGGCTTCCATAGTGAAGTTGGCTTCCAGCCGTGCACGCTCGGCAAGAAACGGAATGTCTCCGTCAAGTACATAAATCTGCTGCCTTTCCTCATTGACCAGGGAAATGCAGCACCAGACCGTAAAGGCACAGATGACGGTGCAGCCTCCGATTACCGCAAATACCGTCATCATTGCCAGTCTGGTTTTCTGTGCAAGTGATTCGATAAGCATATAATGAAAGATTTTAAGTTATTTGACCAATGACCTGACAGCTGAACCCGTTCCTTTCATGGCAGAACCGGCCATACTTCCGGCCATACCACCTGCAGCCGAAGTGATGCCCATTGCAGCCGAACCGGCAACGGAACCCGTACCCGAACTTACACCTCCCGGAATCAGCCATGAAGCCACTTCAGGAACGAAGCGTATGATATAGGCCCCCACGAGCATACCCATGGCATACATACAGTTGGAGCCTATTCCCTGCAGTCCCAGTGCGCCAATCTGTTCCCAAGAGTTTACCGAGCCATGAAGCAGATGGTCGTATGCCACCAGATCCTGCTGCAGGTTATAAAGAAGGATGAAGTCTATATAATAGATGCACATATAGGTCACGAATCCCCATAACGAGAGGGAAAGGCTGTAATACCATGCGAACAACGAACTACCATACGTTACCAAGTTTCCGAAATGTCAGCGTTTTAGCCCGATTGTTGGTAACATAAGGAACCATACGTTACCGATTAGTTAAGGCGTATTTGGGTTCCTTTTTGGGTTCGGCTTATTTCCCCTTCTTTCGGGGTATCGGGAACTTGTTAAATTTATCCATTTCGGCGACCTTCAATTTATCGACAATTTTAATATAGGGCTTCATCGCTTTGTAGTCGCTGTGCCCCGTCCACTTCATAATGACCTCGGCCGGAACCCCAAGCCTAAGCGCGTTTATGATAAAAGTACGCCGGCCGCAATGGGTGGTAAGAAGGGCGTATTTCGGTAATACTTCTTCGTGCCGAACATTCCCTTTGAAATATACGACCCTTGTAGGTTCGTCGATACCCGCCATTTCCCCCATTGCTTTAAGGTGTTCGTTCATTTTCACGTTGCTAATAACCGGTAGGGCTTTATCGTTCGGCAAACCTATATTCTCGTACTTTTTCAGTATAGCCCGGCTATACTTATTCAATTCGATAATAAGGCCGTCTACGGTCTTTTGAGTAACCACGCTTATATAATCCTTCTTTACGTCGCTTCGGCGCAATTTTGCCACGTCGGAATAGCGAAGACCGGTAAAGCAGCAGAAACAAAACACATCGCGCACGGCTTCCAGCGAAGACCGGGACGGCGGGAATTTGAAGGAATACAGGTTAAACAGTTCTTCCCATTCCAAGTATATAATTTCCTTTGCGTTTCCGTCGGCCCCTTTGAACTTCGGCTTAAATGTTTCGTGTACGTTGCTTGGGTTATATCCTTTATGGTGCGCCCAGCGCAGGAACCACCGAAGAAAGGACATATTTTTAGATATGGTAGTATTACGAAGGTCGGCTTTATGAAGGCTTGTAATAAACTTTTGTAGGGTATCTTCGTTTATTTCGTCAAATGTAAGGTTCTTGTTAAACGCTTCCAAGTGCTTACGCAGGCTATTAAACTTCGTATAAGTCGCTTTCGTCCAATCATTCAAACGGCCCATAGTTTCCATAAATTCGGCGTAGGCTTTATAGAATGGCTGGCCGTTTTCTTCCGTTTCAGTCGCCGGGGTTATCTTCCCGGTAGCTTCATCGAAAGCCGTTTTAAGTTCGCCCGGTGTCGGTACCCGCTTTTCCAGCAGTTCGAACCGGGTAAATATGGCTTCTATTTGTTCTTCGCAAGCCGTAATAGCCTTATTTATTTCGCCGGCCGTTTGTCGGAACCGGTTTTTTGTATTGGAGATAACGCGGCCTTCCTCTTCATTCCATTTTTCCGGTTCAATACTATACCCTACCCGAAAGTCTACCCGATACCCGGCATAGCAAACACGCATACGAATAGGGCGACACTCTACCAATACACCCCCTACCTTTTTGGGGAATAGATTAAATTTAATAGTCCGCTTCATTTTGAAAACATATTACCCCGGCCGGTTAATAACCAATCGGAAGAAACGGAATACTTGGCTACCAAATAATAAAGGGCTTCTATTTGTATAGACTTATAGCGGGAAACTTTACCGGGCCTTGGGGTTACTCCGTAAGTAAATCGGGTTTCCCGATAGCGGGAAGCACTTAACCCGGCTTCCTTGCAAAAGGATTCCAAAGCGGACAAACGGCCCAATGAAACAAGGGCTTCTATCGCTTGGAAGAAACGGCGGTTTACGCCATCTTCGATAGGGGTTATTATCTTAGGCTTCTTTACGCCCATTTTCAAAGCTCATTAACATCATTTCGAACGCCGTCTTTGGCACTATGGCAGTTTCCGCGCCGGAAATAAACGCCGCTTCCAAGGCATTAAACACCGCTTCCGGCATGTCCCCGTAATATTTGGGTTGGTCGTAGTATTCGGATACTTTTATTTCGATTGTTTCCGGTTCCATTATGCACAGTTATTTTTATCGAATTTTTGATTTTAGGCACTTTTGTACGTTGGGCGGTAGAAAGTATAGCTATATATACTTGCGTTGAAATTTGGGGCATTTCTGCCCGTTTCCTATAAGCGTACTATGAAAAGCCATACTATTACATAGCGCAAACGTACTGCAATGCTTTATTTTTCGCTTAGCTTTTCAATTACAGATATAAGTCGGGCTATTTGGCTATCCTTTTCTTTTATCATTTCTTGATAGCCTTTTTGCAGTTCAATCAAACCCGCAATATCGTTAGTTGTAACTTGGTTCCCGTTGCCGGCAACGGCGGTGTTGTTATTTCCCGAAATGCGGTTTGTATTATCTCCGTTCCGCATTGTGCCGTCGCCGGTAAGTAACCACATGGGATTAAGCTCCGGGAATTTTTCGCCGATAGCCTTCATCTTATCGGGCTGTATAGATTGGCGTATATTATTGACATAAGACGACGAAACGCCTATTTGCCTACAAAATTCCCGTTCACTAATATTTAGGGTTTTGATATACTCCCTAAGTCTTTCTTTTACACCCATATAACACGATTTTAGAAGGTTTCAAAAAATATTTTTCGCTTTTTGTATAGCAAAAATTTGCGTATTGTACTGCAATGCTATATATTTGCATCGTGTAACTAATACGATTGCAAAGGTACAATAATAATACGCTCCGAGCAAATAAGCGGCATAGCAAAAAATACCTAAGCAATTTAAGCGACAATGAATTATGAAGTACGATACGACATTTATTAACCGAAACTTCCTTTTGAAAGTCTACGGAGTAGATAGCGAAAACAAAAGGATAAACCGCCTTGTAGGGGTTTCCGGCTTGGTGGGGCTAATCGGTGTAGAGCTTACCGAAAAATTCATTACCCGCGCACTTAACAGCAAGAAGGACAGCGTAAAATGCCGTCTACGCCGAGGATTACAAGTAACACTATATTTCAAATAGAGGATGAAGAAGACAGTAATAGTTAATGGCAAAGCAAGGCGTATAGAATTTTCGTACGCGGTAGGCGAAACTATTTCGCTAAGCAATACCGAGATAAAAAAGCCTTGGGGACGGGTTACGGAAAGGGTAACAGTTTCAAAACTAACCTTTACGATTAACGGGAAGACCTACGAGGGAAAGCGCACCTTTAAGGTTGCCGGCGGCCCTTATTCGGAAACCTTCGAGTTCGATGGGAATAGCTTTGCTTCCCATAAAAAAGCAATTGAATACATACTTAACAATATTGAGAAATGAGCGAAACGACAATTTACAAAGAAGGATTTAACGCCGGCTTTATGCAGCTTCGACAAATTGACGTAGAAGCCGCCACTAAGGAGCTTTGGCAGGCGTTGGGGATTAACAACCGCAACACTTTCGCGGCTTACAAGTTCGGACGTATCGAACCCAAGGCAAGCCAAGCCGTCGCCGTCGAATTGGTATTTAGGAAGTACGGCGTTACGACAAACATTTGGGGGAAATAGAAATGAGAGCCGAAGCAGGACTAACGCAGCGAGAAACCCAAATAGCCGAATTATTGGCTTGGGGAGCCGCAAAAAAGGAAGTGGCCGATAGGCTTTCTATTTCGCCCCGAACGGTTGAGAATACCGCGCGAAACATTTATAGCAAGATAGGAATACAGAAGGCTACGGAGCTTTGCGTATGGTGGTTCTGCACACATTGCGGCGTTTCTTTCGACCTATCCCCTATAAAACGGACAATTATAGCCTGCTTCTTCCTTGCGATTATTCTACCGCATGAATTGTACGCCCAAGGCGACACCTACCGACTGTTCAGAAGCCGCAAGGCTACCGAACGTACAGCGACACGAAGAACCGGAAGACGGCAGGAATACGAATTAGATTTTTGGGAACTATAAAAGGCAAAGGCTATGAAGCGACTAATTAAAGAATTATCCCTTTCGGGATTGACGCTAAAACAGAAGGCGATAGTATGGTATTTCGCTATATCGTTTTGCCTTCTTGCAAGCACGGCGGAAGCCCCGTTTTGGTTCTTGTTTTTAGAGGTTGCCAACTTCGCTAATGCCGCCCGCCTTATAAAACGGGTTCCGCTACCGGAAGACCCACAAGACAGTTAGGTATGGCAGACTTAAAAACAAGACTAATAGACCTTACGGCGGGGGAATTATTGGAACTAATAGGGAAAGGACAAAGCCCCCGGATAGAAGTAGACGTTACCAAAGACCCGAAGAAAAAATACGTCTACGGCCGGGCCGGGATTGCCGAACTATTCAAATGTTCCAAGACTACCGCCAGCCGCATAAAACAAAGCGGCTTAATCGACGGCGCATATAAGCAGGTCGGAAGGTTGATAATAGTAGATGCGGAAAAAGCCTTAGAGTTGGCCGCAAAGCGAGCAAAGAAAAGTAACAACCGAAATAAATAACTTGTTATGAGCAAGAAGGTAACATTAAAAGAATTAACCCTTAGAAATTTTAAGGGTATTAGGGACTTGGCCGTAAAATTCGGCGAAGTAACCACCATTGCCGGCGCAAACGCGACGGGTAAAAGTACCGTTTTCGACGCTTTTACCTGGGTTCTTTTCGGCAAAGACAGTAACGACCGTACGGATAGCGGGAAAGGCGCATTTACCGTTAAGACGGTCGGCCCGGACGGGAACCCTATACTTAAATTGGAACATTCCGTAACGGCGGTTTTAGACGTGAACGGCGAAGAAGTGGCCCTTACCCGCACCCTTACGGAAGATTGGGTAAAACCGCGCGGCAAGGCCGAAGTAGAACTTAAAGGAAATACTACGCATTACTTCTGCAATGGCGTAGAAATTAAGGCAGGAGCTTTCCAAGAAAAGGTAGCAGCCATAACCGAAGAACAACTTTTTAAGTTGATTACGAACCCGGCTTACTTCCCTTCGTTGGATTGGAAGACCCAGCGCGAAATATTGCTACGCATTGCCGGGGGCGTAACATACGAAGAAGTGGCCGCCGGCCGTGCCGATTTTGCGGCTATCCTTTCCCAGCTTTCCGGTAAAGATTTGGCGGAGTTCAAACAAGAAATAGCCTACCGCAAAAGCCGGATTAAGGAAGGTTTGGAAAAATGCCCTATCGAGATTAACGCAATAGACAGCGTTACGCCCGAAGCACCGGATTACGAAGCCTTGGAAGCCGAAAAGGTACGCTTATCCGCCGAATTGGAAGAAGTGGAAGCGGCTATTACGGACGTTGCAGAAACGGCCCGCAAACACTACGAAGGAGTGCAGGAAAAACGCAAGGCGATTAACGACCTTCGGAACCAGCAGCAGGACGTAGTTTTCAGAGCAAGACAGGCCGCGCAAAAGGAAGGCTACGAGAAGAACGCCAAACGTAACGAGGTTAAGACCAGCTACGAAATTACGAAGCGCGAAGCCACGAACTATAACGCCGCTTCGGAAAACGGCCTTTCCGATATTCGCTATACTATTAAAACCCTTACTTCCGAAATAGCGGGCTTATCCGCCAAGGTGGAAGCCAAGCGCGAAGAATGGAATACGCGGAACGCCGAAGAATACAAAGTAAGTACCGACGGCCTTATTTGCCCGATATACGAAACCTTATGCTCGGACGCAAGCGTTTTGCGTATGGACGCTATCGCCAAAGAGAAGGCGCGGGCCAAATTCGACGAAGCCAAGACCCGCGACCTTACCCGGATTACCGAAGAAGGCAAAACGCTAAACCAGCGAATAGCCGAAAAGAAAGCCCGGTTACAGGAATTGGAAGCCCAACTTTCCGAACGTATGGAAGCTATCGCCGCCAAGAAAGCCGAATACGCGAAGAAGTTACAGGACTTGGAAGCGGAAATAGCCGCCAACCCGGAAGTAACCGTATCTACCGACATTATCCCCGAAGACTTACCCGAATGGAAGGAGATAGAAGCCCGGATAGCCGAAATATCCGCTACCATTTCGGATATACCGGCGGCCGATACTACCGAGCTTACCGCCAAGAAACGGGAACTTACGGCCCTTTTGGACGAAGTAAAACAAAAGCTAAGTATTCGGGCTACCATTGAAAAGAACGCCGCAAAGAAGGCCGAAATATTGGCGCGGGAAAAGGAATTAGCCCAGCAGCAAGCAGACTTAGAAAAGCAGGAATTTACGATAGACGAACTTAATAAGGCCCGAATGGACGAAGTAGAACGCCGGGTAAATATTAAGTTCCAAACCGTCCGCTTCCGAATGTTCGAACCCCAGCTAAACGGCGGCGAAACCCCTACTTGTATCGCAATGGTAGACGGGGTTAAGTACGCAGACCTCAATACGGCCGGAAAGATAAACGCCGGGCTTGACATCATTAACACGCTTTGCCTGTATCACGGGGTAAGCGCACCGGTATTCATCGACAACGCCGAAAGCGTAAACCAACTATTCCCGGTTGCTTCCCAGCTTGTAAAATTGGTTGTAACCACCGACAGAGAATTAACCATTAACCACTTATAAAAATTAAAGTTATGAACGAGAACAAAGAAAAGCGCGAGTTCGCGCAGCAGTTGGAGCAAATCGCCGAAACGCTTACGCAGGCGGTAAAAGACAACGAAGGCCGGGCCTTTATTCTTATCGGCATAGACCGAAAAGAAGGCGACGACAAAGAAGACGGCGATATACAGGGCGTAATAGCCGTAGGCGGTAAAGGCGGGCAAGTAATAGAAGGATTGGCAAATTTCTTTGCCGAAGAAAAAACCGCGCCGCTTGCTACCGAAGCTATGAAATTGGCGACCTTGAAGAAATTAAGCCGACTTCTTGGAAACGAATAACCTATAAAAATATGAGTTATGGCAGAAGAAAAAGGATTAACCGTAATTAACGAAGCAAAGCGGAAATTCGAACTTGCCTGTAAGGACGCTTCGGCCTTGCAGATTGTAAACAATTTCGGCGCGGCATTTACCGCCGTAAACGTAATTGCCCTTTTGCGCGAAGCTCTTTCCGACGAAGTAATGGAGCGTGTATTTATGCCGCTTATGAACACGAAGGTAGGCTTTCTTACCGACCGTAACGGGCGGCCGCGTAAAAACGGGACGGTACAACCGCTTTATACCATTCCGGTTGTTCGGGACGCGATTATAGACGCGGTAAGTATCGGGCTTCTTCCGACCGGCAACCAATTTAATATTATTGCCGAACGAATGTACCCGACCAAGGAAGGCTATACGGCCCTTCTTCGGAAACTCGGCGTAAAATACTTCATAGACGTATCATTTGACAAAGGCCAAACCGCCGGATTTGCGGAGGTGCCTTGCAAAATCAACTACACGTACAACGGAGAAAAAAACAGCTTCGGAATAGTGGCTACCGTGAAAAAAGACGATTACAGCAGCCCCGACCAAATCCGAGGTAAAGCCGAACGCCGCGCCAAAAAAGCCCTTTATGAGTATATAACCGGTTGCGACTTCGGCGATGCTGACGAACAAAGCGGCCCCGTTGAAGACGTAGAATATAAGGACGTTACCCACGAGGTAGAAGCCGAAGTTAAAAACAATGCCAACGCAGGCGGAACACTTGATTTCGGCCAAGCAGAAACGAACGGAACCCAGCAACCACCTAAAACACCAGGATTCTAATATGAAAGTAATTTTTGGTATTGCCATTTTGACGGCAAAGGACATCAACGCAATGAACGCCCGGATTAACAAAGCGGCGGACATGGCGAAGGAGAACGAACAGAGCGTAGCCCAGCAAGACAAAGCCCTTATTCGATTTTCGGGCAAATTCGCTACGGCTATGGACTTCATCGGCCGGAACCTTCCGCTAAAAAGGAAGCGTAAAGCATTTCGCAAAATCGTAGAAGCGTAGTTACAATGGTTCTAAAAGTATTAGGCAGTAGCAGCCACGGAAATAGCTACATATTGGAGAACGACCGCGAAGCCTTGTTATTGGAAGCGGGCGTAAGGTTCGCCAGCGTGAAGCAAGCGTTAGACTACAATATAACGAAGGTTGTAGGCTGCCTAATTACCCACGAACACAAAGACCACGCAGGCTACATTAACGAAGTATTGAAAGCTACCGTACCCGTCTACGCTTCGGCCGGTACAATTGAGAACACCCCAATAGAAGGCCCGCGCCGCGCGAATGTTTGCAAAGCCGGAACCCTTTTTACCCTCGGCGGTTTCCGAATTATTCCTTTCGGGACTAAGCACGATTCCGCCGAGCCTTTGGGGTTCTTCATCAATCACGAAGAAACGGGTAATATCCTATTCGCTACCGATACCTATTACTTGCCTTGCAAGTTTGCAGGACTTAATAACGTATTGATAGAATGTAATTACCGCTTAGACCTATTGGACGCGAATATAGCGGCCGGGCGCATTCCCGCCGTTGTTCGGAACCGTACGCTAAAATCGCATTTAAGCTACGACCATTGCGTACAGGCGTTACAAGCCAACGATATAAAGGGGGTAAATAATATTGTTCTTATCCACCTTTCCGACGGTAACAGCAACGCCGAACAATTCCGGGCCGGAGTGCGAGCCGCAACCGGTAAGACCGTACATATAGCCGAAGCGGGGCTAATAATCAATTTCGACAAAACCCCCTTTTGATATGATTAAAGGATTTGACCAAGAAACGCAGCCCTTAAACGATTACGAAATGGGCGTACTTCTTCCGCTTCTCGTACGGGGGCTTAGGACGAAAATAGGGCGCGAAAATGCCGTTACAAATAAGCATATCGTAAATACCCTTAAAGGTTCCTATAAACTAAACGACGCACGGGTAAGGAAGATTATAAACCACATAAGGACAAACGACCTTATACCGGGCTTAATAGCCACTTCCGAAGGGTATTTTATCGCCCAAAGCGAAGCGGAACTATTGGAGTACGAAGAAAGCCTAAAAGGGCGTGAAGACGCTATTAGGGCCGTCCGGTTGAGTATTGCGCGACAAAGGCGAATACTTTACGAGCAAAAGAGGGAAGAAAAACAAAGTTCACTTTTTAACAAATAACAAAATGGAAAAGCAGTTTTTTATGGTTTACGCCGAAGGCCAAGGCGCACCGACGTACAAACACGAGAACGAACAGGCTGCCAGCAAGGAAGCCGAACGATTGGCCGAGAAGTTAGGGGTTAATACGACCGTATTACAGGCCGTAAAAATGGTTGCCCCGAAGGACATTACCAAGCGCGTAAAGACCTACGCGGACGCTTGCGCGGTGCTTGGCATTGAGCCGATGAACGAAACCGTATTAGCGAAGTTAGGCTTTACCAAGGACGAAATAGCCTACCGCAAGTTAAAGACCATTGCCGAAGCCCTTAACGAAGGTTGGCGGCCGGATTGGGCCAATAGCAACGAGTACAAATATTGGCCTTGGTTCGTGTATAATCCCGCGGCTGCCGGCTTTTCGTGCGCGTATACGTATAGCACGGCTTCGTATGCGGGTACGAATGTCGGCTCCCGGCTTTGCTATAAAACCCGTGAACTCGCCACGTACGCGGGCCGGCAGTTCGAAGGTCTTTATAACGATTTTCTTTTAATCAAAAAATAATGCAACATGGAAAGAGAATTAGGGAAAGACCTTGAACAAGGCAAGAAGCGCGTAGCCTTCCTTATGGATAACTGCGACGCGGTGGAAGAAAAGGGGTATATGAAGCCTTTTACCCCGGAAGAATTGGCCCGCATGAAAGAAAGCCTTTCGGAAACGGACATCGAAATTAACGACATCGAGGAAGAAAAGACGGCCGCGATGAAGGACTTTAAGGCCCGTTTGGAACCCCTTACGACGGAGCGAAAAAAGACCTTGGACGGTTTGAAGAAGAAAGCCGAATTTGTTACCGAAAGGTGCTTTAAGTTCATCGACCAAGAAGCCCGCGAAGTCGGCTACTACAACGAGAACGGCGACCTTATCGAGAGCCGGCCGGCGTACAGCGAAGAATTACAAACAACACTTTTCCAAATCGGAAGAAAAACAGGTACTAACAACTAAAAAGCAAAACAATGACGAAGCAAGATTTAATTACGGTCGTTGGCAGTAAGACCGGGCAAAACGATAGCCACGTAAGGCCGATTATCGAAGCCACATTAGACGCAATTAAGGAATGCGTACAGCGCAAGGAACCCGTTTACCTTCGTGGCTTCGGAACCTTCCAGCCGAAGAAACGGGCCGAAAAGAAAGCCCGTAACATTACCGCCGGTACTACGATTATCGTACCGGCGCACGAAGTAGCCCACTTCAAACCAAGTAAAAGTTTCACAATCAACAAGTAAAAAAGTATGGACGAAAACAAAAAAGTAGTAGTAAACCTTCCCGAAGGAACTACGCAGGCGGAAATTATCGTACGTGAGGGCGAGGCCCCCGCAGTTCTTGCCCCCAAGCCCCCGGTAAAAATCGACCTTTCCGGTGTTATCGGTGCGCCGGTTGAATTTTTGGAATTACGGCGGTACGATTCCGAACAAATTAACCCGTTGCGCTGCCACGTCTTAGTAGACCGTGAACAGGTAAGTATTACCCTTATCACGAACGAAGACGACGAATATAGACGCGGGCGAATCGTTGGAAAACTGACTACGCACCCCAAATTTTCCGAATTTGGGATTAACGCCGGCAAAGGTTGGGAACCTAACGAGTTGGGGCAGTTCTTCAAAATGAACCGCGCATTTTTCCCGGACAAAACCGCGAATATGAAGCTCGTAACCGAACTTAAAAACTTCGAAGCTACCGTAAATTCCAAGGTAGAGAAGCAAAAGAGCGAAAAGGGCGACTTCAAAGACAATTATAGCGGCGTGGTTATGAGTAACCTGCCGGAAGCCTTTACCCTTCAAATTCCGATTTTCAAAGGTATGCCGGCGGAAACTATCGAAGTGGAATTTTACGCTTCGGTAAACGGCCGCGACGTAACCCTACAACTTGTAAGCCCCGGAGCGTGCCAGCTTTTGGAAGACCTGCGCGACCGAATTATAGACGTGCAGGTAGCCCGCATTCGGGAACTAAGCCCCGAAATTGCGATTATCGAGCAATAGCAGTATTAACCCAGCTACCCCGGTTTCCGGGCCGGGGTAGCTTTTCAAAAGTAACAAAATGGCAAAAAGATTTATAGATACCGACCTATTTAAGAAACGATTTATAAGGGACTTACCGCCCGCTTATAAATTGCTTTGGGTGTACCTTTTTTGCGAGTGCGACAACGCCGGAATATGGGAAGTAGACTTAGAGGTAGCCGGGCTTTATTGCGGCGAAACGTACGATTTAGAGGACTTCGAAAAAGCCTTTGCCGGAAGAATCCATTTCTTCAATAACGGAAGCAAAGCGTTTTTACCCGAATTTATCATATTTCAGTACGGCGGGTTATCGAACTTGAACCCTACGAACAACGCGCATAAATCGGTATTGCAAAAACTTGAAAAATACGACCTTATACGGGTATTGAACGAAGGTATTACCCAGCCACCGCAAGGGCCGACGTTAGGGGCAGGCAAGCCCCAAGGCAGGAGCAAGGCAGCCCCTAAAATGAAAAGCGGTAAAATCTTTCAGAAACCCAGCTTAGAAGAAGTTACGGCGTATTGCCAAGAACGAGGTAACGACGTAGACCCGCAAGCGTGGATAGATTACTATACTTCGAACGGTTGGAAGGTAGGCCCTAATTGTATGAAGGATTGGAAAGCGACGGTTAGAACTTGGGAGCGTAACAAAATAGGTAATAATGGAAATGGACGAAAAGGACAGCAGACAGGGGCCGCAACGCATAGACTTAACCCGGTTCCGGGCGGTACTTCAAAAGAAGGCTTCGGCAAAGGAACGCTTTAAGGTTGATAAGTACACCGAAGACGTGCCGGCAATGTTGCGGGAATGTTACATAGTCGAAGTTATGCGGCGGCGTATGCAGTTCATCGACGACGAAGCAACCCAAAGCCATATAGAAAAGGCGGCAAAATGGCTGACGGGAAACCATAAACCGGGTCTTCTTCTTCATGGGACGGTAGGCAACGGCAAAACGACCTTAGCCCGTGCAATAGGCAGCCTTATAGGGGTTCTTTATGAAAGTCCGTATTCAGACCGGCGTAAAATGGTTTTAACGGTGTCAGCCTTGGAACTTGCAGACATAGCCAAGAACCAGCCGGAACGCTTTGATAACATTAAGAAAGCCGAGTTATTGGCGATTGATGACGTAGGTACGGAACCTTCCGTAGTGAAGGTTTGGGGGAACGAAATTAGCCCTTTTGTCGATACGATTTACTACCGGTACGACCGGCAGATGTTTACAATTATGACCAGCAACCTAAAAAAAGAAGAGTTAGCGGACAAATACGGCGAACGCATAGCCGACCGGTTTACGGAAATGTTCGACAGAATAGTATTTGAAAATTATTCATATAGAAAATAATAGCCAACATGGAAAAGATATACATTTCGGGACAGATAAGCGGCCAGCCGATAGAAGAAGTAGCGGACAAATTCGAAGCGGCGGAAACTATGTTAAAAGCCCAAGGTTACGAAGTGATAAACCCGCTTAAAAACGGTATTCCGGCTACCGCCTCTTGGGAAGCCCATGTAGCTATGGACGTTCTTCTACTTATGGGGTGCGACGCTATTTATTTGTTGCCCGATTGGGGATTTTCCAAAGGGGCTACGCTTGAAAAGAATTTAGCCGAACTAACGGGAAAGACAATTATTTACGAAGAAGTACCTGCCTTCCAGCACATAAAGCAGGCGATAGCCGAAGGCATGGGCGTTTCATTCTTCGATATTATAGGCGAAAGTAGAGAGCAAAAACACGTCTTTTCCCGTATGATTTTCGCCCAGCTATGCCGTGAAGAAGGGGCAACGGTGGTAAGGATTGCAAAAGAGATGAAGCGGAACCATGCTACTATTATCTACTACCTCAGAAAGTACCCGGATGATTACCGATATACCCCCGAATTTAGGGCTTATGCAAACGCAGTCAAAGCCCACCTATCAAAAGACTAATTTTCCGCGAAAGCGTCTGACTATAATACGAAATGGACAACATTAGATTACTATATATAGACTTGTTTTGCGGTGCGGGTGGAACAAGTACAGGCGTAGAGAAGGCCAACTATAAGGAGCGAAAATGCGCGAAGGTTATAGCTTGCGTAAACCACGACGCGAACGCCATAGCGAGCCACGCGGCCAATCATCCCGAAGCGCAGCACTATACGGAAGATATGCGAACCTTGGACTTACGCCCATTGGCAGAACATACCGCCGAAATGCGCCGAATGTACCCTATGGCGAAAGTTGTGCTTTGGGCTTCGCTTGAATGTACCAATTTCAGCCGGGCCAAAGGCGGCCAGCCCCGCGACGCAGATAGCCGTACCCTTGCCGAACACTTGTTTAGGTACATAGAAGCTCTTACCCCCGATTATATCCAAATCGAGAACGTAGAAGAATTTATGAGCTGGGGCGACTTGGACGAAAACGGAAAACCGATTAGCAGGGACAAAGGGCGGCTTTATACCAATTGGGTAGATAACGTAAAAGCCTACGGGTACAAGTTCGACCATAGAATACTTAATGCAGCGGATTATGGGGCATATACCAGCCGAAAGCGTTTCTTCGGGATATTTGCCAAACCGTACCTACCTATTGTATGGCCGAAGCCTACCCACTCAAAGACCGGGGGCGGCGACCTTTTCGGCAGCTTGGCGAAGTGGAAACCCGTAAAGGAAGTTTTGGACTTTGCCGATGAAGGGGAAAGTATCTTTAATCGTAAAAAACCGCTTTCGCCTAAGACCTTGGAACGCATATACGCGGGCCTTATAAAGTTCGTAGCAGGCGGGAAGGATTCGTTTTTGATTAAATATAATTCAGTCAATAAGAAGACGGGGAAGCATATCCCGCCTTCGATAGATGAACCATGCCCTACCGTAGCTTGCCAAAACAGGTTAGGGATAGCGAACATTCATTTTCTCGCAAAGCATTTTAGCGGACACCCGGAAAGCAAGGTTTCCAGCGTAGACAACGTAGCGGGAACCATTACGACCGTAGACCACCATAGTTTAGTAGGGGCCGAATTTCTTTCGGCATACTATGGAAACGGTAATAATCATTCCGTAAATATGCCTTCGCCCACTATTACAACGAAAGATAGGTTTTCGGTGGTAAAGCCGGAATTTATAGCGAACAATTATAGCGGCGGCGGGCAATTATCATCCTTGGATAACCCTTGCCCGGCGGTAATGACGAATCCCAAGCAAAACGTAATAGCCTGCAAATGGTATCTTATGAACCCTCAATTTTCTAACGCCGGCGGTTCCGTCGAAAAGCCGTGCTTTACCCTTATCGCCAAAATGGATAAAAAGCCCCCGTACCTTATTGCTACGGAGTGCGGACAATTGGCAATAGAGATTTACGAAACCGATAGCGGCCCAATGCGGAAAATAAAGGAGTTTATGGCCCTTTACGGTATCGTCGATATAAAAATGCGAATGTTAAAAATTATCGAGTTAAAGCGAATTATGGGGTTCCCGGAAAACTACACCCTTATAGGGACGCAAGCCGACCAAAAGAAGTTTATCGGCAATGCGGTAGAAGTGAATATAGCCCGTGTTCTTTGCGAAGCCTTGGTAGAAGAAATTGTAGACGAACTATTAAAAGTTGCATAGAATGACACTACGAATTATTAAACCACCGAAACCCGGTAAAATGTTCGTTACGTTGGCTTCTACCGGCTATTTATTTTTCAGTAGCCGAGCAGTTGCAGAACTTAACCTTTCAGAGCATAAAGGGGTACTATTGGCCCACGATGAACGCGGGGCTTTGCACTTGAAAGTTTCCTATAATACAGACCCCGACGCTTTCCGGGTTTATGTACGGAAAAATGGGGCTTGTTCGGTTACGTGTATTCGGGTTGCGCCCTTGTTTCGCCGTATAGGTATCGAAATTAAAAAATCAACCCGGTACAACCTTATCGAAGCATCGGAAGAAGGTTTTTATAAGATAGAAGGACTTAAAACAAAATGAAAACAAAGGATTTAAGCAAGTTGCCGGAAGGAGCTATTTTGCTGGTAGTAAAGAACAGTAACGGGACATTTTCGCCGTTAGGCATAAACCCCGACCAAGGGCGAATTATAACGGCTTTTATCGGGAAATTAAGCGAAGAACAGCCGTTAGTAGTAGCCAAAGGAATAGAGTTAATAACCAAATAATTAAAGCAATATGTTAGTATTAGAAGCAATTGGCAACCTCGGAGCGGACGCCATTATTAAAGACCTTAACGGACAAAAGTACATAGCTTTCAGCGTAGCCCATACCGAAAGCTATAAAGATTCGCAGGGGCAACGACACGAACGTACGACTTGGGTAAGTTGCCTTAAATACGGAGAAAGCCAGGTAATTAACTATTTGAAGAAGGGTACCCGCGTATTTATTCGCGGCGAACTTTCGGCCAAGGCATATGAAGCCGGCGGAGCATTGCAAGCCGGTATAAATTGCCGGGTTAGAGAATTGCAGCTTTTAGGCGGAAACCGGGCTGACCAAACAGAAGCCCCCCAGCAGGCCGTAACGACTTCGGCCGCTACACCAACTTACGCGCCGCCGGCATATCAGCAACCCGAAGAAGTAGACGATTTGCCATTTTAACAATTACCGATATGATAGGAAAGAAATTAAGCCCCGTGCTTGAAGAAATGGAAGCTACCCTTTGGGAGTACGAAGCATTTAACGGAGCAAAACCGAATTACACCTTAGAAGGGTTCCGGGCTTCTACAAAAATATTTATGAGCGCACTATTAGATAAGTTTTTCGAGAAGCAGCAGGCCGAAGGAGTTAGCCAAGAAGACACCTTAAAAGCCGTAGAAAAATTAGGGCAAGACGTTCGGGCCTTGGTCTTTAACGCTACCGGAATAGATACGCACCTACTTTATAACCGAACAAAAGTTAATTAAAATATTGAGTATGAAAGCAAAACAATTTAAGGAAGTAAATGCAGTTTACGGAGAAAATCAACCCGAATATTACCCCCTTCCTGCATATAAATCAGAAGACGGAACGGCGGTTTTTTGCTTTGAGTTGGACGAAGAAGAACGGAAGAAGATAGCGGAAACCGGGGAACTTTGGGTAGCCCTTCGAACATTTAACCAGCCATTACAGCCAATATGCGTAACCGTGAATAAGTCGGACGTTTTAATAACACAATAGTATGAAAGCAGTAGTAACACTTGGCAAATACTTCGGCCCGAAGCACCCCCGTAAAGGGCAAGAAACGGGCTTTATAGCCAAAGTAGCCGACGGGCGGAAGGTACACACCTGCCGAAGCAATTACGGGTATTGGCGGGCAAAAATCGAAAAAATAACGGCTACGGGTGGAGTTCTTAGCGTCCGCCAATGGAGCGCAAAACCATACCGAAGCCCCCAAGAAGTTATAACCGAGATTCCGGCCGACATTGTCGGCGTACAGAAATTGGAGTTACGACGGGAAAAGTGCGTAGTAAATCACTACGCGGAAGCACAATTAGACGACAAACCGATAATATCTGTCGTTTATTACGATTATGAAGCAGAGGTAGACGGCCACCCCGTCCCCTTAGAGATTTTAGCCGAAAACGACGGGCTTACGGTAGACGATTTTAAGGCATGGTTCAAGCCGGTATTTGACGCTGCCGAAAAGAAGTACCACGAATTGGCCGGGCTCGCTTCTGCGCTTACCCTTGACTTCGCTATTATCCACTTCACGAAACGACGCTACTAAACACTTACAAAAAAAAGATATGAAAGTAAAGGACATTATTAAGGACGACAAATTTAACGAGTTCTTAGGCTACGAAATTGAAGCCTACAACAAACGACCGGCCCCGCAAGAAGGTTACAGGTATCGCCGGACACCGTACGACGCTTTGAAGGACGCGGGGATATTTACGGTAGAAGGTATTAGGGAAACTTTTATACAGGTTGCCAACCTTGAAAGCAAACTACCGAAGGCCCAGCGCGACGCGATAACCGGGCTTGTTTTCAGAGTAGCCCAAACGGTAGTAAACTATCGGGCGAAACAAGAAGTAGAAACTAAAAAGTAACGGTATGAACAAAGGGGAAATTACCTATACGATAAAGGTAAAAAGGCGTACCGGCCTATTATGGAATACGGTGTTTTGGCTTGTATTCTTTACGGTCGTGCCGCTTCAATTGATTTGCTTATGGCTTTCCAAAGGGTTAGCCATTATTTCGGATTTGCTCCGGGAACTTTGTTACCGGGCATGGTTCAAACAAACAACAAAATAAGTATATGGGATTCAAAACAATAAAGCAGCATTACGATATAGGGTATATCGTGGCTATCTATAACGAAGAAAAATACGGCGGGGATTGTATTTGTATCGGTTCCGGGTTTGTTCACGGGCTTATAGCCATAAATATAGAAACCGGTAAAGTTTTCTATTCATCATTGGTTACGCCCGGAGAAAATAGCGAAATAGGACAACTTGCCGCTCGTATCAAGGCAGACGAAAAAAACGGGGTACTTCGGGCCTTGATTGATGAACCGGACACCTTCGCCCGTAACCTTCCGGTATTTACTACCGAGAATTGGGCAGTAAAGGCCGAACAATGCGAGGAATACGGTTGGCCCAATACCACCCACACGGGGCGAATAATGTACGAAAATACATACTTCCGTACGCGAGCCGAAGCGTACGCCGACCTACTTAAAGATACAAAGAACGGCATAAAACATCGCTGGATTGCCAGTAGCGTACAGGACGCATTACGAAAACTTAGGCGGGCTATTTGGCTATACATGGAAACTATCGGTTATTGGGTTGCGGCCCGCACTATTGGCCGCTTCATAATGAAACGAAGCTATGGGAAGAAAAGGACGTAGACCGGGGGCTATTGATACTGCCCCCACCTTCCCGGAACCAAAACAGCCGCACGATAACAGCCGACACCGGGAATTATGCCGATTAGCGGGAAAATGGTTACGAAAGCCAAAATTCGGTTCCATCTACTGCCCATACGTTGCCGTAGAATTGGTAACAGCTGACCCGGAAACCCCGGACGTTTTCGGGTGGAACTATTGGGCTACGGTTCTTATCGAAGTGAAGGTTTCGCGTTCCGATTTCTTGGCCGATGCAAAAAAGAGTTTCCGCCAGCAGCCGGAAGAAGGCGTAGGGGCCTTTCGGTACTATTGCAGTCCCGAAGGATTGATAACCGAAGTCGATTTGCCGGATAAATGGGGGCTACTTTGGGAGAAAGACGGGGTTATAACCGTCGTTAAGGATGCGGAACGCCAGCAACAAAACGCGCAAGGCGAAATAACTATCCTTGCTTCGATTATGCGCCGCGAAGGGGTAAAGCCCCGGTTATTTGATTATAGAAAGCAAAATAATGAGTATGAAGCAGAACGAAGAAACTAAGGCTTTACAGGAAGAAATAAGGACACTAAAAGCCGAAAAGAAGGAATTGGCTTGTAGGTTAAGCGGACTTTCTTCGACGTTAATACAGGTTCTTAAAGTAAAATCCCTTAGAGGTTGCGAGGTAAAAAATTGGGTGGGATTTCAGAACGGGAACGGTACGGACGTAGGGCAAGATATAGAACGATTGATTAAGCGGGCCGAACGGGAACAGAAGTATTTATTAACGGTTAAACACGAATAGGTATGTTCGACACAGATAAAGTTATAGTAGTTGCCGACGTTACGAAGCAGCCGTATTTATCGGTCGCTCGTTTTTCGGGCGGGTGCCGGGTAAATGGCGTATTCTACGCCTATGTTCCCCAGCGCGATATTTTGGTACGCGAAGATTGGTTAAAGGCATATTCGGCTATGGATTACGACAAATTTATAGCCGCCGTTAAGACCGGAACCAAACAGGAATTACCGACTTGCCGGACTTGTAAGCACCGCCAGCGTTGGAAATTGAACGACCATAGCACGAAGATAGTGCAAAGTTGCGCCCTTCAAAAGAGCCGAAGAACGGGTAACGGATTGAAGCGAATAAAGGTAACTAACCCGGCTTGCCGCTTATACGAAAAAGAATAAAATTTATGGGACAAAGCAAAAAAAGACATTGTTGGAGTTGCATATACCTTGAACGAGATGCAACCAGCAATAACGACCATTGCAAGTTACAGAACGTAATAAAAAGTCGCAATGCGATAGCGTGTAAAAAACATAAGATTTGGTATAAAACAAAGGTTAAATGCGACATATAGAAAGCCAAATACAGAAGGACTGCGTTACTTGGTTCCGGTTGCAGTACCCGAAAATAGGCCGCCTTCTTTTCGCGGTTCCGAACGGCGGGGCGAGGAACGCAAAGGAAGCCGCGATTATGAAGGGCGAAGGAGTAACGGCCGGGGTTGCCGACCTTATCCTACTTTACCCTTCCGGCGGGTTTCATTCCCTTTGTATCGAGTTTAAGACCCCCAGCAAAAGTAGCCGGCAGACACCCACGCAAAAGGAATGGCAAGCGTTGGCCGAAGCGCACGGTAATAAATACATCGTTTGCCGTTCCTTAGAAGATTTCCAGCAGGTTATACGGGCATATATCCCCCGTCTATGTTGGTAACTTTTTAATTATTCTTGGATAAAGAAGCGTATTATAATAATACGCTTCTTTTATTTTTGCGTAACGCGAATATTTACACACAAATAAACGTACGCAGGTATGAAAGAAAAGATTTTACAGGCTCTTACGACCTTTAAGGGCTACTTATTCAGTTCGGACAAATGGCTACATTTAGCGGCGGGCTTTATTATCGCCTTCTTCGTGGGGCTTTTCGGTGTATTCTATGGCCTTTACGCCGGGATTGCGGCCGCCGCCGGGAAAGAGCTTTACGACAATTTCAGCAAGAAAGGAACCCCGGAAGTTTGGGATTTCATTTTTTCGGTAGTCGGTGTACTTGCCGGTGTCCTTAACGTACTATTGGCCCGCTTAGTCTTCCACTTCATCGTGTAGAGCCTATGACACCGAAGAAGATTATAGAAGCGGATATAGCCCAACTTGTACCGGACGACGTGAATTTTAACAAGGGTACGCAGTTCGGCCAAAGTTTGATAGAAAAGAGCCTGCGCCAATTCGGGGCGGGCCGTTCTATTCTTTTGGATAAGAACAACCGTATTATAGCCGGAAACAAGACCGTAGAAAACGCCGGGCAAATTGGCTTAGAAAAGGTTTTGATAGTCGAAACCACCGGCGAAGAAATAGTAGCGGTAAAGCGTACCGACATAGATTTAGACACGCGGGAAGGGCGCGAACTTGCCTTAGCCGACAATGCGACCGGGGCCGCTAACTTGGCTTGGGACGAAGCGGCACTTACCCAAGCGTCGGATAAGTGGGATATAGCCCCCGACGATTGGGGCGTAGAATTGGAAGGCTACGGCGGAGAAGGCGGCCAAGGGGAAGAAGATACCGAAGAACAGCTTAGAAGACTTAAAGACGACTTCGTAATGCCGCCTTTTTCCGTGCTTAATACCCGTACGGCCGAATGGCAGGAACGCCGCCGCGCTTGGCTGGAAATAGGCATAAAGAGTGAGGAAGGCCGGGACGACGATTTGACATTTGCCAAAGACGCACAACCGCCTATTTATTGGGACACCAAAAACGCACTTCGGGAAACCTTGGGCCGTGAACCTTCCGCCGATGAAGTGTTAGCGGAAATGGAGACGCAGGGAATACAGGCTATGGCGACTACTTCAATATTCGACCCCGTTCTAACCGAACTTTCCTACCGTTGGTTCAATATCGAGGGCGGCCGCATTTTAGACCCCTTTGCCGGTGGAAGTGTTCGCGGTATCGTAGCGGCAAAATTGAATATGCCCTACGTTGGTAATGACCTTCGGGAAAAACAGGTAGTAGCCAATATCGAGAATGCGAAGGAAGTATTAGGTAACATGCCGGCCGACATTGCGCCGCGTTGGACGGTTGGCGATAGTACGCAGCTTGAAGACGTGTTACAAAAGAACGGCGTTACCGGCGATTTCGATATGGTATTTTCTTGCCCGCCGTACGCAGATTTGGAAGTATATAGCAATGACCCCCGCGATATTTCCAATATGGATTACCCGCAGTTCTTGGAAGCCTACAAAGCCGCGATAAAGCAGGCTTGCGCCCGATTGAAGAACAACCGCTTTGCCGTCTTCGTAGTTGGGGATATTCGGGACAAAAAGGGCATTTACCGAAACTTTATCGGCCACACTATCGAAGCCTTTACGGAGTGCGGCCTAAGCTACTATAACCACTTGATTTTAGTAAACCAAGTAACAAGCCTTGCTATCCGGGTTCGCAAGCAGATGAACGCGGGCCGCAAGATTGGCAAGCTACACCAAAACGTATTAGTCTTTTGCAAAGGTTCAGTAGAAGAAACGGTAGACCAATTCGAAGAAGTGCAGGTAACGAAGGCCGTAGAACAGTTCAATAAGACTCGCGCGAATAGCGGCCTTCACGACGACGTATTGGTATTCTACAAAGGCGACCCGAAGGCGATTAAAGAAGAATTTGGAGAACTGCACGCGGGGGACGATTTACCGCAATAAGTAAGTAATGGGAAGACCGACGAAATACAATAAGAAGATAGCCGAAAAGATATGTTCGCTTATCGCTACCGACACCTATACGGTGGCGGAAGTATGCCGTATGGTTAAAATTTCCGATTCTACTTACTACGATTGGATTACCCGGTTTCCGGAGTTTTCGGAGAATATAAAAAAGGCCGAAGCGGAACGTATGGCCTTCTTCGTAGCCGAAGCGAAAAAAAGCCTTCTACGAAAGATACAAGGGTACACGGTGCAGGAAAAACACATCACTACGGTAGGTTCCGGCAAGTACGACGTAAACGGTAAGGAGATACCGCGAATAAAGGAACAAAAAATAGTTGATAAGCACTACCAGCCGGACACGGCGGCGATAATCTTTACACTAACCAACGGAGAGCCGGAGAACTGGAAGAATAGGCAGAACAACGAAGTAACGGGCAAGGACGGTAAGGATTTGTTCGGGCAGCTTACCGACGAAGAATTAGACGCACGTATAGCCGAATTGGAAAAGAAATTAGGTAAATGACGCGCCAAGAGAAAATAGAGTATATAGCCGCATTGCGGGAAAGGTTGATACGCGAAGCACGTACCGACCTTTTGCCGTTTACCCGCGCTACTATGCCTACTTTCGACCCGGCCGAATTTCATATACGATATTACCACGTTCTAACCTTATTCGCGGAAGGGAAGATTAAAAAGCTAATGGTATTCATGCCGCCCCAGCACGGCAAAAGCGAAGGTTCTACGCGCCGCCTTCCGGCTTATATGCTTGGCCGGAACCCGGACAATAAAATAGCCGTCGTAAGCTATTCGGCACCGAAAGCCCGTAAGTTCAACCGAGAAATACAACGTATTATAGACACGCCGGAATATGCCGAGATATTCCCGGAAACGCGCCTTAATTCATCGAACATTACGACCGTTGCCGGCGCATGGCTTCGCAATGCCGACGAATGCGAAATAGTAGGACACCGGGGCGGTTTTAAGACCGTCGGCGTAGGTGGCCCGCTTACAGGCGAACCGGTAGATACCCTTATAATGGACGACATTTATAAGGACGCTAAAACGGCGTGGTCGGCAGTTGTTCGGGAAGCTATCGAAGATTGGTACGATACGGTAGCCGAAACCCGATTACACAACAATAGCCAGCAGCTTATAGTATTTACCCGCTGGCACGAAAAAGACTTAGCCGGCCGCCTATTGGAGCAGCAAGGAATATACGACCCGGTAAACAATCCGAACGGGTGGGTAGTAGTAACCTACCAAGCGATTAAGAAGGGCGCACCTACTGAATACGACCCGCGCGAAGAAGGTACGGCACTATGGCCCGAACGCCACAACTTAGAAAAGTTGGAAGCCATACGCACCCGAAACCCGCACGTATTTGAATCCCTTTACCAGCAAGACCCCAAACCTTTGCAGGGCCTTATGTACGAAAATCCTTTTAAGGAATACGACATACTGCCGGCCACCAAGCTACGGAAGGTTAAGAACTATACCGATACGGCGGACGAAGGCGCGGATTTCCTTTGCTCGATAACCTACCTTGAAACCGAGATAGGAAACTTTATTTTGGACGTGCTTTATACGGCTAAACCTATGGAGTACACCGAACCCAAAACGGCCGAAATGCTAACCAAACACGCGGTAGAATTGGCCGTAGTAGAGAGCAACAACGGCGGCCGGGGCTTCGCGCGTAATGTAGAGAAACAAGCCCGGTTAATGGGTAACAACAAAACCCGTATTAAGTGGTTCCACCAAAGCCAAAACAAAGCCGTACGCATATTTACGCATAGCGCGGAAGTGCAAAACCTTACCTATTTCCCGCGCGGGTGGGCGCAAATGTGGCCCGATTTCTACCAAGCCCTTACGCACTATATGAAGGTTGGCAAGAACGCCCACGATGACGCGCCGGACGCATTGACCGGAACCGTAGAGCAACGGCCAATTACAGGTAAGAAAAGCGCGGCCGGATATTTCGCATAATGTTTAACTATCAATAGACAATAAAATGAACAGCAAGCAGATTAACGAACTTTTGGCGAGCGAGAACCATAGTACCGCTATTGCCGAATTGAAGAACGGACGTAATGCGACCGAGCCGAACGCGGCCGAATATATCGCCCAGCTTGACCCCCAAGGCCACGACGTAAACGACCCGGTAAAGCGTAGGGATAAGAAGGTAAAAGTAGACCTTTCCGACTTCGATATAAACGACGAAGAAAAGAAGAACATAAAGACCGTTACCAATGGCGACGGGGAAACCGAAAACTTCCGTATCGAGCCGGTAGCCCGCGTAGCCTTGGCGATTCAGAAACTTATAGTAAAGCGGGCCGTAGCCTTCACGTTTGGAAACCCCGTAATTCTTAATGCGGAACCGGAAGAAGGCACCAAGGAAGCCGACGTTTTGAAGGCTGTAAAGCGTGTTTTGTTCGATAACAAAAGCCGCACCCTTAACCGAAAGGTAGCGCGGGGTATGTATAGCAGTAAGGAATCGGCCGAACTTTGGTACCCGGTGGAGAAACCGACGAAAAACTACGGCTTCGATTCAACGCACAAACTTCGGGTAGCCATTTTTAGCCCGTTGTTCGGCGATAGGCTTTACCCCTACTTCGATGAAACGGGCGATATGGTAGCTTTTTCCCGCGAATACGTCGTAAAGGATAGCGCGGGGGTAAAACATACCTATTTCGAAACCTATACCGATACCGAAATACGGAAATGGACGCTTACCAGCAACCAATGGCAGTTATTGGACGGCTACCCCAAGAAGAACCAAATAGGCAAAATCCCGGTTATCTATGGCCGCCAGCCCGCCGTAGAATGGGAAGACGTGCAGAACCTTATAGACCGCTTGGAAAAGTTGCTTTCTAACTTCGCCGATACCAACGACTACCACGCAAGCCCGAAAATCTTTACTACGGGTACTATTTTGGGTTGGGCCAAGAAGGGCGAAAGCGGGGCCGTTATCGAGGGCGAAGAAGGCGCGACCGCACAATATCTAAGCTGGGCGCAAGCCCCCGAAAGCGTCAAATTAGAGATAGAAACCCTTTTGCGTATGATTTACACCATTACGCAAACGCCGGATATTGCTTTCGATTCGGTAAAGGGTATCGGGGCCGTTTCGGGTGTAGCCTTGAAGTTGCTATTTATGGACGCGCACCTAAAAGTACAGGACAAATGCGAGGTGTTCGACGATTATTTACAGCGTCGATTAAGCGTAATACAGGCGTTTTTAGCACAAATGAACGCCAAGGATAAGGCTTTTGTAGACGCTTGCGGTAGCCTTATTATCGAACCCGAAATAGTGCCGTTTATGATTGAGGACGAAGCCGCGAACGTAAACCTTCTTCTTTCGGCCACCGGTCAGAAGGCTATTTGTTCGCGGAAGACGGCCGTACAACAGTTGGGCTGGGTAAACGACACGGACGCAGAGATAGAACAGATAGAAGCCGAAGAAAGCGCGGCTTCCTATTCGTCTATTTACGAACCCACCGTATAACTACTAACCAAGTATCTAATTAAGATATGGGTAACATAGTAGCAAAATTCGACATAGATAAGCTATTTGCAGGCGTTTACGAAGCGGTAGACATCATAACTGCCACCGTTGTAGACGCTATGCAAATGGCTTGTTTAGAGGTTACGCAGAACGCTAAACTATTGAACACTTACAAAGACCGAACGCACCTATTACGTTCGTCGATTGGCTTTGTTATCTACAATCACGGCGAAAAGGTAGCGGAAAGTTTCGGTTCTACCGGCGGGGAGAAAGGAAGCGAAGGCGTAGAAAAAGGTAAGCGTATGGCGGAAGAAGCGGCAGCACAATACCCGAACGACATAGTAGCGGTTATCGTTGCCGCCGCCGATTATGCCCTATACGTTGAAAGCAAGGGGTACGACGTAATTAGCGGCCCTTGCAGCGAGTTAAACGCAATTTTAAGTAAGTATATCCAAATTGCAATAGAAGAACTTAGGGCGTAATGGATAAAAGGCAAGAAGTTATAAAATATATAGCAAGCGTAGAAAAGCAACTTTACGCCTTGTTTGGCAATACCTATCACGCGGCCCTAAAACTTACCGAGGTTAGGAAAGCGATAGAATCGGGGGCTTCTTTTACCTGGAAAGGGAACCCGGCCGCCGAACGCAAGTTAGACCGGTACCTAAAAGACCTTAGCAGCAAAACAGCCCTTATTACCAAGAACGGAATTATAGGAAGTTGGGACAAAGGAGAAGCACGGGTAAAGGAACAGGTGTTAGAAGTATTCGGGAAGACTTCGACGCGGCGGAAAGAAACTACCGACATTTGCGAACAGGCAGTAAAGGCACACCGGGCCAAAGGAGCAACGGGCCATGCCTACGCCAATGCCAGCCGCGAGGGTATGAACCTATCTACCCGTGTTTGGAATTTGACGGCGAAGGCGAAACAAGAACTTGAAATTATCATACAAAACGGCATACTTGAAGGGAAAAGCCCGGAAGAAGTAAGCCGTAGCCTTCGCGGGTACTTGAACAATCCCGACGCGCTTTATAGACGGGTTCGCAACAAGGAAACCGGGGAACTTGAATTAAGCCAAGCGGCGAAACAGTACCACCCCGGCCAAGGTGTATATAGGTCGGCGTACAAGAACGCCCGCCGCCTTGCCGTTACCGAAATGAACGCCGCCTACCGCCGTGCAGAGTGGGAAAGCTACCAAAATAACCCCCTTATTATCGGGTACGAAATTCGGTTGAGCAATAACCATACGGTAGTAATTAACGGTAAATTACGAACCTTATACGATATTTGCGACGTATTAGCCGGTCGATACCCTAAAACTTTCCTTTGGACGGGTTGGCATCCGCATTGCCGTTGCGAAATGGTGCCTATCTTTATTTCGGAAAGCGATTTTAGGGAACGAATAAGGGCACGTAAGGCCGGAAAGTTGAAGGATTGGAAACCGAACCCCCAGCGCCCCGTAACGCAGGTTCCGAAAGCCCTAACCGATTGGATAGCCAAAAACGAGGAACGCTCGAAAGGTTGGAAGACCTTACCGTACTTTGTTCGGGATAACCGTAAAAGTATAGGCACGTTGCCGGTAAACACCTACACCGCCGAAGAACGGAAGTTTACGAGAGCAAGAAGCACAGCCGAAGCAATGGAACGGGCAACGCAATTGCTTAGTACGCTTTACCCGGATATTCAGAATACAGAACTTGCGGCCCTTCATCACTACACCCAGCAAGGCGGGAACTACCGGCAGCTTAATAAGCAGTTGGATAAAGGCACCCTTACCGACTTTAACAAGGCTTCGGCTTCCCTTATGGCTAAGGCGTTGGAAGAATTGCCGAAGTATCGGGGAACCGTCTACCGAGGCGCGATTATGAAGCGGAAGGATTACGAACGCCTTTACGCTGGCAGGGACGAAATAAAACACGCTATTTTCACTTCATCGACGAAGACCCCGGCCGTAGCTTGGCGATTTGCCAGCTATCGGGATTTGAAGAAGTCGGAAGTACGGGTACTTTTTGAGATTCAGAGCAAAAACGGCCGCGACATATCCGATATTTCGGAATTTAACGGTAAATTTGCTACCGAAGACCAGCAGGAAGTATTATTTACTAACGGTACCAAGTTTAAGATAGTAAGCACCGATACGGATTTGTTCGGCACTATTTACGTTAAAATGCGGGAATTATGACAGACGAAGAGAAATTAAAAGCCCTTGACCCGAAGAACCCGTTTACACAGGCTATAAAGGATTGGGCGAATACCCCGGAAGCAGAGCGGCAAAAGTTTTACGAGCGGAACGCGGCCGCTATTGACCGTTGGCAGGCAGAAACCGACGCAATGGCGGAAGACGACGATACAGACGAAAAGAAGGAGTAGCGCGGTGCTACTCCTTCCTTATTTTTCCCGAATTTCGATTTTGTGGCCTTCAATTCCGCAGGGTATAGGATGATACCCGACAAAGGAAATAAGCGGAAATAGGGCCGTTTCTGTACTTGCAATTTACATCTATTTATTTCCGTATAGAAAATTATATGTTAATGCAGTTCCAAGACGGGAAATATAATCGTTTTCTTCCTTGGTTAATTGGCCTTTGGCTTCTTTGAATTTAGGGGATAAAGAGTTATATAGGCTATCGCTTTGGTCTTTTGTTATTTCGCCTAAATAGTTCCGGCGCAAAGGTTCGATTATTTCATAGCATATATTAACGGCCTTATTTAGATTGGCAGATAGTGAATTATTCCTTACTTCCGGCCCTATTTCAATAGGCCAAAATTCATACTTAGGCTTTTGGATATTCTTTTCTTGTTCGTATTGGTTGAACTTATTATAATAGATTTTACCGTTATTCGTTGTCCTTATGAATCCGTCAAAATACACTAATAACCCGTTCGGCATATTTTTAACCGTATTGTAAAGATAATCATTTGGTAAGCTATCGGTTTCGATTAAATGGGTACAGTAAAATATAATTTCCCTGTTTTTTTCCGGCAAATACGATATAGTAAACTTCAAAGCCGTAAGGGTTCCGCTTTCTTCGGTTTCGATATTGTCTATTACCCCTTCCCAATTTACGAATAGTCCTGCTGTATCGACATAGTTGTATAGGTCGGTTTCAAATTGGGTGTAAAAGTTCTTACGTTGAATATCGTTATTTTGATTATGCACTAAGCTAAGCCGTTGGGAAAGGAAGTTATCGAACGCCTTTTGTTGGGGATTGGAGAATGGAATTTTATAAGTGGGTTTGCAACTTATCAATAGACAGCAGGCCAAAAGGCAAAAGTAAATTTTCTTCATATCGAAAACTATTATTACCCCAAGGCCCGAACAGGCATTACACAAATAAAAAAGCGTGGGCCTTTCTTGGTTTACAAGTTTGAGGCATCGCCAAACGCCCACCGTAAAATAAACCATAACCCACGCTTAGCGATATATCGAACAATGATATACAGCAAGCAGGCGTTAATAGGTCTATCTATTACGGTTTGTTAATTGGCGATTTTCAAACTTAGATACCTATACGCTTTTACAAGCGTCCCCGGATTTCTCCCCGGAAACGTTGCAAATATACTGCAAAAACACTAAATAACACTATTTTACGGCGAAAAATCGAGCAAGGAGCAAGGCAGTAGCTACCCAGCCCCTGCGCAGGAGCAGGCCAGCACCAGCCCAGCGGCAGGCTTGGGGCTATGGTACTTCGGAATCAGATAGTTACTTATTTACGATTTTTCATTTTTTGAGATTAAGCCCCAGCCCAGCCCCTAACCAGCCCCAAGGCAGCCCCACAATTTCGCGCGGAACATTCGGCGCAATTTTCATTTTTACAAAATCAATAAATAATTATATATCAATAAGTAGCGCACGCAAAAACAAGGAGTTGCCCAGCTCTTGGGCAGCTCCTTGGCAGGGGCTACCCCAGCCCCTGTGGATAAATATAAGGATAAAGATATATAAGAGAGAAAGGGGGTGCAGGGGGAAAGAGAGGGAAAACAGGCTTTCGACTTACGCCCCGGACTTGCAACATTACCGGGCAGCTTGCAACATTAGCTACCACTATTTCCGGAATGTTGATAGTAACCGCCGCTATGTTGGTAGTTCCGCCGGCGGAGTGTTGATAGTAATACGGCGGTAACAAAATCCCCTTTCCCTCCACTTATCCGAGAAGGCCGGACAATCAGCAAAGCAAGAACGCCCGTTTTTGCCCTTTCTCGTGCCCGCTGTTCGATTTTATGCGGTTGGCTGGTATATTTCCTTGTTTGGAGAATAAAACGGGCTTAAATCGCTTCTTTTTGCTATTTTCTATACTGCATTGCTATTCGTTCGCAAAATTGCCTTTTTAGCCGCCGATACGACCTAAACCCACACCACCCCCTTATAAACCTTTCCGAGCTTATGCGGTTGGATTGTTGAAACGAGTGTAGAGAACTCGCAACGCTATACAAGTGTTCGCATTACTATAATACGTTTCTTTGTCGCAGGTTTAATTAAATCCCAAAAATAAAAATGGAACTAAACGAAATCGTAGCACTACTTGAAACGCAGTTTCCGGGCGTGCGAAAAGACGGGCTTAACCAGCTTGCGCGAGTTATCGCCATGCAGGTTAATACCAAGGAAGAAGCTACCGGTATCGTAGGTAAACTTACCGCCGAAGCCGTAGCGAAGTTTGTAGCGGATTGGCGCAAAGACGCGGACGCGGAAATAGACAAAGCGAACAAAACGCGCGAGGACAACCTGCGTAAGAAGTACGACTTTGTGGAAAAGAAACCGGAAGAAGGCGGTACCCCACCCGCACCGGCCGGAACCTTGGACGCCGCAACCGTGCAAACAATGATTACGAACGCCGTAAAGGAAGCTACTAAGGGCTTGCAGTCCGAAGTAATGAGCCTTCAAAGCGCGGCCGTAACCGCCAGCCGCCGGGAAACGCTTGTTAAAGAGCTTGCCGACGTACCCGAAGCCTACAAAGCTAAGGTTCTTAAAGATTTCGACAGGGTAGCCAAACTTGGCGGCTTTGCCGATGAAAACGCCTTTAACGAGTATCTGACCGAAACCAAGAACGACGTAGCAGCCTTCGGCCAAGAGTTGGCAGACCGGGGCCTAAGCCTTCACGAAAAACCGGTACTTGGTTCCCCCAACAAGGACGGAGTAAGCGCGGGCGTAGAAAGCTACATACAGGCAAAGACCGCAGAAGCCGAAAATAAAGGCTTGGGCGGTAAAGAGGTTTAACGCTTAAACACTTGTAAAATGCTTAGAATCGACAGGAAAAAGGATAACCGCGTTATCCGCGCGTTTACCCACAAGCTCGCCGACATTCCGAACGGTATTACCGTTTCCGCCGCCGACCTTACGCAGAAAGTTCTGCACGAAGGTACGCCGGTAGGAAAGGACAAAAACGGGCTTTACCATGTAGTGAAAGTAGCCGTTCTTGCGGACGACGCTACGAGCTCCGCTACTATCTACACCGTAAAGAAAGGCCATAACTTCAAAGTCGGCGACGTGCTTATGCTGGCTTCCGGTAAAGCGGCTTACGCTATTACCGCTATCGCCACAAACAGCGGCGACGGCAGCAAAGACGACCTTACGGTAGGTACAACCCTTGGAGTTGCCGCAAAAGCCGGCGATTCGCTTTACCTCGCAGCCAAGGCCGGGGCTTCGGGGGCAGCTTTCAAATACACACCGGTAGCCCTTGTAGGCGAAAGCTACGACGTGGACGAACTTAGCAACCATATCGTAAACGCTTGGACTATCGGGCAGATTCGGGAAAGCAATATCCCGCCTATCGGTGCCGAAGTGAAAGCCAAACTTACCGGTATTCAGTTTATCTAATTTAATCGGGAAAAGTTATGCAAAGGAGCTTAATGATTGGCATTACCGAAAAGGATATGCAGGCCGTAATTAACACTTACGACCTTAAACCGTACTACTATCCTACCTTGTTCCCCTTGAAGGAGAACTACACGCTTACATGGAAAGCCCTTGAAGCGCAGGTAGGGTTAAAGATTGCCGGCGACCTTGTAGCACGCGGCGCAAGTATCAACAAAAAGACCCGCGAAGCAATCGCGCGTATTCAGGGCGATATTCCGAAGGTGGCTATTAAGCGCACCAAGGACGAAAACGAGCTTAACGAATACGACATTATGGTCGCCATGACTTCCGCGAACCCCGACCTTCGGGCTTTGGTAGAAGCGTGGGCCGAAGATACGCAGTACTGCTGGGACGGGGTGGCCGCCCGCTTGGAATGGATTGCGTTGCAGTCTATTTCGTTGGGCAAAGTAACGCTTACCAACGACAACAACAATAGCGTAATTACCGAGTACGACGTAGATTATCAAATCGACGCAACGCAGAAGGTAGGATTTCAGACCGGCTCGGCCGCTTGGAACACCACCGGCGCGAAACCGTTTAGCAAGGACTTTAAGGCTATCGTAGCTAAGGCCAAGAAAAAGGGTATTAGCTTGAAGTACGCCTTTATGAACCTTGACACTTTCGCGCTTATGGTTCAGACCGAGGAAGTAACGAAACTTTGCGCTTCGTTCGCGGCTAACGCCTTGAACATCGCACAAACGCCGAGCTTGGAACAGGTAAACGCGGCTATGAAGGGTTTGGCGTACCTGCGCGGCTTGCAGGTCGTAGTTATCGACCAAGATATTACTATCGAGAAGGACGACGGAAGCCGCATTACCGGCAACCCGTTCGCCGACAACGTGGTAATGTTCAGCGAAAGCAAGGTACTTGGTTCGACCTATTGGAAGAAGCCGGCCGATATGAACCTTAAAGGTTCCGTAGCAATCAAAGCTATGAACGGCCACACCTGCGTAAAGAAGTATTCCACCGAGGAACCTATCGAAGAAGTTACCGTAGGAATTGCAAACGCTTTTCCGGCTTGGCTTTCTTCGGGCCGTTCCTTCCTTATGGACACTTCTAACAGCACTTGGACACACTAACCGGAAAGGGGACGGCCGGCAACGGTCGCCCCTATCCTAATACCCTTACCCGATGACTTACAAAGAATGGATTACTAAAACGGTCGGCAAATTCCAGCTATCGGCGGACGACGTGGATTTGATACTTTGCAACCAAAGCAGACTTATCCCCGACCCGGACGCACCGGTAGACGTGCGGAAGGCTAAAACGGCCATTTGCCGCGAGTTTACAACGCTTATCCCCCTTGCCAATATCGGAGAAGGCGGGTATTCCATTAGTTGGAATTGGGACGCTATCAAACTTTGGTATAACACGACTTGCACGGAATTAGGCATTACGCCGGCCGGCAAGCCCAAAATTCGGAACAAAAGCAACGTATGGTAACGACTTCCTACCAATACCCGCAATACCTGTACGCCTTGCAGCACGACGGCGAAAGCGTCCAATTACCTAACGGTTCTTGGGAAACGCCCGCCGCCGCATGGGAGTTAAAAGCAGCTTGCCGGGAAGAAACCAACGGTAAAGGTTCGACAATTCAGACCGCCGACGGAGAAACCCGCGTATTCGCTTCGCTTATCCAGCTACCGAAAGGTACGGCCAAAATTTCCGAAGGCACGCAGGTAATTGTAACGCGGGAGAAGGTAGACGTTAGCCAACTTTCGAATACCGAGTTTGTAGAAGCGGCCAAAGCTACGGGCTTAGTTGTAGTAACCGGAACTTGCGAAAAGTTCGACCTCGGCCGGCTTCATTGCCGGTTATGGATTTAACACAAAGAGGTATGCAGAGTATAGAAACCGATGATATTCTTTTTGAGATTCTGAACGCTTCGGCCGAATTGAAAGCGGCCCTTAGCGGCGGAATATACGTGCAGGGAGAACGGCCGGATAATTCCGGGAAGGAAGACGTAGTAATTAACAACCTATTCCTAAACCACGAAGTGCCGCAAACCGGAACTTCAAACGTAAATATCCACGTCCCCGACAAAAAGGAAAGGATAGGCCGAACCGAACAATTTAAGGCGCATAGGGAGCGAATACGCGAACTAACGGCTATTGTTCTATCGGTTCTAAAATCGGCGAACATTACCGGGCTGACTATTCGGGTTTCTACGGAAGCCATAATTAAAGAACCGGGCATTAACGAGCATTACAACAACTTGCGGGTAGAATGGAATATACAACTAACTAATTAAAATTTACCACAATGGCAGCAAAGAAAACTTATACTATCGGTCTTTCCAAGATTGAAGTAGGCGCAATTGCCGAGGACGGCGGTATGGGTGAAACCTTGGACGTATTGGGTTATACCTACCAAGACACCTGCACGATGACGCAGGAAGACCCGGAAACAACCGACCACTACGCCGAAGAAGTGGACGACCCCGTAATAAGCATTAGCCGGGGCGGAAAAACGAACTTCAACTTTTCGATTATGAACCCTTCGGTTACGGTTCTTGCCGACCTTTTGGGCGGCGTAGGTACCCCCGGCACCGGCAGTACGCCGGATAAGTGGGAAGCCCCGGACAAAATCCCCGTAGTCGAAAAGTCGGTACGCATTACCCCGGAACAGGGCCTTAAATTCGAGATTCCGCGCATGAAGCTCGTAAGTAAGATTAACGCAACTTTCAGCAAAAGCGGTATTCTTCTTATCGAGGTCGCCGGTACGGTTATGCAGCCGACCAAAACGGGAACTAAGAAAATGACCGCTACGCTTATGACCGCAGACGCACAGGCATAACGCGGGGAAAGCCTTATTTTAACCCGAAAGCCCCCAAAATGAAAGTTTCGGGGGCTTTCTTGATTTAGCTACGATATGAACGAAGATAACATAAGAGAAAAAACGGATTTAGAGTTAGAGCGCGAAGAACTTAACCTTTTGGTAAAGCAAGGGGTTCGGTTCAGCGTTACACACAAAATCCGCCGGCGTAAAAAAGGCGTTAAAGGGTTCTTTCAACGCCCCGAAGTAGTTACGGTAAAGGAAGACTTCGAAATACAGGAACCTACGCTTTCGGTTCTTGACAGACTTAGCGCGATATGGGTAGAAATGGGCTTAGACGAAAAACGGCTTACAGCCGGCGGAACGGAAACCTTGGCGGAAGCGAAGCGCATAGCCAAAGATAACGCCGCACGTATGGCCCGAATAATCGCTATTGCCGTATTGGGCGAAGATTACCACGTTACCGAAGTTTGCGCGGGTGGAAGGGTAAAAAAATACAATGACGATAAGGAGTTAGACCGGCTTACGGCCCTTTTCTTCCACACTATTAAACCTTCCAAATTGGTAGGACTTTCCGAAGCCGTAACCAGCGTAAGCAACTTAGGGGATTTTATAAGCTCTATGCGCTTGATGAGCGGCGCAAGGACGACCCAACCGAGGACGGAGCGCATAGAGTAATAGGGCTTAATAGTCCTTACGGCCGCCGGGGTTCGATTTGCGCCCACCTTGGCTGGACGTGGGATTACTTACATCACGGCGTAGCTTGGGCCGTTGTTCAACGGTTGTTAATCGACGCGCCGCGTATGGCCGACGACGAAGGCGGCAATACAGCGGGCAACACGACAACCAAGATAACCAGCGAGAACGCCGAAAGTATTTTACAACAAATAAATAACCTTATCAGATGAATATAAAAGGCGGTGCCTTGGAGTTCGATATAATTGCGAATAACGGGCAAATAAATAGCGCATTGGCCGAAACCAAAAGGCGCGTACAAGGGTTCACGGACGCAACCGTAGAAGGCGGCGACCGTATGGAAGCCGCGTACAGAGAAGCCGCCGCACAAATTGAAGCGGCGTTTAAGGATATAGACACTATGGCCGCAATCCATAGTAACGCAATCGCCGACCTTGAAAAAGAGTACGCCCGTTTGGGTGAAGCGGCCGGGGCCGCCTTTATGAAAGGCACCGCCAAGGGGGACGAAGAATATAGGGCATTAACGGCCAAACAACAGGCTATAAAGGACGAAATAGCCCAGCGGAAAGCACTTTTGCAGGAAGTGGCGAACACGGCGGACGCTTTACAGAAAGAAGAACAGACTTTAAACGAGAATAAGGCCAAGGTAGAGCAAAACGCGAAGGCGAAAGGCATGTTACGAACGCAAGTTATGAACCTTAAAAATTCACTTGCGGAAATGGAGCAGGCAGGGAAGCGAGATACGGACGAATTTAGGGCTATGCAGGCGGAATTAGGCCGTTTGGCGGACGCTATGGCCGACGCAAATACGCAGGCTAAAATTATGTCCGACGACTACCAAAATATGAATACCGTATTAGAGGTAATGGGCGGTATAAGCGGAGCTTTTTCGGCCGCGCAGGGTGCGGTAGGACTGTTTGCCGGAGAAAATGAGAACCTGCAAAAGATTATGGTTAAAGTTCAGTCCCTTATGGCTATAACCATAGGCTTGCAGCAGGTAGCCAAAACCTTAAACAAGGATTCATATACCCAGCTTGTATTAGTCCGCAAGGCGAAAGAATTACTTACCGTAGCGGAAACGAAGTTTGCTACGGCTTTGGGTATTTCCAACGTAGCGGCAAAGGCGTTAATGGCGACCTTAACCCTTGGGCTTTCAGTAGCGATTACCGCCGCGATAGCTTTAATTTCCAAATTCATATCCAAGAACCGGGAAGCAAAGAAGGCGCAAGAAGAATTTAATAACAAAGTTGTAGAAGCTGCCGCCGAACCGGTTACAGCAATTACCGAACTATCTAACGCTTGGAACCGGTTGGGTAACGATATGGCCGCTAAAAACAAGTTTATCGAAGACAATAAAGACCGCTTCGAAGATTTGGGCTTTTCCATTAGGTCGGTTAAGGACGCGGAAGACTTGTTAGTAGCCAATAAAGGCAAGTTTATAGAAGCCTGCTTAGAACGGGCCAAAGCATTAGCCGTACAGGAATTAGCCGTAGAAAAATACAAAGAAGTATTAAAGGCCCAGCAGGAATTAGAAGCCACCCCGAAAGTATATGTATCGAAGAAAGGAACCTATAAGGACGGTTACGGCGTAGAGCGTGAAGGCGTTATAATTGAAAAATCCCGCGATTGGCAAAAAGCCGAAGAAGCCGTAGCAAAAGTGGAACGGGAATACAACGCCTTGATAAGCCAGCAAGTAGAATTTACCGCGAAAGAACGCGAAATTTTGGATTCTATCGGGGCCGGTGCGAATAAAGTTGCAGAAAGAAGTATAGAGGCTTTGGAAAAGACCATTTCCGAACTACGGAAGAAATACAAGGAAGCTACCACCGATAAAGAACGGGCCGAGTTATTGGCGAAAATCAAAGAGCAGGAAGCGTTACTTAAAAAGGTGGATTTGTCCGGCACGTCTTCAAAGACAACGCAGAAAGACCCGTTTACGGAACAATTGGAAGCCCGGAAAAAGAAATATACGGAGTATTACAATTGGGTAAATTCCAAAGACGAAGTAGTACGCAATGCCGCACAAACCGAGTTCGCCGAGTTGCTAAAAGAAGGTAGTAGCTACTTGGATTATTTACAGCGGCAGCGGTCAAAGATTCTTAGTGTTGTAGATGAGACCAGAGCCAAAATCGGGCGCAAAATGTTAGAAGAGTTTGGGAACGGAAATGTAGATTTGCTTTCGCGCCCAATGGTTAATGCTGCTGAGTTAGTAAAAAAAGGGTGGGAAGATGCCGGCGAGGGTATTGCTACCGTATTTAGTTCTCAATACGGAATTCTGGATAAAGACGGGAAGGAGGTAGAAATACTTGTTACCCCCATTATGCCGGACGGTTCTATATTATCTCCGGATGAGCTGGAAAATTATATTTTCAATCAATTACAAGGAGCTAATGATATATTAGCCGCCGATAACAAGGGTATAGTTATTTCTGTCGGTGTAAATAAGGACGGCAGTGCCGGAGATGTTTTACACCAATTGCAGGAACAATACTATATGACAGCGCAACTTAGCCAAGACCAAGAGCAGATATTACAAAAGCTAAATAACGCCATAGCCACCGAAACGAAGGAAACCGTTTTAGCCGGCTTCGAAAAGGAACTTAAAGAACAACTTTCCGGAGCGCATTCCATTTTGGAAATGCTTAATATCTTGGATGAAAAGCGTAAGGCTTTGGCCGGGGACGGTTCCGACCTTGATAAAGGTAAAAGCGATATTATTAAGAAGCAGCAGGAAGACGTAGAGCAAAAGGCCAAAGAGCAGACAAAAGCCCTGCTATCCGATTATGCGAGTTATCTGGGCGAAAAAATAACCTTCGAAGCCAACTACGCCGAAAATAGCCGCCTTCTTAACGAGCAATTGGCGAAGGCCAAGACGGACGACGAACGCCGTATAGCCTTGGAAGCCTTAGCGAATTTGGAGAAAGCGCGCAAAAAATACGCAAAAAGTTCGGGGAACGAAGACTACGACGCATTGGTAGAGGAATACAAAACCTATCAGCAGAAATGCGCCGATATTTCCGCGCAATACGACGAAAAAATAGCATTGGCGACCCAGCAGAAGAACGAAGAATTAGTAGCGAAATTGCAGGAAGCCAAGAATAAGGCCCTTTCGTCCGTAGCGTTGCAGGAATTGACCGATTCCGGGGCTTGGGAGCAACTTTTCGGGAACCTCGACGACCTTACTACGGCGCAAATACAGGCCCTTATAGATAAAATCGAAGCGCAAAAGGCCCAATTAGGCGTAGAACTTAACCCGCAAGACTTAGACGTAGTTTTAAGCAAGTTGCGGGAAGCCAAGGACGAAATACAGACCCGCAACCCGTTTAAGGCCCTTTCTACGGCTTTGAAGGACTATAAGAAGGACGCAAGTAAAGCGAACCTATCCGAAGTATTCAAAGGCGTAGGGGCTACGGCCGATTTGGTAAAAGGTTCGTTCGACGCGGTTACGGGTGCTATTGAGAAAATGGGAGGTTCTATGGACGACGAAACCCAAGCTATTTTAGGGGACGTAGGCGGAATTGTGGACGGAATAGGGCAAATGGCACAGGGGTACGCAACTATGAACCCGGCCCAAATGATACAGGGAGCCGTAGGTATGCTAACTTCCGTCTTTGACCTGTTCAACTCCCGCGACCGTAAGGCCGAACGAGCCATTAAGAAACACGCTGCTGCCGTCGAAGAATTGGAACGCGCCTACAAAGCACTTGAACACGCCGTAGATAAGGCGTTAGGCGAATCGGTTTACGATAACCAAAAGGCCCTTATTAACAATATGCGCGAACAACGCGCGCACTTGCGGGCTATGTGGGAAGCGGAAGAAAGCAAGAAAAAAACCGATAGTGGTAAGGTAAACCAATATAAGGAGCAGTACGAAGAATTAGGCCGCCAAATCGAAGACACCATAGCCGAAATTACGGAAAGCGTAACGCAGACTTCGGCAAAGGACTTGGCTACGCAATTGTCCGACGCGATAGCCGAAGCCTACTCCGACGGCTTCAACAGCGACAAAGTAAAAAGCGCGATTGAAAAGGTTACGAACCAGGTATTAGGTAATGCCGTAAAGAACGCCTTAAAAAAACAATTCCTCGAACAGCAGCTACAAAATGCCGTAAAGCAGTTGCAGCGCGATATGGGTTTTGACGATGAAGGCGGCGGTTCCTTCGACGGCTTGACCCCGGAAGAACAGCAACGGTTTAAGGATAGAGTAAACTCAATAGCCCAAGGGTACGCCGAAGCCTTGAAGTTGTACGAAGATTTGTTTAAGGACTTGGACGATAACGGCGACCCTACTACGAGCCTATCCGGTGCAATTAAGGGAGCCAGCCAAGAAAGTATAGATTTATTGGCCGGACAAACGAACGCCGTACGTGTAAACCAAGTGCAGGAAATAGAAATCTTGCGCCAGCAGCTTATACACCTTGCCAACATCGACGGCAAATTAAGCGTATCGAACCGGTACCTTGAACAGATAGAAAAGAATACTTCGGGAAGCGCGTCCGACCCGTTACGGGCGCAAGGAATAACAATGTAGCGATATGGAAGTAAATAAACGATTGGCCCGCGACGCCAAAAAGAAAGGCATTTGCGAAGAATGGTACGGCCGCCTTATAGATACCAAAGGGAAAGACGAACTTATTAAAATGTACCTTGAAGGTATCGACTTTTGCCTAAGCAACGAGTACCCCAGCAACGAATTTATACGCCAGCACTTCGTAGGTGCTTGCGAAGCCTACGGCGTGTTCCTCGACCAAGCTATTACGGCCGGAAACTTCCGGCACGTAGTAGCCCTTGGCCGTTGCGAGGGTACCGCCACTTACGACGGTTGGAACGTAGGGCAGGTATTCGCAAAGCACCAAAGCCGGTTAAAGGTTCTTGCTACCGGTAATTCCTTCGTAATGGTAGACGTATTCGACGATACCACCGTAGAAGTAGAAGCACGGGATAACGCGAAGATTTGCGTAAACCACTACGGCGGGAACTTGACGACTACCACCGGCGACGGCGAAGGTAACGCGATAATAAAAGTTATTCGAAAAACGACTAAAACGTATTGATATGGCAGACGAAAGTAACATTATCCTAAATATGCCCTTCGATGAAGCGGCCGGTTCTACCATTGCTTACGATTACAGCAAGACACGGGCGGACGGTACGGTAGTAGAAGCAGATTTTACCGGCGGAAAGCAAGGCAATTGTATAAAGTTCGACGGTAACGGGCATTGCGATATAGACAAAAACGTAATTCCCCTTACCGGGAACTTTACCCTGCTTGCCTGGTTGAAGCGTTCAGCCTTCCCGGACGGCTTTACAGGTAAGCGTATCGGATTCTTTGCCCGCTGGGAAGCCATAGAAGGTTATACGGAAGCGTGGTTTAACCTTGCGGCCGATACTTGGGGCTATTGGGCTATCGTCAAAGAGGGCCTAACAATCCGCATTTACCTTGATACGGCATTGGTGCAGACCATTACGCTACCCGCCCAGCCTACCGGTTTCGCTATCCTGCAAGACATCTATACGACCGCCAACGGGTACGGTTGTATCGACGAAGTTAAGGTATATAATACCGCCTTGCCGCAGGAAGAAATTACCGAAAGTATTGCTACGGTGGCGCAATTGGCTTACAGTATAGACGGAACCGATTTTAAGGCTTGGGATATTTATGTAAGCGAAAGTAACGGCCTTCTTGACCGTCCCAAAATGAAAACCCCGGTTTCCGTTGATTGGCCGGATTATCACGGGGAGATAGTAGACCTTGAAAACAAGATACTGCAACCCCGCGAAATAGCCCTTAATTGCTTTATGAAAGCGAACGGGAAGGTAGACTTTGTTACGAAGCTAAACGACTTCTTGGACGTATTCAACCGGCCCAACACCCAGCGGCTTATGGTAGATATACACCCTACGAAACCGTTGCTTTACGAAGTCTATAACGAGAACGGGGTAGCCATTAACAAACGTTGGAACGACGACCTTATGGTAGGAACCTTTACCTTGAAATTGAAGGAACCCGACCCGGTAAAGCGTATCGTACGGCACCAGCGTTTAAGCAATGATACGAAAACGCTAACGATTACCCTAACCAGCAAGAAGGCGGTTACTATCTTTTGGGGCGACGGAACCCAAACGAACGACGTTTACGGAACCGACGTAACAGCGAGTCACGAATACACGACCGACGGAATTTTTTACGCCATTGTCGCCGGAGTTATCGAAGAAATAGAAAGTTTCACTACTAACGGTATTATCGTATGGAACAAATTATAGTAAGACACCCGGACGGGACTACGGCCCTATTGACTTCGCGGGCGCGTAAGTCCGGAGTTACCAAGGCCGAACAAAGTATTACGCTGTTAGGGGCGGATACGGTGGCGATAACCGTAAAAAGTGCCACGCCCTTAACCTTCCACTTGGGCGACCAAATAGACGTTTACGGGAAGACTTATACCCTTAACCAGCTTCCGGGCATTAAGAAGACCGGAAACCGGAATTTCGAATATACCCTTACTTTCGAAGGCGTACAGTACGAGTTAATCGACGTGCAATTTTTGTTACCGGACGATACCGTATTAGATAGCTTTACGGGCGATTTAGAAGACTTCTTAGGTATTCTTATCGGGAACCTTACCCGCGTATATCCGGGTAAATGGGTGTTAGGCGTTTATCCGGCCAATACGGAGTATAAAACGCTTACCTATACGGAAAAGAATTGTTTGGAAGTGTTGCAAGACCTTTGCGAACAGTACAGCACCGAATTTGAGATTACCCAAGCTAACGGCGTTCGTACGCTCAATATCAAAACGGCCGGGGTAAACTTCCCCTATACCTTCCGGTACGGACGTACCGGCGGGCTTTACGAATTAACGCGCCAAAACATCAATTCCAAGAACGTAGTTACCCGGCTATACGTCTACGGCGGTAGTAGCAACCTTGGGGACAAATACCGTTATACCCGTCTTTGTCTTCCGGGCAAAGCTAAAAACGCTTCCTACATCGAGGACGCGGCCGCTATTGCGGCTTACGGGTTGAAGGAGAATACAAAGATATTCGACGACATCAGACCCGAACGCTACGGCGAAGTAACAGCCGCCGGAAGCGCGTATTATGCTTTTAAGGACGCTACTATGAACTTCGACCTTAACGAAAAGGATAGCGCGGGTAATACAAAGTGGCTTATCGACGGAGCTACTGCAAAGGTAAAGTTCACTACCGGAAACTTGGCCGGCTATGAATTTGACATACACAAGTACGACCACGCGACGAAGGAAATACAGGTAGTACCGTTCACGGACGAAAACGGCATGAAGTTCCCCAGCGAAACAAGTGCGGCGTTTCAGTTCGGCGTAGGCGATAAGTATTTCTTCACGGATATAAATTTGCCGGACACTTACAAGACCGACGCGGAAAACAAACTCCTTGCGGAAGGCAACAAGGCAATAACCGAATACAGCCAGCCGCAAGTACAGTACGGGTTAAGTATCGACGAAAATTTTATACGTCAGTTCGCCGGCGAACTGACCGTAGTAAACCTTTTTGCCGTCGGCGATTATATCCCAGTGGAAGATGAAGACATAGGCGTAAACAAATCGGTACGAATTACGGCCTTTACGCGCGATTTGCTGCGGGAATACAAGTATAATATAACCTTGGGCGACAGCGTAACCAAAACGACGATAACCCGCGTTATCGAAGACTTGCAGAAAATCGACAATGTTATAGAGATAAACGACCTTGCCGACCCGTCGAAGGCCCGCCGCAATTGGAAAGCCAGCCAAGAAGTATTAGCTAATGTTTTCGACCCCGAAGGACACTATTACAGCGAGAAGATAAAGCCGCTTTCGATTGAAACGACCATGTTAGCCACCGGCGCACGTTCCCAGCAGTTCGTATTACAGAACACCCGCTTTGAACCGAACTACGAAGGGAATCCCAATACGGTAAAGGTGGTAGGCGGTACGTTGGTTCACTATACGATAGCGGAAACCGTAAAAAGTTGGCAGCTAAATACGGCCACCTTTTCGAACCTTGTAAGCGGAACGGTCTATTACATATACGCCCGTTGCCAAAAGACAGGAACGGCCGGAAACATCGTTTTCGACACAGTACAGCGAGCGGTAGACGGCGACCCTACATATTATTATTTCTTGATAGGGAGCCTTAGCAGCGTGATAACCGATACCGACGGGAACCGGCCGGCGCGTCTTATCGCCCTAACTTATGGCGCAACGACAATTAACGGTCGTTTCCTTGCTACGGGGCGGATTCAAAGTGGCGACGGACAAACTTATTTCGACTTAGACGCCGGAGAGATTGGGGGGAACATTAAATTTCGTGCGTCTGACGGGACATTAAAGGATGTTGCTGAATTGGAACAAAGCGACATAGAATATTTGCGAGATGCTTTTAAGGATGCAAGAACAGAAATAGAAGGCGGTGTAGCCCTTTCCGGATTTATAGGTGTACGCGATACGGAACAGAATGTAGCAGCTGCTATGGCCGGTTATAATCCCACCGGAGAATCCGATTATCCGTTGATATTCGCAGGAGCGCAACAAGGGAATGTAGAGTATTACGGATGGACAAGCAATAGCTATACCCATATCTACACCCAAAGCGCGACGCCGAGCAATGGGGATAATTGTTTCGACAATAAAGGCTCTGTCGTAGGAACTGTAACGAATATCGTAGGGGCGCAAATTTTCGCATTATCCACAACGGGCGAAACCTATCAACGCAATACCGGAATCGACTTTACCGCGAAAACGCCCTCTGCAATGGAGGGCAACCGGGCCAAGTTCCGAGTATATAAGGACGGACGATGCGTTTCCAATTACTTTGAAACGAGCGGGTCGTATAAAACGATATATACAAAAACCAACTGCCCGCCTTTGCAATTTACTACGGTGTTGGCAGTTTCCGAAAATTGCTACATGGCCTTGACCGCCGGAGCACAATTCGGGGTTTTAATGGAGGCCAACGAAGACCATAACGGGTATAATTGTGCGTTATATAATTCATCATCATATCCCTGTACGGTCGTAAAGGGTACAAAATCTTCCTATACCCAAGTTGGGGTATTATCTCCCGGTGAGTTAATGGAGTTTGTGAATATTTATGGAACTTGGATTTTACGAAACCATACTCGCTATTCTACGAAGGCAGAAAGTTAGTTTTTAATTTTTTACCAACAAGCGTATTATAATAATACGCAACGGGGTATTTTTGTGTAACTTAATATTTCGACAAAATGAGTACAACAAGAGGGGGCGAAACGGTTTCCGCCCAAATTGGAACAATCGGCCCCATTGAAGGGCTAAGTACGGGTAACTTCAAAATGGAAGATACGCCGTTTAACATTAAGAACGACGGAGAAACCGCCGTCGTTCTTGAAGTAAACCTTTGGGGCATGGAGCCGGGCAAGTTCGTAGCTACGCGCTTCGAAATAGGTTGGAACCCCGAAATAGTCCGCGAGATTAAGCAAACGAGTATTAACGCTACCCTTGTTTGGGGGTACTAAATCTTATACGGCTATGGGTTTATTGATTGGAGTAGGAAACACGAAGCCGACGTTTCCCTACGATTACTACTACGGTATAGAATGGGATTCTAACGTAGCTTCTTCGGCTTGTACCCGAATTGGTCGCCCGGAACTTCACGTTTCGCTGCCTATTCAAAGTAAAATGCGCCGTTGTGTCTTGCGCGACAATGGAACGGTAGCTTATTACCTTCACGCGAACGACAGCACCAAGCGCGATACGGGAGCCGCCGCCAAACTTGACGGCACCGACGGGCAAGTAATGGTAGAAATCCCAGCCCACTACCGCAAATTTGAAGTAGACGGTACTAAATTCCGTTGCTTCCTTTCCGAACATGCGCTACCGGGCTTCCACTTTATACCGCTTGCCTATCGTTCGGCATACGAAGCGGCCGTAGACCGCACCGTATCGGCTACGCCGAAACTTGCAAGCGTTGTAAACGCTTCCGCAGCTTTCCGTGGTGGTAACAATACGGCGGGTTGGGACGGAACGTATAGAAGCCTTTTAGGTATGCCGGCTACGTCTATCAGCCTTACCAATTTCCGGACGTATGCACGTAACCGAGGAAGCGCGGGCAAGAACGGGGCCGGTTGGAATTGCGACGTTTACGAGGTACAAAAAACTTGCTGGTGGCTTTACGCCGTCGAATACGCTAACTTTAATTGCCAACTTGCCTATAACGCGGAACCTACAAGCGAAGGATATAAGCAGGGCGGATTAAGCCAAGGCGTTACCAATATGAGCGATTGGGGCGGCTATAACAGTTATAACCCTATGGTTCCTTGCGGGGTTACTAATTCTTTGGGGAACAAAACCGGCGTAGTAAACTATACTTACAAGAAAAGCGACGACACCGACGGCCAAACCCTTAGCGTACCCAGCTACCGAGGTTTGGAAAATCCTTTCGGGCACGTTTGGAGTTGGACGGACGGCTGTAAATGCAATGTACAGAGCGACGCGGCCGGTGGTCTTAGTGAGTTCTTCGTATGTACCGACCCGGCCAAGTTTCAAAGTAACGACTATACCGATTACGAGAAGCGCGGCGAGCTACCCCGCAATGAAGGTTATGTTAAAATTATGATGATTGGCGAGTACGGCGAAAATATGCCGATAGAGGTGGGCGCAAGTTCTACTACTTACTTCGCCGATTACTTCTATACGAACGTAGTAAGCAATACCGGACAAAGGGGCGTGCTTTTCGGCGGTCATGCGGCTAACGGCGCGCATGCCGGCTTTTCGTACGCGCGTACGTCTTCCGCGGCTTCGGATACGTCTGCGACTGTCGGCTCCCGGCTTTGCTTTTTACCCGCTTGAAACGACACGTAACGGAACGCATTTAACAAAGAAGTTTAACTACGGCGGGCTTTCGAAGTAGCTCAAATTAAGACGAATGCCCGCCGTTTAATTTTTCGCAAAAATGGAAAACAACAGGCAGGACGACGGAAGTTTGGCTTTCTTGGCGATTGAGCCGGACGCGAATAACAAGCACTTCAATTGTTCGGAAATAACCCAGCAGAAGTTAATTAACCTTTCCTTTTGGGTTATTGACTTCTTGGACGACGTTAAAACGAAGTTCGGAACTGGTCGCTTCTTGGTTAAGATTAAGTTCAACAGAGAAGACCCGGATAAGGACGCGCGGAAGTTCTTTACCAATTCGCAAGAAATTAAATATATTCTTGGGAAGATTAAGGAGCGTAACGCCTTTCCGCGTAAAGTAACTATGCGGGCTTCGGGAACAAGGTATTATTTCGAGTGAAAATAAAGGCGGTTTACCCTTGGGGCGTGCTTTTCGGCGGTAATGCGAATAACAGCGCGAATGCCGGCTTTTCGTACGCGAATACGAATAACACGGCTTCGAATACGAATACGAATGTCAGCTCCCAGCTATGCAGATTTTTAACGGGGTAAAAACCTTGCCACTTGGCAAAAAACAACAACTATTTAAGGGGTATTAGTAGGGATTCCCGAACGTTCCCTAAGAAATCAGCAAACGAGTAACGCAATGAAGCGAATAGGTAACTTGTACGAAAAGATTTGTTCTATCGAGAACTTACAACTTGCGGACGAAAAGGCCCGTAAGGGTAAGTTACGCACGTACGGAGTTATCGAACACGACAAAAAACGGGAAGCGAACCTGTTGAAGTTGCGCGAAACCTTGCTAAACGGTACTTTCCATACATCGAAGTACGACGTATTCACTATTTACGAACCCAAAGAACGGGAAATATACCGCTTGCCTTACTTTCCCGACCGTATTTTGCACCACGCTATAATGAACGTCTTAGAGCCTATTTGGGTTTCGACCTTCACGGCGGACACTTATAGCTGCATTAAGAACCGGGGGATTCATGCGGCCGCGAAGAAGGTAAAACAAGCCCTACGGGAAGACCCGGAAGGTACTACGTTCTGTTTGAAATTGGATATTCGCAAGTTCTATCCTTCGATTAACCACGACGTGCTAAAATCCATTCTACGCCGCAAGTTGAAGGATAAAAGGCTGCTTTGCCTACTTGACGAAATTATAGATTCGGCGGACGGCGTACCTATCGGAAATTATCTAAGCCAATATTTCGCTAACCTCTATTTAACCTACTTCGACCATTGGATAAAGGAGAAGAAAGGCGTAAAGTATTACTTCCGCTACGCGGACGACATCGTAATACTTGCACCCGATAAAACCTACCTTCATTCCTTAATGGGCGAAATTAGGGCGTATTTGGGGGACTTGAAATTAGAGGTTAAAGGGAATTGGCAAGTTTTCCCCGTAGCGGCTCGCGGTATCGACTTCGTAGGATATGTATTTTTCCATACGCATACCCGAATGCGAAAGGGCATTAAAAAGACCTTTTGCCGGCGGTTGGCGAAGCTGAACAAACGGAAAAGGCCACTATCCGAAAAGGACTTTAAGCAGGCTATTTGCCCTTGGTGGGGTTGGGCGAAGTCTTGCGATAGCAAACACTTGATTAAGAAACTTTCTAAAACATCGAAGTATGAAATCAAATTCAAACGATAGACCGCCCATTTTGCAGGACTTGGGCAACGGCAGTTGGCATTACAACTACAATATTACCGAAGTGGAAGTAACGCCGGAACCTATGGCCGAAGCAGAAGGCGACCAGGTACCGGCCGCAAGGAAGGCGTACGATTACGACACGGTGGAAGTATGGGGCCGGCCGGATTACGACAAATGCGTAAAGGCCGTTTTGCGTTCCCGCCGGGACGAAACCGAAGAATTTAGCCTTATCAATAAGTACAACGCTTTCGTACTTGGGCTATCGACGGACGAAGCGGACAAAACCGAATACGAAAATTACCTTAAAGAAGTGCTTGCGGTTAAAGCAATGGTTCGGGCCGACCTTGCCGCCGCCGGTATCGACGTAGGGGCAGCGGGAATTTAAGCTATGGAAAATATCTTACAGACCTTCGGGCCGCAACTTATTATTATAGCTTGCGTTTACGCGCTTGTTTTGTTCGTGGTCTTCCTTGACCTTTGGGCCGGGATTCGAAAGGCCAAACAACGGGGGGAATATCGGTCTTCGTACGGATTGCGTAAGACAGTAGACAAAATAAGCCGGTATTTCAATATGATACTCGTAATTACATCTATCGACGTGGTGCAAATGTTGGCTATTACGCAGCTAAATCCGCAGACGAACCACACTTTACCGGTATTGCCGTTTTTTACGTTTATCGGGGCTATGTTCGTGGGATTTATCGAATTAAAGAGTATCTACGAGAATAGCGAAGCCAAGGAGCGGGCCAAAATCGGGGATGCGGCTAAAATCCTTTCGCAAATCATCCAGCATAAGGACGAACAGGAGATTATAGCCGGGGTTATCGAGTATCTAAAAAAGGAAAAAGAGAAAGGGGGCGACAATGAAACTAACGCTTAAACGGCGATACTTCGCCGAAACCTATACTATCGGTACGCTGTTTATTGACGGGGTGCGTTTTTGCGATACCTTGGAAGACAAGAACCGGGACGACAACCGAAACGGCAAATTTGACAATGGGGAACAGAAGGTAAAGAACGAAACGGCTATACCGTTCGGAACCTACGAAATAACCGTAAACCGTTCGTCGCGCTTCGGGCGCGACCTTCCTCGCCTTTTGAACGTACCGCATTTCGACGGCATTCTAATTCATCGTGGCAATACCGGTAAGGACACTTCCGGCTGTATTTTGGTCGGAGAAAACAAGGTAAAGGGGCGGGTTATCAATTCCACGCCTTACGAACTTGAACTTACAAAGCGGTGTAAGGCCGCAATAGCCCGGAAAGAAAAAATCACTATCGAAATCGTATGAAAACAAGAACCTTTATAGCTATTCTTTGGGGGATTGCGGCCGTTTCTTTTATCGGGTGTTCCACGCCGCGAAAGTTGGCCGGCAGCACGAAGGAAACGGCTAAGACCGAAGAAAAGCGGAACGAAACGACGGCGGCCGAATTTCGCCGGACGGTAGACAATACGAAAACCGAAGGCGTAGAAGTAACCTATACGAAAATCGAGTTTTTCCCGCCGAAACCCGATACCCGGCAGGCAAAGCCGGACACTATGCAGGCGGGCGGCCCGTCTAATCCGGTTGCAGACACGCCCAAGAACCGGCCGAAGGAACCGAAAGAAAAGCAGCCGCCCGATACCGGAAGGCAGGGAGCTATTAAGAGTATCGAAACCTTCACGGTAAAACAGAAAGCCGAAGCTACCGGGGTAACGCAGGAAGAACAGAAGACGGAAACGACCAAAACGGAAGAAGTGAATACGGACACCGATAAGGAAACCGATATTACCGAGAAGCCGGCGGCCGACCCGTACAGGTGGCGTTACATTTTCGGGATTTTGGTACTATTGGCGGTTGCCTTTTGCTTTCTTCGGAAGACGAAGGTATTTACGGCCGTAGCCGCCTTCTTCCGCAAATTGTTTTAGCGGAGATAAAAGGAAAGCACCCAAAAGGGCCTTAAAAATGGGTTCCTTTTTGGGTGCCTTGCGTGTAAAACCTTAATAATTAAGGTTGTCAGCGGAGAGGGAGGAACTTGGACATCCACTGGCTCCAGGCCGAGTTCCATGGCGGTGCCAACGAGAGGGCAAACATGATCGGACAGAATATCATCATGATGGCCATGAAAATCCTCTGTGCCACGAGCATCCCGTAATACGACATCTGGAAAATCAGTTCCCCGACAAAGCGTATTACATCGTTTATCCATTCACTGACCTTCGTCTCAGCCGCCACGGCAGCCCTCTGTGCGTAGTTGTTGATGGTCGAGCCCAGATTCTCCACATTATATATCAGTTTGTCCCACCAGGCAGCATCCTGGCCGATTTCGGCCACCTGCTTTGCCGTGGCTATGGAGTCCTGTACGGTTCTCAGCCTGTCGAGATATTCACTCTGTTTCTGTGCTACCTTCAGCTCGAAGGCCGCCACTTCCTTGTTCTTTGCCTTGGCCATAGCCCATGTAGCGGTCTCCAGACTCTTTCCCGGAACCTGCAGAGCCGAGCATATCCATGAAGAGGATGAAATACACAGGGAAATGCCAATGATACGCAACAGCTTCATGACATCCATACCACGCCTTCCGAGCATCATCATCCAGCATTCGTATGAACCGACACACAGGGCCAGGCACAGGCCGAGAGCCTTTGCCATTGAAACGGCATCACCGAGAACGGCCACATTGGGAAATGTCTCCATGGCCGTCAGCAGCTTTTCCAGACTTTCGTCAATGGCCGGAAGTCCTATTGTCAGCGGAATAAACAGTAAATTCATGATTGACTATATTATTTGTTTAATATTATTACCTGAATTGTTATCAATTATAGAGAATGTCTAATAGTGTGTAGCGGCAACGACACAAAGGTGTGCAGTCCTGTTGACCAGTTCTGCCATCCTGGATTTGGCTTCCTCGTATGCCTTCTGCCGCTTGGCGTTCTCCAGTCCATAGCCGACACCGGTTTTGTGTATATAGGCTATATCCGCACAGAGTATTTCATTCTGGCGGCTCAGCTCGTCCACCTGATAGCGGAGCTTGCCGTCACTCTTCTGCATACAGTAGAGCAGTCCGTCCGTGATACAGTCCTGCATACGGTTGAACTCGTCCCTGTAAGTGGCATATATCAGGTCAACATTTCTGTCAGCCTCCCTTGCCAGTTCTTCCTTATACAGTTCCTCGATATATTTGCGCTCACTCTCCACTTTCTTGATTTTCTGCCTCTGCGTCTCTTCGGCGGTCACACGCACCGGCATGATACGTTTCACATCAGACTTTGGTTCCTTGAAACGGACACGGAATCCGGAGTTGAACCAGTCCCATTTCCAGTACATTTCCGCACCTGAGTATTTCTTATGCAGGAAAAAGTAATACCAGTCCGGAGCGAAATCCCATGGACCGTTCTCCATTGACTTCCACTGCTTCTGCTTTTCACTGTCACTGACTATGCTTTGGGCATTGGATGTAAATATGATACATGATACAGCCAGACACATGATTATTGTAAATATTCTTCTAACCTGCATAACCCTGATTCCATTTACTGATTACACGCTCAGCTATCTCATTCTTCACATTGGAGTTCAGTATCTCCCAGATATAGTCCGGCTTCCATCCGCAGTCCGTAACAAGGAAACAGTACAGGTTGGCATTGTCTATGATGTACCTTGCCCTGTCGATGGAAGCCTTCAGTGTCATTACCAGATTCAGCTTCTCATCCATGGAAGCCTTCATCAGGTTTATACCCGAAGCGGCCACGGATGCATACAGTCTGTAGCAGTGCTGTATCTCCCTTGATATTGCCACGTTGGCATCGGCATAATACCAGGCTACGAAAGGCTTCTTCGATACATGGCTGAAAGTATTGCCGGTAAAGTCCTTGTATTCCGTTACCAGCTGATACAGTGAGTTGGCCGTTGAAGAAATGGCACCGGCCAGTACCAGATACGAATAGGCATTGTTCATCCTTGTATCCAGAGTGGTCCTGACATCATTGAACTTTTCCGCACCCTTCTCAATGAGCGACTGCTCGCCATAGCTTGTTGCCACTCTTGTAAGAGCCTTGTCCTCGTCCTTCTTTATGGCCTTGTGCAGGGCAATGAGTGCTTCGATGGTCGGCAGGTCTTTCGGTATTATGAAAGCGGAAGCCTTTACAGGCAGTAACAGCATTATAATACCTGTTGATATGATACTTATATTCCTGAGTTTCATGACAGATATATATGAAAGGTTAATAATTTGAAGCAACCAAGCCGTTCCAGTCCTGTACAAGATTTCCCACATGATTCTTCATGGTCACCACATTTGCCCATCCTTCAGGATCTATGGCAAAGAAGAGGTCGTTTGCAGTGGCATACTGTGCCATCAGAACCATCCCTTCCACCTTGTAGCGTATCCTGTTCAGGCCAGTATAGATGCTGTTGGCCAGTGTCAGCCTTTCATACCTGTCCAGCAGGTTGTAGCCGTCATCCTTTTTCTCGGCAGTGGCCTGTCCCTGCAGCGGATTGGGAATCCTGGCATTGTTTACGATATTGACAAAGTTGCCGACCAGCTGCTGGGTTTCCGCTACAAGATTGCCGAGTTCGTTCAGACAGAGCAGCCTGTTTGAAAATTTGGCCTTGTTTACCGTGCTGACAAGTACCGGAACATTTCGCAGAATATCCAGAGCGCACAGACCTATTTCCTTATAATAAAGGCTTTCAGTCCCGAAACCGGATATGTTCTCCATGCTCAACTTGTATAGTTCCTTCATGGTAGCCATGCTTACCGTATAGAGTTCCACCTTCTGTTTCTTGGCGGCGATGGTATCCACACGCTGGTTGTGCTGCTCCTCGATAAGTTTCTGTGAAGCGGTATTGGCCATGACAATCTTCAGGCAGTTACGGTCGAATACGATTCTCCAGGCAGCATGTGCATTAATACAGACAAATGCAGAAAGCATTATAACCGATATGATTCTTAATACTGTTCTTACCATAGTGACATAACTTTTTGATGTTGGTTGACTTTTCTTGCAAACTCCAGATACAGAAGCCCTCCGTCCGCCTTGCGGTCTTCCTCGATACGGGTGATGGCCTCCTGCAGCGTACCGTACCGGGCAAGATAAATCTTCAGTGCCTCCTTTTCGGTACGTTCTGTAGTGTATGCCCAGTAACATTCAGGTGCTTCCTCCACACCGTACACATCCGAGTGCTGTCCCCGGCAAATCCACACCTCCTTGAAGTAGCTTCTTCCCTCATGGTTGTTCAGTGCATTGATGGTGAATATCTGCTGACGCTGTATGTCTGTGAGTCCCAGAATGGATGCAATATCCTCATACCTGTCCTTGAACTTGGTCTGGTCAAGCAGAATCTTCACGTCCGAGTTGTTGATGATGGCCTCCTTCACAATAGGGGAATCAATCACGTCATTAAGTTCCTGTGTAACCACACCTGCAATGCCGTGAAACTTCCGGACGGTCTTATACAAATACTTTATATATTCTGCCATGGTAGGTGATGCTATTGCCTTCCATGCCTCTTCGATGATAAGAGCCTTCCGTCCCTTCTTGATACGCATCTTCTGCAGGAACACGTCCATGATAATCAGCACCACAATCGGAAAAAGCACCGGATCATCCTTTATCTTGTCAATCTCGAATACAATGAAACGCTCATCAAACAGGTTAATGTCCAGGTCGGAGTTCAGCGTCATCTCCAGCTCGCCGCCACGGTAGAACTGTTTCAGTATGGCCGCAAAATCATGTATATTGAAACTGATTTTCTCCAGCTGCGTAATCTGCGGAATGCGTTCCAAGGCAAACTCATAATAGGAATTGAACGAGAGTTCCTGAACCTTCAGCCTGCGCTTCTGTTCCTCCATGTGGTCAATCTGCCTGTCTATCTTAATCAGCATGGAATTGTTATAAAGTTCCATTTTGTATTTTTCTATGATGGCAAGTGCACGTTCCTTTTCCGATTCTGTGGCCGCTTCATCATTGATCAGGGCGGTCAGTGAACGGCACTGTCGTATCAGCTTCAGACGGCGTACTTCTGAAGGCAGCAGCAGTGCACGGTTTTCCGGCTTTTCCTGCGCCTCTTCTGCATTTATCTGCCTGTCGATGTCCTCCATGCTGTGCGTGTACTGTTCGTAGTCATCCTCCATCTTGGCGACAACCAAGAGTTTCTGTCTCAAAGCCTCACGCTCACTGTCACTGAACCTTTCAAACGGATTGAAATATGCCTCATAGTATTCCACGATGGTCTGGTTTATCAGCATGTCCTCAATCTTTGTTGGAAATGCGTTACCCTTGAATATCAGGAATATCAGCGATTTAAGGAAGTTCTTCTTCTCACCGAAATTGAGTTCATATTCTTCCTTAGTAACCTTGAACGGATTCATGGAAATGGGCTTCTCCTTCGAGTAGGCTATGTATGTACCCTTGTAATATCCGCATATACCTTCGTAGGAATCACCCGTATCCACCATGACCACATCCGTATTCTGTTCCAGCAGCTGACGTACCACACTGTTCATGTGGAAGGACTTGCCGGAACCTGAAGGACCGATACAGAAGAAATTGGCATTGTCCGTCATCTTCCTTTTGCCTTCCTTGCCGGTAATGTCGATACAGACAGGCAGTCCCTGACGGTCGGTGTAGTATGTGGTCAGCGGTGTATCCTCAGACTCCTTCAGATGCTCCTTGAAGAAAAAGCAAAGTGCAGCATCCGAAAGTGTCAGGAACAGGTCATAGTCCGGGTTGAAAGCATAGCCGTTACCGGGAAAACAGTCCATGAAAAGCTCCAGCTGGTTGTAGGCCGTTCTTGACGGCATGATGCCGCACTCGTACAGCTTGGTCTCCAGAAAGGAAGTTACCGGAGTAACCTTGTCAGGGGGACAGCTCACCAGAATGTTGAAGTTGCAGTACACAAGCATGGTACTGTCAACGGCCAGCCTGTCCAGCACTTCCTCAATGTCGGCCTTTGCTATACGGTTGCTCGGGTCCGGCATGGAACCGTGACGCTTCGCCTTGGCCTGAAGCTTGCGCAGCAGTTTCCTCTGTCCAGGTATCTGAATGACCTGGTTGAACACCACACAGTCCGAGTAGGGGATGCCGGTAAGAAAAGAAAGCAGGTCTGTTGCGATACCGTAGCCGTTGATGTTCATCTGCGTGTACGGCTTTACCATGGAAGGCAGGTTTATCTCGTCAATGTCCACCAGCGGATAGGAACGGATAATCAGGTCACCAGTCCTGAGATATTCGTCTGAAGCCTTGAAGTTGGTCATCGAGAACGGTCCGTGCCGGAACTGGAATGCCATGAAACGGTGGCAGTACTCGCTGACTTCCTCCTTGCTGAGCTTTCTGTGCCGGATATGCTTTTCCGTCAGAATATCATCCGTCTTTGATACCTTGGAATGGAAATCGAGCCATCTCTTCGGGTCGTACTGGATGAACTGGTTCTTCTGTGCCTCCTGGGTGAGAATAAGAAAAGTCCGTATCTCTGTAAACTCCCTTCCCTCGAAGTATCTGAAATAGCTTCTTGTCAGGAACTCCGCATCATCCGGCACGTCATGGTGATATGCCTGTCTGCACATAATATCCTGCTTCTGCAGTGCATATCCCTCACCGATGGTCTGAAGGATATTGGATAGCACGTCATGAAACAGCATGTACTGCTGCGCATCCGTACAGAGCTGCTGGACCGGATTGGTTATTTCGAAGATAACGGACGGCTCGCCTCTGGCCGAGAACAGCACGACATTGCCGTCCGTCTCCTCCAGCTGCGCATAGAGTCCGTCAAAAATTCTTTTCCTTTTGTGTGCCATACTGTATAAAGTGATTTACTGTTCTTTTCTCAGGCTTCTGTAGATATAGATGCCTCTTGCCCTTTTCTTGTTGTGGAGTCCTCCTCGCTGCTTGATGTAGATGGTTATCAGTCCCACCAGTGCCATGACCATCATGGCTATGAACCCTGCAACCTTTCCCAATGCGATTGAGAAACCGATGAAGCCTACGAATGATACGCCTATGGCTGTTGCTGCCAGAGTGAGGAAACGGCCGCGTATGCCCATAAACTCCAGCGGTTTCTGCAATCCCTTGAACACAGGGTATCCTTCCTGATTCATTGTCATGCCGGGTAAGGATTACTGGAAGAACAGCGGAAGAGCTTCCGAAAGTGCGATGAATGCGATACAGCCTCCGATGGTAAGCATGATGGTCTTCTTCACGTCCTGGTCTCCGTTCTGCATCTTGAAGTAGACGTTGAAGGCACCGACCAGAACGATAACGGCAGCAATGGCCTTCATCAGGTTCGATACCGGAGTCTGGTAGGAACTGACTTCCTGAGTGGCCTTGGTAAAACCAGCTGCACCCTTGCTTCCTGCCATTGCATTGGATGAGGAAATAATCAGTGCAATTGTCGCCACCACACACTTCTGTCCAAAACTTGAACCGATGAAACGCTCCGTAAGATTCCTGGCATTTTTCTTTATTATCTGCATTTCTGAATAATGTTAAAGGATTTCATCGCCAAAGAAACAGATGTCACTAAAGGAACGGTATATATGTCAGGCATTCTCACAGCTGAAGATAACGGCACCGAGGTCACTGGTACCGGTCTCTGCCAGCCTGTTTATTTCCTGAATGATATTCTCTACCAGAATGCCGTCAGTCATGATGGCTTCCCGGTAAACGTGTCTGGAGGATTCTGATTTGGATGCAGATTTCTCTTTACCGTCAGAATCACTATTTTCATTCTCAGGTTCGGGATTCTCCGCATTATCCTGTTGGGGATTTCCTTCTTTGGATTCAGGCTCATCCCGGTTTATCCTTATCGGTCTGAAGCTTTGTGCCTCTTCCGATATGTCAATGTCCTCTTCTTTATGGCTGTCCTGCTCGGCATTCTGTGCAGCCTTTACCCTTTGGAAGTCCATGAAAATCATTGCCGCATAGTAGAATACCATTGCCACGAAGAGAAGGAATACTATCTGTCCGTACTGCATGGCTGTTGTAATATGATGTTGGATGAAAGAGCGGAACTGTCCTCCGGAAACGGAAGGATATGCAGTCCCAGTCTGATACCACGGCTTTCCATACGTTCCCTGCGTTCCGTAGTGCCGGTATAATAAATCACGTTGTGTTCCTCACTGATGATGTATCCGTTTGACTTCATGTTTGAGCGCACCCTTACCTTCGCCCTGTTTGAAATGACACGGATACCGGTTATGGGGTCCAGTCCGAAGACGATACGCCGTCTTTCCCTCTTTACCATCTGGGTACGGATACGTGAGGAAATCAGGTGTTTCTCTTCACTGCTGCGTTTCAGTCCGAGTGTAGCGGCTATGCGTCCGACACTCATCCGTGTAATGCCGAGAGCTTTCCCTATCTCAGAGAAGGAACACTCCTGGAAATGATTTCTGATATAGTCGGCACGCTCCATCCATCTGGATTTGGCCATTTTTACAAGTCCAAGCTCACGGGCTTTCAGCTTGACGGTCGATTCGCTCAGATTGAGAACGGCAGCTGTATAGGCCGTGGTCTCTACCGGATACAGCTCGACCAAAGCGGCCAGCATCCTGTCGGTCCAGTCTGTCTTTTTCATAACTTACAGATTATAACTGTTAAACAATGATTTCTTTTCCCTTCTGTATTCTGCCAGACGTGGCAGGTAGGACTTGAAGAATGCCCTTACGATGGCATTCACCAGGTCAGAGCGGCATCTGCCAAGTATATCGCAGTCGTCCAGTGAATCCGCAAGGTCACGGTCAAGTTTGCAGACAAGTCTTTCTGTTTTGTCCGTTTTGGAATCGTCCGATTGCAGGTATTCCATGAAATCATCCCAGCATCCTGTATACGAAAGGGAAACAGCAGTATCCTTTTCCTGTGCTTCATTATTATTTTCCTTTTGCTCAACCTGTGTTTCTGCGGTATCTTCCGTCAATATAAGTTCTGAATCATTGATGCCTCTTGTCAGGTCATCTATTTCCGGTATATCCTTACTCATAGTGCTATGGTTATTGAAGTTTACTGATTATTCTGGTTCTTTATTCTGATTTTCGTTACTGACCTGTGAAGCTTCATCAGACGGCTGTGCCTTCTTTTTCTTCTTAGGTTTGGGATTCAGATTTTCCGTCAGCTGTATGCCTTTGAGTTCTTTTTCCCTTATCGGTTGAAGTGTATCGAAGATACTCTGATAGACCTTGTCAAAGACTGGTGTAACGATAGCGGCCTGCATATCCAGTGCTGCCATGGTACTGAAACGTTCCATATCCGCACGTTTGGGAATCTTTGCTGTAACATACCCATAGTTGGAGAAGGTATCCCTTGCATTGTCCCAGATAAGCAGTTCGGAACGCTTGCCGATTCTTCCGTCATTCAAATTGGGAATGATGAAGAGTCTGGCTTTCATCCTTTCACCGACAGCCTTTTTCAGCCGGTCAACAAACATGAGGAAACTGGCCGTGGACGGAACTGTTACCAGGTCATAATGAAATGGAACAATAATGATATCCGAGTTGACGAACATGGGTATCAGCCCTTCTGCTTTCAGACTGCCGGGAGAATCCATAAGCACAACGTCAATTTCAGGATCGTTGTGCAGCTTCTCCATAAGGGAAGTCATCATTGCCTTGTCGTTGGCTTCGTATGCCCATACTTCGTATGGCATTTCCTGTTCACCGTATTTTCTGATGTCAGCCTTACGGCATTTCATGATGGAGTGCTGGAAGTCACAGTCTATCACCACAACCCTTGCACCTTTTGTCACCAGATAGTTGGCAAAGGTGATGCAAAGGGTAGTCTTTCCCACACCTCCCTTCTGATTGGCGAATGTCACTATAACCGGAGTCTGTATCATTTCAGATATTGATTGATTTTGTGACAAATGTATTAACCAATATTTTCAGGTAAGAAATGCACAACAGTTTTATAATATTGGTTGGATTAACCGGAATATTCAGAGAAATTTTATTAGGTTAATTGGGGTGTTTAGACTAAAAAAGTTACAGATAAATCTACTTCTATTCTACGGAGTAGTAACTTAATTAGAATAGATATGTAGATTATTGTATGAGTTTGCTTTCAAAGAAATATCCTATTCAACAAATCTTTTTAAAGTTGTAATGCATTTATAACCAAAGAAAGAACTAATACATAAAAAAGAATACCTATATTTGTAGAAACAATAAATAAGATAATTATGGAAAATAAACCTTCATTCAACGGAATTGGTTCTTCTAAGAAAATCACATTACGTACAACACCAAATAAGCCAGAAATAAAAAAACAAGAAACTACCGTTTCAACACAACGTCCAACAACAACAATTCCTTCACCAAGAGGACATGCTTAATTTCTTCTAATATTATGTTTGACTATAAAGATGCTTTGTTTTTTACCTCATACTTTCAAAATCATCCTGACTTTAATTTAGTTGAGGAATTTAAGGAGTCTGATGATGAGGACGAAAAAAATATATATGTTGGTTTAGTAGAAGTTAAGAATACGATTCATCCTCTTATCATTAGAGTAGAAATACCCTTTACTTTTCCACATAGTAAATTAACATTTAGAACTAAGTCTTTAAGTGGTTATCCTCATTTAATTCATAATGGAAAAATAAAATATGGTGATTGGTTTTGTTTAAATACTCCTTTCGCTGAGAGTGTTGTTGAACAGCTTAATCAAGAAATATCGCGTCTTAAAGAATGGATAACTAGACAGATGCGTGCTGATCTTCCTGCTGTAATAGAAGATACTTCTGTTCGTAGTGCGTTAGCATTAGCTAATGCATATGAATGGGAGAATCCTGATGAAGTAAAAGAATCCAGTTCGAATGCAACTTTTACTTTTGTTGGAGATTTTGAAAAGGATGCTGATAATTTTCCCGATGCACTAGGTTTTCTGCACTGCATTAAGACTCATGATAATCGGTACTATGCGTTCAAATGTAAACAGACATTTACAAACTATAAGTTACCGTATATTATTGTCGATGAATTACCTAATCAAATTGATAAATTAGATGACTTTATCAAATTAAGAGAAAATTATGGTTGGTCGGACGATATTTGTTCTCATCTTCTTAAGTCAATTGATACAAGTAATACATGGCAAATTTCTGATCATTCAAGTTTCTTTGGAATAAATATTAGTGAAGAAGAAGCTTTACAACAAATTAATTATATACGTCAAGAACTTGCCAAACAAACATCATATGTTACAGGAACACGTAGTGAACATGGTGGGTTCATTCTTAATAGGAATAAACCTCAAAAAATAAATGTACTTCCTGTACACAAAAATTTAATTCTATCTTTTTTAGATGAAATTGAACCTTCAATTCATACTAATCATGGTGTGAAAATTGACCCAAAACGTATTATAGTTGATAATCCCACTGAAGAAGAGTATGAGCAACAGGCAATGATTGACGATTGGATTGAGTTTGGGCAATTTGAATTTAAGCCGTTTGTTTTTGGTGTAAAAGTAGATCAAAAAATATATTGGCTATTATTATATACAAATCACACTACTACAAAGTCTGAGAGTGTCAGTTATGATTTGGGAGTCAGACAGATTTCTATAAAGCGTAATAAATCTATAACACTTTGGCGTGTAAGCACACAATCAATTGACTCATCCATGTTTTTTGGCCGTGGTTGCTTGTGCGATAATTTAAAGAAAAAACGCATAGCTATTGTAGGTCTTGGGGCTATAGGCTCAATGGTTGCTGAAAGTCTTGCTCATAGCGGAGTGTCTAAAATTGGACTATGGGATAGTGATATTATTGAGCCTGGTAATATATGCCGTAGCACATACACTTTGGCGGATATAGGTGAAAGTAAAGTACAGGCAATAGAAAACAAAATTAAATCTATTAATCCTTTTATTGAGGCCAAAGAAATAAAAGCACATGGTCATTGGTTTATGCATAATGCGAATTATAGTGAGTATGTAGAAGGTTCATTTTATGATAATGTAAACTATAAGAGTCAAGAAGATTCCTTAAAGGAAATTCAAGACTTTGATATGATTATAGATTGTACAGGAAGTAATGAGATGCTACATTTCCTAAGTTATGCAGTTCCTAAAAATGAGCTTGTAAGTTTATGTATCACAAATCATGCAAATGAGCTGGTATGCACCACAAATGCTGATGGAAATGCTTTTGAATTGAGAAAAGCTTATCTGTCACGTATTGAACAGGATACAAAAAACTTTTATGTTGAAGGTAGTGGATGTTATTCCCCTACATTCTTAGCTAAATATTTTGATATTGCATCCCTTGTCAACTGTTGTATCAGGAATTTGGATAATACCATTAATGAGGGAAAAATTATGCATAGTTGTGTTCTTAGTCATTGTAAGAGTGGAATACTCATTGATTATATCCATACATACAAACTGAAAGATTACAATATATATTTGAATATTCCGGAAGAAACTATTTTGGATGCCAAAGAAATGAGTATGACAGACGGTAGTTGTTTGGGGTATGTTTTAGGGTGCTATAGCGCTGACGGTAAACAAATTATGATTACTCACATAGTAGAATATTTATCTGCTAAGGAAAAATTGAATGATGCTTACAGTACCTCTAAAGGCATTATCGACTACATAGGAGATTATGCATATTCTAATTATGAAAATGATTCATATTCATCGGATTTGTTTGACTCAATAGCTGCAAAATCAGCTGATGATGAAATCAACACAAATAATCCGTTATTGATAATAAAGAAAAAAGATGGTTCTCTATCTTTTTTACTATTTATCAATAACGAATTAGTTCCGTTTGAAGAGATGAATTAAATTCTACGTCTTCTGATATTGCGAATGTTGCCTCCGTGACATTCGCAATATTTTTTCCCACTTCCACATGGGCATGGAGAGTCTTTGGTGATAGCCATATTTCTTATCTGCTCAGTATTTACCTGATTGGAATTAATAATAGCTGAAGGAATTGGAGTTTCCTCAATAAAATTAAAGACTATTGAAGAAGATTGTAATCTGCTGATAATATTTTGATGTACATTTTTTATCATACGGACATAATCTCCGTCAAGTTCGTCTATTTCTTTTTGGTCAAGGTCTTGCATCATATGTAATACCAGTTCTTTCCAAGACTCGTCATATATTTGTAGTATACTCTGTCGTTTAAACTCACTCATAAAATATTGCAAACTTGTTTGTATTAAGTTTACATCATATTTAATCGTAAACGGATGCTGGTTATCTGAAAATGGTATTAATATTTGCTGTCGGTTAGAATTGTTTCTTCTAGCTCTTAGTGTCAGTTCCTTTGCCTTATCATATAGTGACAAAAGATGTTTCTCAATTTCATTAATCTTGATATTGTATTCAGTAATAATATCATTAATAAGTTCATCTGCATAGATTGCATCAAACAAGACCTTATTACGTTGTTTGTAAAATTTTGACCTATGAGGAGCAATAATATCATCTTTTCTTGCTTGTTTTGCTCTTTTAATCTTAAATATATTTTCTCTGTTGGTTTGTGCCAGCTTAAAATAATATCTTACATTATCGTATGATAAATCATCGCTATTAATATTTGAAATAATATCATCCAATTCTTTTCTTTCTTCTGTAGAAAGATATTTTAATATATGATCTTCAAGCGAAGCAAAAAATATTGAAGAACCCGGATTCCCTTGTCTACCTGTCCTACCTTTTAATTGGAGGTCAGTTCGTATGGATGTAAAAAGATCTGTACCAATAACACAGAGACCACCATTAATAAGAGCGTCATGCGACGGTTTTATATCCGTACCTCTTCCTGCTACACTTGTTGAAAGAGTGATGGTATTTCCTATTCCAGCTTTTGAAACAGTTAATGATTCATCTTTAGTTGTCTTTGCATCAAGTCTATTAAAGTTCAACTTTCTTTGCGACAACAACTTTTCAATAGCATCAGCTCTTTTTATAGATAGACTTCCAATAAGTGTTGGCCTTCCTTTATGAACATTCTCTACCACCTTATTTAAAATGGCTTCGTCTTTTTGAATAGAAGTACGGAATATACATAGAGGATTGTCTATTCTTATTATAGGATTGTGCGTAGGGATTTGTGAACAGTCCAAATTATACATTTCCCTTAATTCATCTTTTGCAGTCATTATCGTTCCTGACATTCCTGCAATCTTATTATATAGTTTGAAGAAATTCTTTAAAGAAATAACAGCAATGCCATCAGAATCATCCTGAACTTTTACTTTTTCTTTAATTTCAATAGCCGTATGTAATCCGTGTTCCCATCTGTGAGTTTCTTTGATTCTACCAGTATATGGATCTACAATCTTTACAGCTTCATTTTGAATAACGTAGTCAACATCTTTTTCAAATACAGTATATGCCCTTAAAAGTTGGTGCAATACATTCTGAAGATAGATATTATGCATGATTTGCTTTCTCTGTTCTTCAGGAAGCAAATTATAATTCTTTAATTCATACTTTTTCCTTATCTTAAATAAATCCTTATTATTTAATCTATTGGAAATGTAAGATTCTCCTTCCGATGTAAAGGCTGCATCTTTGTTAAGAAGATCAATAGTATAATATTTTTTCGAACTGTCTTTAATAATATCCTCTATTAGAGATAAATGCTTTTTATAAATATCTTCATTATTGTAATACATTCCACCAGACACTATATGAGGAGTGTCAGCTTCATCAATAAGAATGGAATCAAGCTCATCTATAATTGCAAAATTATGACGCTCTTGTACACATTCCTTTGGATCTGTCGCCAAATGATCGAATAGATAATCGAAAACAAAGCCTGAATTAGTACCAAATGTAATATCGCATTTATAGGCATATTTTCGTCTTTCATCATAACGTCTATATTGTTCAATGCATTCAACAGTTAATCCATGAAAGGCATAAATAGGATGAGTCAGGTGATAATCCCGTTTTGATAAATAATCATTAACTGTCATCAGATGAACCCCCTGATGTGTCAAGGCATTTAAAAAAACAGGCAGTGTTGCTACAAGTGTTTTTCCCTCACCAGTAGCCATCTCAATGGCATAGCCATAATGTAATAAAATACCACCTAATAATTGTTCGTCATAATGAACCATGTTCCATTCAAAAGGAACACCACCTGCATCCCACTTATTATGGTATATAGCCTTATTCCCTTTTATTTCTACAAAATCATAATTAGAAGCAAGCCAAATGTCATATTCATTGGCCATAACAACAACTTGTCCTAATGAAAACCTTCGTGCAGTTTCTTTTACCAGAGCATAAACTTCTGGTAAGGCTTTGTTTAGAGTTTCGTTCTTATCAGAAGAATTACTAACTGATATTTTTATTTGAATTCCTTTTTCTCTCAGTTCATCATTTGTCAAGTTCTCATATGAATGAAATATCTCATTAATATGGGAAATTTGACGTTTGAAAATTTCTATAGAATCATTCATATCGTACTAAATTTTTGTCCAAAGTACTAATGGTCATATATTGTCCTGAAATTTCACATGAAACGTCAACTCTTAAGCTTCCATTGTCATCCAACCTCATTGAAAATCTTATTGGAAGATTAGGATTGTTTGTACCTTTAGCAATTCTCAATATATCTTCCTCTTTTACAAGGCTGGCATTATTTCCGTCATATTTAATGATTTTACAGGGACATTCGTGTTCCGAATGGCTGTCGAAATACATTGTTACAGTATTTGTAACAGGCAACTTACTGCCAGCTTTAATAAAAACTTCGGCATCAAGATTAACTTCATCATCAGAGTTTAATATCCCAATATTATATTTAGAGACAGGAGAACTTTTTATCTCATTCATTATCACCTGTGTATGAGTCTCGAAGATACGTTTTACCGGTCTGTTTTGTACTCGACAGATATTCTCAATTTCATTATTAAGTTCATGGAAATCAATATTGTCAAGAGCTTCGATATCGGTCATAGCAAGACGTGGTGAAGATTTTGCCATGCTAATTAGTCCTGCTAAATGATTAAATTCCTCTTGATAAGCAGATATTACAGAAGAATCATCTGTAAAAAAAACATTCTCCAAGTTACGGCTTTCAGCGTAATATGTCCAATTATATGATCCACTAACTATTATTTTATTATCAACTATGCAGAACTTATGATGCATAAACCCAATATTAGCAGATGCTATGTATAAATTTCCACCACATTCTATCAGTCTGTTAAAATCAGGAGCATATTCCATGAAATTTATAGGATCATCAAGTAATATCAGACGAACTTTTACACCTCTTCTAATGCACTCTTCTAAAGTATAAAATAAATCAGCATTTGTAAACCATGCCATTGCTATATCTACGGTATTATTAGCCTTGATTAATAGTGCCTTCAGTTTGTTACATATATTTTTAAAATGTGCTTCTTGCATATCTGTATAATTTTTGTTTTATAATAGTTCTTGAAAAGCTTATTACAGAGCATCTTTATAGTAATATGCTAACAAAAGTAAAGAATTTAAATTAGTTCTTGAAGTCTTTAAGTATAAAAAGCAAAATATATTAAGCAACCATATATTTGATATTGTTTCATTGCATGATCATGATGATGTCCTTAGAAAACTTTATAACTTGATTTATCTTTTAATTGAACGTCCATCATCAACATTATCATAGTTTCCTTTCTGACCTACTTCCCACTCACGTTTCTCCCCATGACTGCCACCGCCAAAATCACTCAATTTACCTTTGCTGGAGAAAAGTGCAGTAGATTTTTTACTTTGCAGGCGTTTTAGTTGATCCAATTGCTTGACAGGCTGCTTTATTGGTTTTCTTAACCGTTCAAGATTGAAGTCCTCTTCTGAAAGATTTATAATGATATGCTGCTTGAAATTTATGGCATAAGTTGCATCTTCCTCTTGACGGATGGTGAAGCCCTCTTCATGCAATCTGCTTCTGACAGAGGAAACAGTTTCATCATTGAATATTTCACGCAGACGGTTTACAGCATCAGTGTAGTAGTGTGTTCTTTCCGGAGATATATCTACCAGATCAGTCCGGGAAACCTTAAAAATCTTACAAAGCAAATCCCGTTCAGCTTCAGTAGCCGAACTGAACATCTCAACCATAGCTATACGGTTGTTACGGTCAATAGCCTCTGCCATAAAAGGTTTCAACGGTCGGCTTTGGCCATCAAAATAGATGATGCCTTTCTTAATATAGGCACGCTGCTTCCTGATTTTACTGTATATTTCACCTTGGGTAATCTTCGGATTGAGTGTCAGTAACCGGTCAATATAGTCCTCAATCCGGTTGAACCGTTCTTCAGGAGTAGCGAAGTCCAGAAGTTCCTCTACAGCCAGCACTCTTGCACCATGAATGACAGTCCTGTTTGCATGATCAACGAGCATATATCCGTAGGGTGCATCCTTCTTGCCGAAGAACACAATATCAATACCGAACTTCGTTTTCAGTTCCTTCTGCAGCTCCTCCCTGTTGGAACTTACGTCACGGTATTTCTTTAATATGCTTCTTAGCTGACGGCAACGTGTCCTTTCCCGATAACCGCTCTTGAAAAGACTTTCTATTTCAGAAAAAGGGATTTCCTTCTGAACCTTTCCACCATGCTTAATAAAAACATTCTCATCTTTCTGATAGACCTCATATCCCATGGAAACCATGATTGCCTTGAACTGGGCAAAGGAAGAGAATGTATATTGTTTGGTAGCATCAATATCATCTTCCGTTTTCTTTTTCCTGTCATTCCCAAGAATACGGTCAATGACTTCCTGAGAACGTCTGCGCTCATGGCTGTGCTGAATCTTTCTTCCATCAGGTGCCACTCTCGAAGTGATGATATGAAGATGGGTATTCTCCGTGTCATAATGGGAGTAAACAAGCAACGGCTGACCGGATTCTCCGTATCCCATTTCTTTGAGATACTGGTGTGCAAAATCCAGCAACTCATCTTCCGACATTTCGTGTCCCTTGCATGATATGGCCACATGAAACTGTGGTTTTCTGATTCTGCTGTTCTGTGAACTGTACTTCTGGAGATAACCGACCAGTTCACTTGGGGTAGGTTTGTGAAATGTTCCGAGTGAACCGAAATTCTGAATCTCGATAAGCCGTGCAATACCTTTCGAGACTTTATATTCATTGTAACCGACAGCATGGAAGTTCGTGCTTCCTGGTAATATGGTTGCTATCATATTGCATCTTAATTTATCAAGGTTTGAGTGACTGAGTAACCGAAATACTTCAAGCTTATTAATCTATGGTTACATAATAATAATATCTGAGATGATTGAATATCGTGTAATCTGCAATTCAGATTCTGACAGCTTTCTGTGTCAGAGAATCAAGGTCTTTCTTTATTCGGTTCAATGTTTCCTGAGTTTCGAGGATAACCGGTAACAGAACTTCCTGAATATAGCTGGGTGAGAGTAATCCGGCTACCGCAAGCTCATTGACACGTTTAACCGACTGATTAAGGTTTCCTCCAGTCCAGGAAAGTTCATTCTGATATTTGCGGTAAAACAGACCGAGATCATTCATCAGTTCGAGTTGCCTTTTGGTTCCGATATTTGAATACTCTGCCAGTGCCGAGCGTATATAATGGCTCACAGATGAATAGGATGCGGATTTTTCCTTAAACTGTTGTACTTCCTCCGGTGTCATTCTGACCTTGATATACTTGGTTCTCTGATTCTTCATACTTGGATACATTGGTGGTTAGGTCTCCCGGACCATCTTTCGCCATGCGAAACAGCGGCCAGCCGCTCCGATGCGCCAGCATTCGGCAAGTTACTTTTGTGAGTACGAAACGGGGTTTTGTGGCCACAAAAGTACAACTTGCTTAGAAAACTCTGCACGGCAGAACGATACCTTCCGGGAATGATTATTACACCCAAATTTACCGGAGAAAGCCGTTGCAAACCGAAATCTGCAACACAATTCTTTGGAGGCATATTCCAGCTTACTATGAGCTGTAGCATCCAGTTATATAAGAAACTCCATATAGTGTATTATTGTTATATAGAGTTTTAAGACGTTTGAAACTAATTTACATGTATTCAGAAACAGAAACTTCAGGTATTATTTGAACTTTGGATTATACTAATTTCGGTAATCAGAAAATAATATTTCGTATTCTTCGGTTGAATAAACCAAAGTTTCAAAAACATACAAGATGTAGTTATACGGGATTAATGGCTATTATTCTCATAAAACCTATATCCAATATAATATGTAGTCCCGATACCATGATAGTATGGTAAAAGTAACCTGATTATCTAAATTATTGGAATCCCAATAAAAGGGAAAATATAATCTTGTAGCTGATTCAGCTGATGAAATGGCTATAGGGAAATCTTATTTTATCTGAACTTGTATTGTAGAAACATTCAGATAGAATAACCTTGTTTTCAGAGCCTGGAGATACCTCGTTATCGTGGTTATATAACACTGATAATCAGTAAAAATCTACTCGAATAACAAGAAAATAGTGTTGTGTAAATTTCTGTATCTCATTGATTTTTAGTATATTTATATACTTAAATAGGTTTTATATTCACTAAATATTACACGCTATGTTTGAACTGCTGTTGATTATATATCTACTGCCGGTACTTATTATAGGTATGCTGCTCCTGAAGCTGGTATTCTGGCTTTTGAGGATTGCCATACGTCTGGCAGTTTGGTTAATCAAGAAAACTTTCATTCTTATATGGAAGCTTATCATACTTGTCTTTGCTATAATTATAGGCCGTGAAATCATGCCCAGGAATCAACCGGACAAATAGAAAGAACCGTATCAGTAAGTGAAATGATACGGTTCTGATATGAATTAGGATAATTGTTCCCTCTATGTGTCCAATTTAGAATCCCTTACCTTTACTTCTGACATATACTGCTTCTTTTTGAGAATCACAGTTTGTTAATCGGAACTGTACATTACATCCTATGGGTATATCATTAGGAAGCTGATTGGCAAGTGCTGAAATAACATCATCAACGGTATCAAAACCTATGTCACGCGAGTTCGGGATAAGGATTGCGTAAAAAATAGGGTAAAACGAGCTAAAATAG